>OGHJ01003650.1_pt1 | contig 10931 bp, 10 predicted proteins | sample 1571351 | NCBI WGS metagenome assembly OGHJ01 (sample SAMEA2582037, study PRJEB24529) | metagenome | biome: Human gut stool | place: China | collected 2011 | reverse complement strand
CTTTCTCTGCATCTCCGTTGAGCAGCCCGTCGAGATAGGCCTGCATAGCCGCCTCCGGAGAGTCGAAGCCGCTGCCCTCCAATTTGGAGCCGAAGGTCATCGAGGAAGCGAAGAAGTTCATTGATATGAAGGACGACGAGGAGTAACGTCCCAATACCAGCGGAAAACCGCCACAGGAGGGAGATGATTTTCCCTCCTGTGGTTCTCTTTTGTCCGGACGATGCATAAAATAGCAGCATCAGGGGGATTTTACAGCAGGACGGTGTTTGTGTACGCCCGTCTGCCGCCGCCCATTGTATACAAGGGAACGGAACAGGCTCACAAAAAATGTCTGTTCAGCCGTAATATACAAAGAAATCCCCATTTACTGGTGCAATTTGTATAATTTTGGTTTTCCGCTTGACAGCCAAAAGCAAAAACACTATAATAACCCATATTGTACAAGTGCCCCAAATTTTGTACTGTGGCGCGGCGCGGTACCAATATCTGTGAAGGAGACCGGAGACCTTGGAAAAAGAAATTGTCATGACCTATGCCGGCTTGCGTGCATTGGAGGACGAGCTTGAACAGCTGAAAACCGTCAAGCGCAAAGAGGTGGCCGAAAAGATCAAAGTGGCCCGCGGCTACGGCGACCTTTCCGAAAACAGTGAATATGACGAAGCCAAAAACGAGCAGGGCCTTGTGGAAGGCCGCATCGCACTTTTGGAAAAAATGCTCAAGCATGCCCGCGTCGTCACCGAGGACGAGCTTTCTACCGACCATATCAGCGTCGGCAGTCATGTGCGCATCAAGGATGAAGACGGGGATGAAGACGAATACGATATCACCGGTTCCACCGAGGCTGACCCGGTGAACGGAAAGATCTCGGATGAATCTCCCATCGGAGCGGCCCTTATTGGCCATTCCGTGGGCGATAAGGTGGATATCACGCTGCCCAGCGGCGCGGTTGTGCAGTACGAAGTGATGGAGATCGGCCGAGCAGAGCTGTAAGCCGCACAAAATCAGGCTTTTTTCAAAAACAGGTGCGAAAGCACCTGTTTTTGTGTTATATTTTGTGCTATACTGGATGGGACAAATTGCGAGATGTTGGAGGACAAGCATGGCAAACGAAACGTTGGAACAGTTGGGCAATGCGTTGGAGGCAGCCCAGCAGAAGATCGGGGCCGTAGCCGAAGAAGTGAGTGAGCAGGCGTATAACGAGCTGGTCGCCATCCGGCGCGAAAAGCTGCGCGGCTTGCAGGAGGCCGGAAACGACCCCTTTGAGCTGACAAGCTATCCCCAGGCGGATTTTGCCGCCGAGGTGAAAGAGAGCTTTGTGGACGTGCCCGAGGGTGAACAGGGCCGCAGCGTGTGCATGGCGGGCCGCATGATGAGCAAGCGCGTGATGGGCAAGGCCAGCTTTGCGGACCTTCGGGACACCACGGGCAACATCCAGCTTTATGTCCGCCGGGACGACGTGGGTGTGGAGGAGTATCAGGCGTTCAAGAAATTTGATATCGGCGATATCATCGGCGTCAGAGGCTTTGTGTTCCGCACGAAGATGGGCGAGATCAGCGTGCATGTCACCGAGATCGTACTGCTGAGCAAGAGCCTGCTGCCTCTGCCCGAAAAATTCCACGGCCTGAAGGACCGCGAGGCGCGGTACCGCCAGCGCTATGTGGACCTGATCGTCAACCCGGAGGTGAAGCGCACCTTCGTGCTCCGCTCCCAGTTCGTCAAGCATGTGCGGGACTTCCTGGACGGCCGGGGCTACATGGAGGTGGAGACCCCCGTTCTGAACACCATCTCCGGCGGCGCCACCGCCCGGCCCTTCATCACCCACCACAACACCCTGGACATCGACATGTACCTGCGCATCGCCACCGAGCTGCCCCTGAAGCGGCTCATCGTGGGCGGCATGGACCGGGTGTATGAGATCGGCCGCATCTTCCGCAACGAGGGCATGGACCCCAAGCACAACCCCGAGTTCACCTCCATCGAGCTCTATGAGTCCTATGCCGACTTCCACGACATGATGGACATCACCGAGGGCATCCTGTCCTCCGCCGCCAAGGAGATCCTGGGCGACTACCATGTCCAGTGGCTGGGCACTGACATCGACCTGACCCCCGGCTGGCAGCGGCTGACCATGATCGACGCCGTGAAGCAGTACGTGGGTGTGGACTTCAACGCCATCAGCGACGATGAGACCGCCTGCAGAGCGGCTGAGGCTGTGGGCATTGACCTGGAGGGCTGCGAGCGCACCTGGGGCACCGCCCTCTACGAGTGCTTCGACCAGCGGGTGGAGGAGAAGCTGATCCAGCCCACCTTCATCACCATGTACCCCGTGGAGGTCTCCCCCCTCACCAAGCGCTCCCCCAAGGATCCCCGCCTCACCGAGCGGTTCGAGCTCTTCATCAACCACGCCGAGTTCGCCAACGCCTTCTCCGAGCTCAACGACCCCATCGACCAGCGGGGCCGCTTCGAGCATGAGATCGCCCTCCGCGAGGCCGGTGACGATGAGGCCGGCATGATGGATGAGGACTTCATCAACGCTCTGGAGTACGGCATGCCCCCCACGGGCGGCCTGGGCATCGGTATCGACCGCTGCGTCATGCTGCTGACCAACTCCGACACCATTCGGGAAGTCATTCTCTTCCCGACGATGAAGCCACTGGATTAAAGACCCGTTGCGGCGCAAGGGTTTGCGGGTTTTTCGCGAGCCTGAAAGAGCGGTTTTACACCAGTTTTACACCAGTTGGATTCAGCAGTAACACGTTTTTACACCTGATTTTACACCAGTTTTTAGAGAGCCTCCTAAAAGAGAAAGTGCCCGTGGCAGTTGAGCTACGGGCACTTTTTTTATACTTTTTCAGTTATTTTTATACACGGCGGTGCAACAAATGAAATGGGTTTAATTAGAAGCCATTGCGCGGGGGTGAAATGACCGGCTACACACGGCAGCTATTTGAATCCTCTGTCCACAGATTTTCTTTCTCACGATTTTTATATTCTTCCTGCTCTTCAGAAGTTGCCGGCCGGATCATGGCCTTTCCGCAGTCCGGGCAGGTATCCTCAGACGTTCTAAGGAACAGGTAATGACAATTATCACAGGCATATAGCATTTCAATCAGGCCTCGCTTTCGTGTTTACCAGTGTAGCACGGAGCGGGGCTTTTTTCAATCTATCAGGAGGGAGGCCGGCGAGATGAAGTGCCTGCTCAAATATCAATGGGTCAAACTACCCCGCAATCAGCTTCCGCCCGGCAAGGGCATTATGGGCTCTTGGGCTCGGTTGGCCTCCCGTGCAGCCTTTAGGACTGGGCAGGCCCGGTACTGTGGTTACACCAACAAAGTGAGTGCCGGGGGCTGGGCAGGCGGCATCGTCGGTCTGAAGAGTATCCTGGCTATCAAACGTCGGCGGCAGGCCCTTGAACATATGGACACTCTGGCTGACCTCGGTTATATTGCCTACTCACTGGACACAAAAACAAAGAGACTGACCTATCAAGTCACAGATTGGGTCGTAAGATGCTCTGGCGAGCCCTGTATGGGCCGTGAGGCGGTTTATGCGACAGAGGGGTATGGATTCCTCTGCCTGCCCAGAAACGTCACACAGAGGCTTGCAGAGCGGCATTATCAATTTGCTGAGGCAGACGCATGGCTCGACCTCTGGTGCCACACAGTTTGGCAGGAGCCCAGCAATGCGTTTTCCTTCTCGGCGCCGGCTGTTCAGTTTGGGCAGTACGGCGCTGTTTTGACATTGGAATCCCTTGGCAGGCGTTGGGGATGGGAAAAGACGAAGGTCTGGCGCTTTTTCAGAAAACATGCGGATGCCTTCCCGCTGTATAAGCTGCCAGGCGCTTTCGGCTGCCTCATCTTCAATGCAGTCTATCCGACTGGAGAACAATTCACCTTGCCGTCCCAGGACAAGGTCGAGCGCATTTTGAGAGAAATACGCACAAAAGACGGGAATACGTACGAAAACCAGAAGAGCGACCATGCTCGCATCTGCAAACTGGTCGCTTGGTACAGTCGTGCGGTGGTGCCCCGGGAACAAGAGGAGCGTCGTGTTGCATCTGAGGACTGCTATATTACGCGCGTGTATTTTTCTCCGTGTAAGATTTTAGAGTATGTTAGGGAGGACTGCCAAGGGATATCTCCAGCGACGCCAAATTTTGAATTATTCCGCGGAACCTTGCCACGGGCCGGGCCTGCGGATCAGGATGATGGAGGTATTGAAAATGGCAGATTTGAAGGCATCCCTCTGTGGTGAACTGCCGAATCAGGATAGTGCGATCCCCCAGGAGCAGCTGCGCGCCTTGCTGGAGCGCAGGGGGATCGTGGGAGATCCGGACATCCCCAATGCGAAAGCCCGGCTTGCGGAGCAGGAGCTTCGCCGGAATATGTACCATAACACCCAGGTCATGCTCAAGCACTACCGGGACATCGTCTGGGCCTTGGAATGCTTCCCCAGTGAAGTCGCACAGGAGCTGGATCAGCCGCTGAAGGATCTGGACGCGCTGCTCAGCGTAGTGGACACGCAGGTGGCGCTGGGGAACGCGAAGTTGGAGCACCGGCTGCTCAGCATTCGGAAGTCCCGCCTGCTGCTGGACCGGATCAATGAGGCTCTGACGGTCCTGCGCCATAAGCCGGGCAACGGGGAGCTGATGTATAACATCATCTTCCAGACGTTCATCACGCCGGACAAGCCCAGCCATACGGATATCCTGTACCGGCTGGATATCTCGGAGCGGCACTATTACCGGCTCCGCCAGCAGGCGGTCAACATCTTATCCATCCGGCTGTGGACGGCCCCGGCCGGCTGTCTGGATGCCTGGCTGGAGCTTTTGACGCTGCTGGAGGGGTGATGTCCTACTCTGCGGCAGAAAAATGGCAGAAAATTGGCAAGGTCGGTGCGGATGACAAGGGGAGTGCAGATGTGCTATCCTGTTATCGTCCAAAAGTGGACCTGACGGCAGGGAGCCGCCTTGAAGTGATTGAGAACAGTCGCTTCGAGGCGGCTCTTTGTTGCAAATATGACGAAAAGGAGGGAAGCAAATGGCAAAGGACGAGAGCAGGAAGGATCGCTGGGTGAAGGCGTCCCAGCGGCTGCGCAACGCTTTCCAGATGGCGGCGGTATCCTGTTACATGATGGTGCTGTTCGCCCAGCCGGCGGCTGCTGCGGACACCATGTGGACACGGTTCAGCACGATTATCGCAGATGTCTATGGCGAGCTGGTGGGCATCTCCACCATCGTGGCAGTGACTGCGGCTGCGGTGGCGCTGTTGGTGCGGATGATCTCCCGCAATGAGCGGGCCGTCGCAGAGGCGACCAGTTGGCTGAAGAGAATCGTCGTGACCTGGATCGTGCTCAATACCCTGGGCTTTGTGGTCGCCTACCTGCAGCCGCTGATCCAGGGCGGGCAGTACACGCCGTCGACTACTCCCTGATTCCAGAAAGAGCAAAATCAAACCTGAGGAGGATATGTCAGTGAAGAACAAAATCTTATCTCTCACCGCATCGCTCCTGCTTTTGACCATGCTGACGCTGCCTGCGGGCGCGGTCAGCTTGGACGTGACGGATCCTGACGCCATGCTCCCGGTCGATATCATCCTCGACCAGGACAACAAGGAGATCCGCAAGGTGTATGATCTCTCGCCCAACACCGACCCCTCCACGCTCCCCATGGGGCAGTTTGAGCGGGATGGCCTCCTGTACGACTGCACCGATGTGCTGCGAGAGGTCATCATCGGCAGTGAGACGCAGGTCATCACCCAGGAAGAGAAGGTGGACAGCGACAAAAAGGACATGGACACGATTTTGTCCCTGCTGCCCCAGGAGAAAGAGGTCACCACGGAAGAGGGGTTTACCGGCACCCTCACGCTGGATCTGGACAGCATCAAGACCGAAGCGGCCGGGTATGGCAGCAGCACCCAGCCGGTCACAGCCACCAGGACCTACCCCAATCTTGCAAACCAAGACCTCAACCATCTGCCGAAAAGCATCACTGAGGGCGGACGGACCCTGACGCTCCAGGATGTCCAGTGGCAGACGGACAACACCTACAACGCCGATGACTATGAGATCGGGGACCGTTTTACTGCTGTCTGCACCTACGGCGGGAGCAAAACGGTCAGTTATGTGACGGGCTATACCACCACAGCCAACTACTCAGGTGAGGTCTACCGCACCGGCGTCACAGTGATCCGCTACACCGTCATTTTCACCGGCACGCCGATGGAGCCTGTTGCGGAGGAGCAGTCCCAAAGCGGCGGCCTCAACTGGCTCATGGTGGCCCTGCCCGCGCTGGCGGCTCTCGGCGCCGGTACCGGAGGAACATACTTTTTCATGAAACGGAAGGAGCGAAAGATGTATGAGGAACTGGCTGAAAGCAACGATGCTGCTGCTGGCCATCACAGCGATGATGGCGACCCCGGCGCTGGCGGCGGAGTATGAATTTGACGACTCGGACGGCCCCATGTCTGCTCCGCCCACCTCCGTTGACCAGGTGATCGTGGTTGGCGGAGGGGTGACAGAGAGCAGTAACATCGACCGCAGCAAGAATACCGCCGTCATTGCGCCGCCCTTTGGCAGTCCGGAGTCCTATCTGCCTGGTGCCGGCACGACACTGATCCCCCAGTCCGGAACATCAACTGGCAGCAGCACCATCAGCGGTGAAACAATCTACCTGCCGCCGGCGTCCTACGATGAAAGCACCCCGGCCGCGGATACCAGCCTGAGCAGCAACAAGTTCACCCTCCCGGACGGCCTCTTTTATGAGGACGGCAGCCTGGGCCGGCTGAAGATCCCCTCTCTGGGGCTTTCAGTCAAGGTGTATGAGGACGAAAGCCTGGAGAGCCTTGCCAAAGGCGCCGGGCATTTCAAATCCACCTCCTGCTGGGACGGCAATGTTGGGCTTGCGGGCCATAACAGAGGTGTGGCCAACCACTTTGGACAGATCCACACCCTGGAGGACGGCGACAAGATCACTTACACCACGAAGCTCGGCACGCGCACCTATGAGGTGTTCTATGTGGGGCAGATTGAAGAAACGGATTTCTCCCGCCTGGGCCGGAGCAGCGAGAATATGATCACGCTGATCACCTGTGTCCGAAATGTGCCGGAGATGCGCTGGTGCGTGCAGGCCCGGGAGATCACCTGACAGTATTTTTGCAAAACTGACCTCTTTTCGATGTAATTAAGTCAAATATCAAGAAAAGGGGGAATCAGTATGCGTAAACTGCCCATCCTGCTGTTTACTGCCGTCTTTGCGCTTTCTTTGGCCCTGCCGGCGTATGCGGCGGAAAGCAGCAACGAAGAACTGAAAGCCGCTTCGCAGTACCTGAACAGTCATGGGATCATGGTCGGGGACGGGGAGGGGAATATGAACTTCAGCGCCCCGCTGACCCGCGCCCATCTGGCCACGATTCTTGCCCGGCTGCACGGCGGCTCCGGGCAGGTGGAGGAAAGCCGAGACTTCTATGCCGCCCAGTGCCAATTTCAGGACGTTCCAGACTGGGCCCGGCAATATGCCGGTTACTGCGCCTACCACGGCCTCATGGTCGGCTATGGCGATGGCCTTTTTGGCGCGGAGGATCCTGTGACGCCCGCGGCAGCCTGCACCGTGATTCTGCGGTATCTGGCTCTGCCAGACCTGGTGTGGGATTACAACAGCGCCTGCAGCACCGCCTGTGATCTTGGCCTAAGTGAGCCTGCTATGACGGCTCAGGGAACCATATCCCGCGGTGATCTTGCGGTCATGCTATACCGCGCACTGACCGGAAACTTCCAGAGGACCTCCGCTGGAGCGACCGGAGCATCTGTTTCCATCAGCAGCTACAAGGGGAACATCCTGGAGGCGGGTACACGAAGCGGTCTGCTGGTCTATCCGTCGGACGCGAAACTTGAGCTGGTATCCAGCAATCCGGAAATCCTTACGGTAGAGCAGATCGCCGGGAATTGGGTCGCGGTCGCAAAGTCGCCCGGTACTGCAAGCATTTTCGTAGTTACGGCAGACGGCGAACAGGGCCGTCTTACGATCACGGTATCCGATGTTGACGAAGGTCGGCCGGCAGCAGGAACTGATTACGCAGATAACCTGGAGATCCGAACAGAGATCCTTGCCCTTGTCAATCAGGTCCGTCAGGAATACGGCCAGTCCGCAGCCCCGGCCGATCAGTCGCTCATGGACGCGGCACAGGACTATGCCACGCGCCGGAACACCTGGCACGACAGCCAGGAGGAGTGTGAGCTTGTCCTCGCTCATGGATACCCCTATGGGTTCAGCTGCAATTTAACAGCATTTACCAGCGCGTCCGCGGAGGATGTTGCTAAAACCGCAGTGAAAAACTGGGTAAACTCCCCTGGGCATCTGCGAGCAATGCTCGACCCAAAGGCGGACAGTCTGGGCGTCGGTGTGGTGCGGTATGAGGGGGTGACCTACTGCTATTTATTTGTCGGAATGTCCGGCACCATCAATCCATACGCATAATACCTCAAACGCGGAAAGCCTTCCAGCAGCAGCTGGGAGGCTTTTTTCTTACACAATTTTCGAGAAAAGGAGTTTATCTGCATGGAAAAACTGAAACAATTTCCTGCTGCGCAAAAGCGCCTCGTTTGTATCCTGCTGGCGCTGATCTGCATGCTCGGACTCCTGCCCAGCACCGCTTTCGCGGCCGGCCCGAATACCATCGTTATGGAGGATTGCACGCATAACGGTGTCTATTATGAGTCTGCCGCCCTTAGCACCTGCTGGCTGCACCAGATGAAATTCGACTACAACGGTGACACCGTCATGGGATTTTGTGCCGATCACGGAGGCGGCATGGGCTGGTCACTTGAGGGACATGAATGGAACAATCCCAGGGAAATTACCGACCCCACCGTGAAGACCATGCTGGCGTATTTCTATGCCCACAGCCGCGGGATCTTCACGGACCAGGCCCACGCCCTGGGTGTGGACGAGGTCTGGAGCAGTGACTATACCTGGACCATGAACGCCTGGGTGCAGGCGGTGGTGTGGCGCTATCAGGAGAATCTCTTCTCCGATCCGGTAGCTGCCTGCGCCGAGGAGCTGCTATACGTTTATAACAATCTGGAGCACACCAACTACACCAGTATTGACGACGTTGTAGACGGGACCACTCTGCGCGACCGGGCGCAGTATATTTTGGATCTGGGAGCCCAGGGCGTCTGGGGCGACTGTAAAGTCTACGAGTACGACTACGCCGGCCCCGGTTCCGCCCAGCATCCGGCCTATGATGTTCAGAGCATCATCATTGGCGACTTGACCGTCACACGGGAGCGGTACCAGATGACCGTCAAAAAGGTGGATGCGACCAATCCCAACCTTGCGCTCCCCGGCGCCCGGTTCCTGGTGCAGAATGCCAACGGCACTTTTAGCCAGGAAGTCGTCACCGGAAGTGATGGAACTGTGACGCTCACCAATCTGGAGGCCTCGACTTACTCTGTGACGGAACTGGATCCGCCGGATAATTACCAAATCGACAATGCCGGCCCTCAGTATGTCGTTCTGCCCAGCGCTACTGGTGAAACGACAGCAACTGTGACCTTCACTGACACCCCTATCCGCACGGGCGAAGGCAGCATCCGCAAAGTCGATGCCGACGATCCCACCAAGGGTCTGGCAGGCGCGGTCATCAAGATCGAGGGCGTGGACAATGAGTTCGTGGGCACGTACATCACCGGCGCAGGGGGCTACCTGGAGGACGTGCCCTGGGACGCCATGCCTATTGGTTCTTTTGTCGCGTCTGAGGTGACTCCGCCGAATGGGTATACCACCAGCAATGATCCTGACAAGGTCCGCCAGGAGTTCTACTGGGACGGCAAGCATGATGTCGATTTGATTTTTGAAAACGACGCCAAGGTCAAAGTTCAGCTGATCAAGCTGGATGACTCGGATGACCCCATTGAGGGCGCCGTGTTCAATGTGGTCAAAGACGGCCAGGTGGTTGCCACGGAGGCCACCGACGCGGACGGCAGCATTATCGTTCCCAATGTCACCGAGGGGATGTACGCCTTTTTCGAGGTATCCGTCCCGGCCCCTTACGCTAAACTGCAGCAGCCGGTCATCGCCCATGTGGATCAGGCCACCGTGGACGGCGGCGGCACCGTAACCGTCACGGCGGTGGATCAGATGCTTCCGACCCTCACCATCCTCAAGCGTGACGGACAGACGGGTGAGGTAGTCCCCGGCGCGGTGTTTGAAATCACTGGCATCCACTACGGCTACCACATGGATGTGACCACCGGACCGGACGGAACCGCCACCCTCACCGGCCTCCCCGTTGACAGCTACGAGGTGACGGAGATCTCTGTCCCGGACCCCTATGTGGTGGCGGCGGAGCCGACTCAGACCATCTGGCTGGGCCCCGGCGATGACCGTCAGTTGATTTTTGATAACCTCAAGCAGCCGGAGCTGACGATTGCAAAAGTAGACGCCGCGGACTCTACCACCCCGATCCCCGGCACCGTCTTTCGGATCGAGGCAATCGACGGCGATTATCAGCATGATGTGACCACCGGCCAGGATGGCACCGTCACCCTGCGGGTTCAGCCGGGCACATACAAAATCACAGAGCTGTCCGTCCCGGCCCCCTACTACCTCCCCGATAAGGACGCAGACCGGGAGCAGACGATCACGCTCAATGCCGGCGATGATAAAGAGGTGACGTTCAAGGACCACAAGGCCCCGGAACTCACCATTTATAAGGTGGACAGTATTGCAGGCGCTCCTGTTGAGGGGGCGCGTTTTCACGTGACCTATGCCAGCAATGGCGAAGCCGCGGATGCACCTGCCACCATCGACTATGGCGAGATCGTCACCGATGCCAACGGCGAGATCAAGCTCCACGAGCAGGGCCAGCGACTGTACCCCGGCGAGTTTACCATCGAGGAAGTTGAGCCTGCCCCTGGGTTCCAGATGAAGG
>OGHJ01003649.1_pt1 | contig 10933 bp, 10 predicted proteins | sample 1571351 | NCBI WGS metagenome assembly OGHJ01 (sample SAMEA2582037, study PRJEB24529) | metagenome | biome: Human gut stool | place: China | collected 2011 | reverse complement strand
AGATCATATTCATTTACTTCTGGATTGCAAACCGCAATTTTTTATATCAGACATGCAGAAAGGAAAAACATGGAGAAAAAATTGCAAAATCCAACCTCTAACAAAAATGAAACACCCGCACCGCAGGGAGGCAAATGGCCGGACGAGACGATCATTCGCTATATCATCCGTGCTTTTTTGCTGCTTATTGTATTCGCATGGGCGCTGGTAAACCTTGACGCTGTTTTGTGTTTTCTCGGCAAGGTGCTTGCACTGTTCACTCCGTTTCTGATCGGCGGCGCGATTGCTTTTTTGATCAACGTAGTTCTTCGACCAATGGAATGCTGCTGGAACAAGGCGTGCCGCAAAGCTCCTGCAAAGCTGACCCGCCCCGTGTGCCTGACAGCAAGCACCGTGCTTATCCTTGGAATTCTATTTGCTGTGGTGTTTATGATGCTCCCCAGCTTGCGGGAATCCGGCGATGAGTTTATCCAAAACATTCCGGTCTATGTGGAGGAAATCGGGCGGTGGTGGGCTGGCGTTGTCCAGTTTGCTGCAAAATATAACATTGTCCTGCCCGAATATGTCATAGACTCTGACCTGTTGATTGAGAAGGTCACCGCCTTGATCAGTGACGAGAAAAGCGGGATTCTCACCGTGACATGGGGCGCGGCAACCTCTGTCCTGTCGGTTTTTGTAGACGTTATCTTGGGGCTTGTTTTTGCACTTTATTTGCTTGCAAAGAAGGAGGTCGTCGCGGCACATTTGAAAAAACTCATTGTGACAGTCCTTCCGCAAAAGACGGCGCAGCGGCTTCTTAGTATTGCCGCGCTGACCAATCAGACCTTCACAAATTTTGTCAGCGGGCAGCTTACCGAAGCGGTTATCATCGGTGTTCTGTGCTTCTTTGGAATGCTGATTCTTGGGATTCCGTATGCCGGTGCTGTCTCCGCGTTTGTGGCCGTCACTGCGCTGATGCCGATTTTTGGCGCATGGATTGGCGGCGGCTTTGGTGCGTTTTTAATTCTGCTGGCAGAACCTGGCAAGGCTCTGTGGTTCATTCTCTTTCTGATCGTTTTGCAGCAGGTGGAGGGCAATCTGATTTATCCCAAGGTGGTCGGCAAGTCCGTCGGACTTCCTGGACTGCTTGTGCTGATGGCTGTTACGATTGGCGGCGAAGCATTTGGCATCTTAGGGATGCTGTTCAGCGTTCCCGTCTGCGCCGTGCTGTTCAGCCTTTATCTGGAGTTCATGAAGAAAGCAAGTACCCTTTAAGTTGTGGTCTATTCAACAAAGACCACGGCAATTATCGAGCATATTATTTACGATGAGATGGATGACCATTACGGCGCAGAGCCGGAATATCCCTGGAATGACTGGAAAGCTGTGCTGAGGCGCAACGACAATAATAAATGGTATGGTGTGGTTCTGAAAGTATCTGCTGATAAGTTGGGGGCGTCGGAAGCAGCCGGCATTGATCTAGGGCTGCCGTTCGAGGAAAAACGAAGGGTTTTCGAGGGAGGCAAGTCAAATGGAAGACGTTCGACTTGAATTATTCATTAGTTCTTGATAAGTAACCATTCGGTAATCATAGCGTAGTTATCGAATGGTTACTTTAATGAAGAAAATAATTATGGCAGAAGGCACAAAGAAACGGATTTTGAGAATAGCACTGGAACTGTTTGCGCATACGTGCCCAGTAAAGGATAGAGTTGTATCTTAACCTGAGTATAGTTATAATACAATTATGACAGCTGCTTTCCCAGGATTATCAATGACGGAAATGATGTATGACGATGATAGGCAGCAGGGAATTTCCTGGGTATAAAAAAGCTTGCGAAGCTAATGAGAAGGGATGACATCATGGGACATTTTTATTTTGTAAGACACGGACAGACTGTGTGGAATGTGGAGAATAAAATCTGCGGAGCAACAGACAGTCCGTTGACGGAGCATGGACGGCAGCAGGCGGCTGAAACCGGGAAAAATATTGTAGAAAGCGGAATCAAGGCAGATGAAATTCTCTATTCACCCCTTAGCCGTGCAGCAGATACAGCAAAAATTATTTCTGAAATGAGCGGGATTCCCTGTAGGGAAGAACCAAGACTCATAGAGCAGAACTTTGGAAAATGGGAGTCTACGCCGAGAGACGGCAAAGAGTTTAAGACGGCGAAAGAGTCATTTGCCTGCCGATATGAAGGGGGAGAATCCATGCTGCAACTTGCACAGCGTATCTATAATCTGCTGGATGAGATAAAACAGGAGTCTGACCATAAGACATACATTCTGGTGGCACACAATGGAATTTCAAGGATGATTCAGTCGTATTTTACGGATATGACCAATGAAGAATTTGCATCCTTTGGCGTAAAAAACTGCCAGGTGGTGCGGTATGATTTCTAATATGTATGACCTTTCCGGTCAGGCTGTGCTCTCGACCAAGGGATATCGTTTGGAATTATGGAGAATGCGGAGAAGTGATATCCGGGAAAAAAACATCCTGGAGCGAGGGGGCAGTAAAGCTTACCGGGAAGCAGCGGGAGAGTAAAAATCACGTAACTGTTCAGTAGGTCTGCGGATTTACTGCGCTGACCGTACGAAAACATGGGCCAGCAGGCAAAAATCCCATTGCCGTAGGCAATTTTTAATGGATTTTTGCGCGTGACTGTGAAGGTACTGAACAGTTACAAAATCACAAACTTAAGGAGGAGAGATGAATCCAAATAAAAAGGATGATGCGAGCTACCTGCAGACGGTTGGCCGTGCCCTAACTATTTTAGAAATGTTCAGACAGCAGAATACACTGTCTCTGCCGTCGATTGCCAAGGAGCTGGGGGTGGGAAAAACCATCGCCTATCGATTGGTACATACTTTGACCGAAGAGGGATTCTTAACACAGGATCCTTTTACGAAACAGTACTCTTTGGGAGAGCAGGCGCTGGTATTGGGATTTTGTGCGGTGCATAGGCTGGACGTTAAACGAATTGCTCACGATTTTCTTTGGAAGTTCCATGAGCGCACCAAGATCAGCACATATCTTACGATTCCGTGTGGGAATCAGAGTTTGTGTGTGGATCGTGTGGTTTCAGATAGTACTGGGCGTTTGAGTTCAGTGTTTGTGGGGGGAGTATATCCGTTGTTTCGTGGGGCAAGCAATCGAGTATTACTGGCATTTGCTTCGTCCCAATTTCAAAGCAACTATCTCAATAGCTTAGAGTTGGCAGAAGAGGAGAAAGCTCAGCTGAAGGAGGATTTGAAAGACGCTCGAGCTCGTGGATATGATATTACTCATAACAGGCTGACAGAGGGACTGTTTGCCGTCGGATTTCCTATCTATAACTCAGCTAACCAGCTAGTGGCTGGTCTGAGTGTAGGGGGAGTAGATGATTCGGAACGACCAGACGTTGTGGAGAAATATATCCAGCAGGGGCGTCAACTGGCTGTTGAGATCAATAATCAAATGGGCTCAAACTATTACAGTAGAATATCTGATTGATTTGTTGCAGATGCAAATATAGGTAATAATATAAGGAATCAGGACAAAAGAAATGGTCTTTTGTCCTGATTCTCTTTTTGTCGAAAAAAATCAGGGATATAAAACTAATTTATGAGAATTTGATGTAGTATATTGACAAAACTCTGATAAAATGCTAATATAACAACATAATTCCTATGTGAGTAACCGTATTCCTATAATAGGAATCTCGGACAAATGAACGATAGAAAGGAGAGTGAGAATCATGAAGTATAAAGGTGCAGCAATTCAATACGACTGCCATTTTATGGATAAAGAGAAAAACTTGGCTGCTCTGACGAACTTGGTGCGTCAGGCAGCAGCTCAAGGGGCGAAGCTCATTGTCCTGCCAGAAATGTGCGCCACTGGATACTATTTTGAAAGTATGGAACAAGCGGCCAAGATGGCAGAGTCCGTAGTAAATGGGCAGACGGTAGGATTATTGGAGAATTTAGCAAAGGAGTTAGACTGCTATTTAGTTGCAGGACTTCCTGAGCTGGATGGAGAGAGATTGTACAATTCAGCGGTTCTTATAGGACCAGAGGGGCTGATTGGCCGACATCGAAAAATGCACCATTATGTTCCTGATAGTACATGGGCTAAAACGGGAGATGAACCGGTAAAGGTGTTTAATACTCCTATTGGAAATATAGGCATACAGATTTGTATGGATCTAAGCTATCCGGAAGGACCTAGGTTAAGCAGGCTTATGGGAGCACAGGTTTTGTGTTCGCCTATGAACTGGAACGAGTCCTCTATCCCATCAGATATCTGGCTGACACGTGCTAAGGAAAACGGTATGTATGTGATTGCTTCTAATCGACACGGAAATGAAAAAGGATTCGATTTCTGCGGCGGAAGCGGGATTATTGATCCAGAGGGCAGAGTAGTGGCGTGTCATCCTTATGGAGATGGAATTGCTATGGCTGAGATTGATTTAGAGATGAAGCCGGATCGAAGCGATATTCCTTTACGCCGCCCGAAGCTCTACCGTGAACTTCAGTTACAGCGTTATCCATGGTATCAGAGCCAGTATTACCAAGCATATGCTACGGAGCCATTGCTTGAGGGAAAGCAATTTTCAACGGCGGTATGCAGCATGAAACCGGAGAATCGGGAAGAAGGGTTTATGGCTGTAAAGCAGGCTATCAGTCAAGCTGGGAAGCAAGGAGAGCGCTTGCTGGTTCTGCCAGAACTGGTGCTTGGAGGTGTACCTGATGACTTGCAGCAAGCACAGTGCGTGGCCATTCGAGAGGATGATCCGGTGTGGAAAGAACTATCTTCTCTAGTCATGGAGAATCATGTGGATGTGATTCTGGGCTTTGTATTAGAAGAAAACGGGAAGCTATGGAATGCAGCAGCATGCTTGTGCGAGGATGGTTCTCGACATTACTATCGGAAGAGTCATCTGACTGAGAGGGAAGCACAGTGGGCGGAAGCAGGAGACCGTGCCGGACTGGTCCTTGATCGCCCTTATGGCAGAATCGGTGTACTGTTAGGCAACGAAATTTTTATTACGGAAGTACCTCGATTGCTGGCCAATAGCGGATGCGATATTTTAGCTGTTCCAGCGGTGGAAAATCCGTCGTGCCCTCCTGGTATTCCAGAGGTTCAACAGGAGGTGGAACATTATCATCTTGCTAGGGTAAGGGCTAATGAAAATAGTACATACGCAGTCTTTGCGGCTCAAAAAGGAGTGAGCGGCATATTTGGTCCAGATATGTTCCTAGTACCGCGGAATGAAGTGGTGCTCAACGAGAGCGGATTTGCAGATATGACAATGGATACTCGATTTATATTGTCAGATGAAAGTGGATGTCCAGCGATAAACCTGGTTCGAGAAAAGCCAATGCTTGGAACCAGACATACTACATGGTATGACAAGTTGATAGAAGAAACGGATTGTGTGCTTTAAAAGAAGGGAGAGCCATATGAGCGATAAAAAACATGATGTGAATGCTGTGACAACTGAGCCTAACGTGGAAGATCAGGATTATATTTATACTCCGGTTCCTCAAAATAAGCGGTACGGATGGATTAAGATGTTTTTCGTCTGGTTATGTTGGAATGTAGTAGTAGGAGACCTGGCTACAGGTACGGCGTTAGGATCCAGCATGAAGTTTCGGGATGCTCTTATTGCCCTGTCAATCGGCGATATTATATTAGTGGCGGTCATGATTATGACTGTGTATATCGGTTCAAAAACCGGATTGGCAGCAATGTCATTGATTCGGTTTACCGTAGGTCGGGTAGGAACTTATATTTTCTCGGCGATTATCTGTGTGACCTCAGTGGGTTGGTTTGCCACCCAGTTGGGCTTCTTTGGGCAGATTTGGTCTCAGTATATTCCGATAAGCGTACCGATCCTGGCAGTGCTGGGCGGAATTATGATGGCATCTACAGCGATTAAGGGATTTAAGGGAATGGAGAAGTTAAGCACATTTGCAGCGATTCCGTTGCTTCTGTTTATTGTTTTGGCATTGGTTAACTGTGTAAGATTGATTGGTGTAGATTCTTTGTTCTCTTATAGCCCTGCGGGAAGTCAGATTGGCACCATGGCTACTGGCGTGACCACAGTTATTGGCAGCTGGGCAGCCGGAATGGCTACCGTTCCCGACTGCGGTCGATTTGCAAAGACAGATATCGTAAAGATCTCTATCGTTTGGATCGCTGGTCTTTTCTTTGGTCATTTCCTGCTTCCAATTGCTGGTATTGCAGCTGCTCTGCATCTGGAAACATGGGATTTCGGAGTAGTATCTGATTACATTGGCGTACTGGCAACTGGTTCAGGAATCATTGGTGCTCTGCTTATTACTTTAGCTGCATGGACAACTAACCAGCAGAACCTGTACTCTGCATCCAATGCGACATGCAACATTATTGAAGTGAAGAAAAAGAGCACTGTTACCATTGTTCTGGGCGCGATCGGAATTGCTTTAGGTTTCTGTGGTGTGGTGGACTACTTTGTGCCGTATATGACATGGCTTGGTATTGTAATCCCGCCAATGGCTGCAGTTATGGTGGCTGATTATTTGGTACTGCCTTTGTTTGGAGTAAAACATAATTATAATTATAATGACATTTCGTACGAAAACCTTCCACTTATCAAGTGGCCTTCCGTTCTGGCTTGGGGATGTGGTGTAGCAGTTGCTATTTTCTCTCCGGGCATTCAGGCTATTAATGGTATGGTAGCTACGGTTGTGCTGCATGTGGTGTTTAATCTGGTGGCAAATAAGAAGAATTAAGGTGGAAGCATCTTGAGGTAGAATATAGAAAGGGAGGAAGTTATGGAACATATTGGAATGAAATTGACAGAAGAACATGTCCGTTGGGCGGCTCTTGGTGGCTCTATTCTTGGCGGCGGTGGAGGCGGTTCGGCAAAGACCGGAGCTGAGTTCGGAGATCTGGCTGTGCGGTTCAGCCAGCTGGAATTAACCCCGTTGGATCAGATTGATCCGGAAACCGTGGTTGTCACAGCCTCTATGGTAGGAGCTCCTGCCGCACAGGAGAAGTTTGTCTCCCCGGCAGATATGATGCGCTGCGTGGAGCTCTTTACTCAAAGCACGGGTATTCGTCCAGGAGGTATCGTTACTAATGAGAATGGAGGCGGTTCTACGTTCAATGGCTGGCTAGAGGCATCCATGCTGGGAATCCCTCTGATAGACGCTCCCTGCAACGGCCGTGCTCATCCTACGGGAGTGATGGGAAGCCTGAATCTTCATCGTGATCCCAATTATATTACTACCATGACCTGTGTGGGCGGACGAAAGGAATTGGGCCGACACGTGGAATGTACAGTTACAGGTTCTATTGATCATTGTTCTAAACTGGTGCGGGCGGCTGCTGTGGAGGCTGGAGGTCTTGTGGCTGTAATCCGGAACCCGGTGAAGGCTTCGTTCCTGCAAAAAAACAGCGCTGTGGGGGGCTTGTCACTGGCTATTGAGACGGGACGCCGTTATTCACAGGGATTAGAAAAGTCGGTAGAAAATGGTGTGCAGGAGGTTTGTGAATTTTTAGGCGGTGAGATATTGGCTCACGGTCCGGTAGAGGAGTATCAGCTGCGCAGTGAAGGTGGCTTTGATGTAGGTATCGTTAAGATTGGTGGATATGAGATGTCTTTCTGGAATGAGTACATGACGGTGGATGGACCAGATGGACAGCGCAAAGGCACATTCCCTGATCTGATTATGACATTTGACAGCCAGACTGGACGGCCAACGCCTACATCTGACTTGAAGCAGGGCCAAGAAGTTTATCTCATTCATGTGGGTTATCAGCATCTGAAGTTGGCGGCTCCCATGTTTGACAAGGACTTATTGGCGGGCGTAGAGAAGATCATCAACCGTCCTATTGTGGATTGTGTGTCATTCTGATAAGGAGATAAGGGAATCTATGCGAAAGGCCCCGCCGCCAAAATGCTGGCAGCGGGGCCTTTGTAGATAGGACGTAACGGTTCAGTAGGTTTGTGCATTTATTGCGCGTGACTGTGAAGGTACTGAACAGTTACGATAGGACAAGCATAAGATGGAGGAAATTAAGATGGTGAAGATGAAAGTTGGAGCAATAACCATTGGGCAGTCACCCAGGACGGATGTGGTACAAGAACTGTTCCCGCTGATGGGTGAGCAAGTGGAACTAATTCAGGCAGGTGCATTAGATGGGCTCACTCGGGGGGATATCCAGGCATTTGCACCAGGACCAGAGGATTATACTTTAATCTCACGGCTTCGAGACGGAAGTTCGGTTATGATTGCCGAACGACATATTCTGCCCCAGCTGCAGCAGTGTATCGAACGGTTGGAAGAGCAGGGCGTAAATTTGATTCTGTTTTTGTGCACGGGGGATTTTCCGGCTGTGTTTCATTCTAAAGTGCCATTGATTTTTCCGTGCAAGGTGCTTAATGGGCTTGTGCCAGCCTTGTCTAATCGAGGAAAGATCGCTGTAGTGGTTCCAACACCGCAGCACGTGGATCAGACAGAGAAAAAGTGGAATCAGTATGTAAAGGAGAGTATTATTATTCCGGCTTCTCCCTACGGTAGCCAGGATGATTTGGATGCGGCGGCTAGAGCTGCAGCGAAAATGGATGTGGATCTGGTGGTAATGGACTGCATTGGCTATAATATCGGAATGAAAGAACAATTTCAAAAATTATCTGGAAAACGGGTGATTTTGTCCCGGACACTTGCAGTTCGGGTTATGATGGAACTGCTGTCATAAGAGGGAGGGAAATGCGATGGAACTGGCGGAAATTGGAAAAAATATTTTAACAAACTGCATGAATGTCAAACCGGGGGAGAATGTACTGATAGTGACCGATGATGAGAAGTATGCCATTGGTCAGGCCTTGTATCAGGCGGCTAAACTTTTGAAAGCAGAAGCTATGTTAATGACTATGACTGCTAGAGAGGTGTCTGGTCAGGAACCACCCGCTGTAGTGGCAGCTGCCATGAAAGCGGCGGATGTGGTAATTTGCCCCATGAAAACATCTATTACGCATACACGAGCCAAAATTGAGGCAGCGGAAGCTGGAGCAAGGATTGCTACAATGCCGGGAATCACGGAGGAAATGTTTGCCATGGGTGCTATGACTGCAGATTACAGTCGTGTTATGGCACTTACAGAGCAGGTGACTGATTTATTGACGAATGCCAATACAGCCCGCATAGAGAAAGATGGACATGTTTTAACGCTGGATCTCCGGGGACGGCGTGGAGTATCTAGCCCTGGTGTCTATCGGGAAAAGGGGCAGGCGGGAAATCTTCCTTCCGGAGAGTCCTACATAGCTCCGATAGAGACAGGAGCAAATGGTACGATGGTAATTGATGGATCTATGGTTGGAATCGGTTTATTAGAACAGCCTTTGGAAGTGAAAGTGAAGGACGGGGTTCTTCAAAGCATCCAAGGAAAAGAAGCAGAGAAACTGGAGATTCTCTTGAGAAATAAGAACAATGCCACTCTGTGTGAACTGGGCATTGGAACCAACTATGCGGCCAGACTGATCGGCGTTATTCTGGAGGATGAGAAAGCTTATCAAACGGTCCATATTGCCTTTGGTACTAACGTAGGATTTGGAGGAAATAATCAGGCAGACTGCCATATGGACGGAATTATTAAGAATCCCACATTGTATTTGGATGACAAGCTAGTTATATTAGATGGAGTTTTCCAGATTTAAGGAGATACTCCAATTGCTGCCTGAGTATTTTGCTCATGAAATTATTTTTAGGAAACCAAGAGAGAAGGAACGTATAATATGAAAACTTATAAAGTTGGTCTGATTCGGGTGCTGACCACAGAGGACGAGGAATTGCTGCAGCTGCATGGAAAGCTGATAGAATCGTATTTCCCTATGTTCCAGGTGGTGTCACGATGTATTCCGGAACAACCGGAGGGAATTCATGACGATGAAACATTCGCTGTAGGTGTACCTAAGGTGGTGAATCTTGCAGTGGAACTGTGGAAGGAAGGCTGTCAGGCTATTATTATCAGCTGTGCCGGTGACCCGGGAGTTTCGGAGGCAAGACAGGCTGTACCGATTCCGGTTATAGGAGCGGGATCCAGTACTGCAGCGTTGAGTCTGTTTTTTGGCAGTCATCCGGCTGTGTTGGGGATTACCGAAGATGTACCGTCAGGATATCAGCGGATATTCGGTGATCGGATTGTAGACAATGCAAAGGGAGATGGGGTAGAAAATGTCCTGGATTTGATGACAGACAGAGGATATGAAGCCACCATGAAAGCAGCGGCTGCGCAGAAAGAGATGGGTGCCGATGTGATTGCCCTTAGCTGTACAGGAATGTCCAGTATCCGTATTGCTCCCTCCATCGAAAAGACAGTAGGAATTCCGGTTCTGGATCCTGTCTTGTGTGAGGGACTGCTGACATTGTTTGAGCTATTGAGAAAAGAAAATATGGAGGATTAGGAGTTAGAATTAGGAAGCTTCGTCTATACTAAAATATAGGCGGAGCTTTTTTGTGTATAATGATTGTATCTTAAATGGAAGATCGATTATAATATAAATAGACAGAAAAACTGGCGGTTTATATAAATATTATGCTGGGTACACATACATTCCCAGCAGCTGCTGAACACAGTAAAAGGCAATGGAGGCACCGGATAACCATAGCTGCAACTGTGGCGCAGAAAGTGAATGAGTGAAATTATGAAACGAATTAACAATGTTATGCCAATTATTTCTGGACCCTGTTTTGGTTTTGCCGGAATTTTTGTACACGAATTACGGATCGTACTTGCTAAGCTTGTGCTTTCGGGTAAAAAGCAGGAAGTTGTGGAGGAATAGGATCATGTCAAAAGATGAGTATTTGATTACCGATGCGCCGCTGAAAGCGCTGACGGTTTTTGCAATGCCGATGATTCTCGGCAGTTTTTTTCAGCAGGTATACAATATGGCTGACTCCATTATCGTCGGTCAGTTTGTGG
>OGHJ01003647.1_pt1 | contig 10940 bp, 16 predicted proteins | sample 1571351 | NCBI WGS metagenome assembly OGHJ01 (sample SAMEA2582037, study PRJEB24529) | metagenome | biome: Human gut stool | place: China | collected 2011 | reverse complement strand
AGCCCCCCCGCCAACACTCGGGCGGATTCGTCTGAACAGAGGTTTTTCGACAAGCTGCGGGCGGGTCGGAGAACCGCCCTGCCTTTCTTTCCGGCGCTTTTCTGAGAACAGTTTATAAGGAGGACCGCCATGCTTCAGACCCGTCTTTCCACCCCCGCCGATATTCCCCGCCAGCGAGAGCTGTGGCAGCTGGCCTTCGGGGACGGCGGGGCCTATGTGGACAACTTCTATCACACCTACTATAAGCCGGAGCGGATGCTTATGCTGGAGGAGGACGGGGTGGTCCAGGCCATGACCGCCTGGTTCGACACCACCTTCGCGGTGCCCGGCGGGGGGGAGTATCGGGCGGCATATCTGTACGCCGTGGCCACCCACCCGGAGGCCCGGGGAAGGGGGCTGGCCGGGCGGCTGCTCTCCGACGCGGACGGCTTTTTCCGGAGCTGGGGCATTCCGGCGGTGACCACCGTGCCGGCGGAGCCCTCCCTCCACAATTTCTTTGGGAAAAACGGCTTTCGGGAGTGCTTTACTCTGTTTGAGGGAAAGTTGGAGACGGGCGGGCATCCCAAATCCTTCCGGAACACCTCCCTGCGTTCCGTCTCCCCGGCGGAGTATGGGGCGGTGCGGGAAAAGATCCTGGCGGACCTTCCCCACATCGCCTATCCGGAGGAGGCCCTGGCCTATCAGGCGGGAGCCTGCGCCCTCACCCCGGGCGGGGGCCTGTATGCCCTGGCCGCCCCCCACGGCCGGGCCGCCCTGTGCGCCGAGGGGATGGAAGACGGCAAACTGCTGGTCAAGGAGCTCCTGTGCGCTCCGGAGGACAGGGACTGGGTGCTGGAGTGTCTGCCCACCCTTCTGCCCAACTGGTGCATGACGTACCGTGTGCCGGAAGGCGGCCAGCCCTTCGCCATGCTCAAGTGGCTCGACCCGGAGGTGGAGGCCGCCTGGGACTGGTCCAGCACCGCCTACCTTGGGCTGGCCTTTGACTGAACTCCTGCATTCTGATTGTGGATGGCTGGATTTCCGTTTTGGAATCCAGCCGCTTTTTGTTTGTTTCGTCAAAAATCAACCTGGATTTCTGTGGAAAGGAACGAAAGGCTGGGGAATACCACAGTCGTTTTGTTGTGGTGACACCCACAAAAAATTTGCTTTACTTCCTGGCATTTTATGTTATACTACACATAAGGACGAGCGATAGAGCCCTTTTTGATGTCCTTTAAACCTGGTTTAAAGAGCGGAATGAAAGGATTCTGTCAAAATCTTGGAAAATCGCCACAAAAAATACATTATAGGAGGAATGTCATCATGAACAAGTACATCGAGAGAGTTCTGGCCGAGACCAAGGCGAAGAATGCCAACGAGCCCGAGTTCCTGCAGACCGTTGAGGAGGTCCTCAGTTCCCTGGAGCCCGTGATCGACGCCCATCCCGAGTACGAGAAGGCCGCCCTGCTGGAGCGGATGGTCGAGCCCGAGCGCGTCATCGAGTTCCGTGTGACCTGGGAGGACGACAATCACGTGTGGCATGTCAACCGCGGCTACCGCGTTCAGTACAACGCGGCTCTTGGCCCCTACAAGGGCGGCATCCGCTTTGACCCCTCCGTCAACCTCTCTATCGTGAAGTTCCTGGGCTTCGAGCAGGTCTTCAAGGACGCCATGACCGGCCTGCCCATCGGCGGCGCCAAGGGCGGCTCTGACTTCGATCCTCGCGGCAAGAGCGACGCCGAGGTCATGCGCTTCTGCCAGGCCTTCATCACCGAGCTGTATCGTCACATCGGCCAGGACATCGACTGCCCCGCCGGCGACCTGGGCTGCGGCGGCCGTGAGATCGGCTATATGTATGGTCAGTACCGCCGCATCGTGGGCGCTGCCGAGTTCGGCGCTCTGTCCGGCAAGGCCGTGACCACCGGCGGCTCCATCCTGCGTCCCGAGGCCACCGGCTACGGCGCTGTGTACTATCTGGTCGAGGCTCTGGCCCATGACGGCGAGTCCATCGAGGGCAAGCGCATCGCGATGTCCGGCTACGGCAACGTGGGCTGGGGCATCATGAAGAAGGCCGCTGAGCTGGGCGCCAAGGTCACCTACTTCGCCGGCCCCGACGGCTACATCCACGATCCCGACGGCGTGTGCACCGAGGAGAAGCTGAACTACATCCTGGAGATGCGCGCCAACGATCCTATGCACTGCAAGCCCTATGCTGACAAGTTCGACTGCGAGTTCGTGCCCAACACCAAGTGCTGGGGCGTGAAGGACGTGGACATCTACATGCCTGCCGCCACCCAGAACGACGTCAACATCGAGTGGGCCAAGAAGATTGCCGAGTCCGGTGTCAAGTACTACATCGAGGTCGCCAACATGCCCACCACCAACGACGCTCTGGAGTTCCTGAAGGAGCAGAAGCACATGGTCGTCGCCCCCTCCAAGGCTGTCAACGCCGGCGGCGTGTCCGTGTCCGAGCTGGAGATGGCTCAGAACGCCGAGCGTCTGTACTGGACCGCTGAGGAAGTCGACGCCAAGCTGCAGGGCATCATGAAGAACATCTATCACTCCTCCGTTGAGGTTGCTGAGCGCTATGGTCTGGGCTATGACCTGGTCGCCGGCGCCAACATCGTGGGCTTCCAGAAGGTCGCCGACGCCATGATGGCTCAGGGCATCTTCTAATTCAGCACACAACCATTTCGACACGATTCCTTTCCCCGGGGGTCCTCTCAGTGAGGACCCCCGGGTTTTTCTTGTTTTCCGGTAAAAAAAGCGCCTCCGCCGAAGCGGGGGCGCAAAATGTATGGGGAATCAGGAGGCCTCCTGGGAGGAGGCGGAGCTGGAAGCGCTGGAGCTGGAGGAAGGGGAGCTGCCGGAGGAGGAAGAGCCGGAACTGCTGCTGGAGGCCTCCTGCAGGGCGGCGGCCTCCTCCTCAATGGCGGCGCGCAGGGAGAGGAGCTTCTCGTAGAAAGCAGGGGGGTCCACCTGGGCAAAGGCCTCGGTGGTCTCCACCGGGTTGGCGTCCAGCCAGCCCTGGCGCAGGTCGGTCATCTGCTGGGCGATATAGCCGCTGCGGAAGTCTGCCGGGTCCAGGGGGAGGCGGAGGATGATGTGGTAGCCGTAGACGCTCTCCACAATGCCGCTGACCTCGCCGTCGGACAGGGCCTGGGCGGCCTCCTCAAACGGGGCCACCATCTGTCCGGGAGAAGCCACGTAGCCGTCAGCCCCGTTCAGGGAGCCGTCCGAGGCGGTGTCCTCGCTGTACTGGGCCATCAGCTGGTCAAAGAGGGCCTCCTTGTCGCCGGCGGCCTGGAGCTGGGCCAGCAGGTCCTCGGCCAGGGCCTTTTTCTCGGCCACGGTGGCCTCGTCCAGAGGCGCATACTCCCCGGTGGGGTTGCCGTTCTCGTCGGTGAGGGGGCTGTTGGTGTCCACCGTCTTCAGAAGGATGTGCTTGGCCCGGTAGTACCCCTGGCCCTCAGCAAAGGAGCGCACCTGATCGTCGGTGGGGTAGCCGGCGCTCCCCTCCCCGTACAGCTTCTCCTGAAGCTGGCTGTTCAGGTCGTTCACCTCAAAGAGGGTGGTGTACAGGTCCCGGGTCAGGGCGTTGTACCAGAGGGAGTGGTCCAGCAGCTCGGCGCTGCCGGCCTCGGTCTCCATGGAGGTCATCAGGTTGCTCACCTGCTGGGAGAGGTCTGGGGAGACGGAGATCCCCTCCGCCTGAGCCTGGATGGGGAGCAGGGCGTACAGGGCGGCGTTGTTCAGGGCGGCGTCCAGGATGCCCTGCTCAAAGGTCTGGCCGTTGCCCATATCCAACTCCCAGACGGTGTCCATGGAGGACGGGTCCTGAATGGAACTGTCCACCAGATAGGCCATCCAGTACAGCAGGCTTCCGGCGGTGATGTCCGCGCCTCCGGCGCGGGCCACCACTGTGTCGCCGGACAGGCCGGCGGTGGTCAGGTAGGGGTCGGTGACCGAGGCCAGGTCGATGGGCTCCTCCCCCTGGGAGGAGGACGAGGAGGCGCCGTTCTGGCAGCCGCTCAGGGCGGTCAGGGTCAGAGCAAGAGACAGGGAGAGGGCTCCCAGCCGTTTCAGATGGGTCATAAGCAGTCGGATTCCTTTCTATTTTAAAAGGTAATGGACCCGGAACAGGGGCCGCTTTTGGGTATCATAGCACAAAGATGCGGCGGGAGCAAGGGGAAAGGAGGCCGCTTGCCGCCCCCTCTCCCCCATCTCAGGCGGGGCGGTCTTTTTCCACAGAACGGCGGGGCGAATCCGGCGGGAAATTTGCCAAAAAAATTTGAAAAAGTCCTTGACACACACGGGGGTGTTGATGTATGATACCAAAGTCCCTGTAAGGGGCGATGCGATGATGCGGGAGATTGCTCAGCAATGAGGGAACTTCCGCGGAGTATGTCCGAGCTAGAATCGGGCGGCTGAAGGACCTGGGCACGGCGTATATCGCTGTGGTTGGGTGGAACCGGCCTGCTTGCTGCGCCGGTTTCTTTCATGTCACGGAGTGATACGCACGAGAACGTGGACAGGAACTTCACCGTACGAAGGGAAGCGCGGAGTCGTCGTGAGCAGCGCGGATGGACCGGAGCGAGGGATACAAACCAAGGAGGGCCGAAGGCCCGGATGTTTGTATCCCGAGTCGGAGGGAAGCCGCGCGTCGCGAACAGACGGAGCGTGACAACCGCGAAGGACAAAGAAATTCACTTCGTATGTATTAAGGAGGAAACAACCCATGGCAGCTCAGAAAGAAATGATCCGCATCCGCCTGAAGGCCTATGACCACCAGCTCATCGACCAGAGCGCGGAGAAGATCGTGGAGACCGCCAAGCGCACCGGCGCTTCCGTCTCCGGCCCCATCCCCCTGCCCACCAAGAAGGAAGTCGTCACCATCCTGCGCGCCGTCCACAAGGACAAGGACAGCCGCGAGCAGTTCGAGCGCCGCACCCACAAGCGGCTGATCGACGTCATCAAGCCCTCCCCCAAGACCGTGGAGGCCCTGATGAGCCTGGAGCTTCCCGCCGGCGTGGAGATCGAGATCAAGCTGTAATTCAGCCGGTCTCAAGCACAACTTTGTTGTACCCGCAGTCCATCGCGTCATAGAGATGGACGGGTCAAGTCGCGAGAGCAATGCCAGCCCATTGGGCAACTCTCCCGACCAATAACCTTTATAGGAGGAAATCCAACATGGAGAAAGCGATCATCGGCAAAAAGATCGGCATGACCCAGGTCTTCGATGAGGCTGGCCGCGTGGTCCCTGTGACCGTGATCCAGGCCGGGCCCTGCACCGTGGTGCAGAAGAAGACCGCCGAGAAGGATGGCTATGAGGCCATTCAGCTGGGTTATGAGACGGTTGCTGAGCGCAAGCTCACCAAGCCCGAGGTCGGCCACCAGAAGAAGGCCGGCATGACCGAGTTCAAGAAGGTTCTGAAGGAGTTCCGTCTGGACGACTGCTCCAAGTACGAGGTGGGCGACGAGCTCACCGCCGAGGTCTTCGCCGCCGGCGACCGTGTGGACGTGACCGGCATCAGCAAGGGCCACGGCTACGAGGGCGTTGTTAAGCGCCACGGCGCCGCTGTCAAGCGCAACACCCACGGCGGCGGCCCTGTGCACCGCAACATCGGCTCTCTGGGCGCCACCAGCCACATGTCCAAGATCATCAAGGGCACCATCGGCGCCGGCCAGATGGGCAACGAGCAGGTCACCGTCATGAACCTGGACGTGGTCCAGGTGGACACCGAGCTGGGCATCATCGCCGTGCGCGGCGCCATCCCCGGCCCCAAGGGCGGCGTGGTGTTCCTGCGCAACAGCGTGAAGAAGTTCTTCGAGCCCAAGGGCGCCGCCGGCGTCAGCGTCAACCCGCAGAAGGCTTCCGGCCGCAACCCGCAGAAGGCTTCCGCCCGCAACAAGTAAGGAAAGGAGAGTGTAAATCATGGCTAAAGCAAATGTGTTTAACATGGCCGGCCAGCAGGTCGGCGAGATCGAGCTCTCCGATGCGGTGTTCGGCATCGAGCCCAACACGGCTGTGGTCCACGAGGTGGTCAAGAACCACCTGGCCAACTGCCGTCAGGGCACCCAGAGCGCTCTGACCCGCGCCGAGGTCTCCGGCGGCGGCAAGAAGCCCTGGCGCCAGAAGGGCACCGGCCACGCCCGTCAGGGTTCCACCCGGGCTCCCCAGTGGACCCACGGCGGCATCGTGTTTGCCCCCAAGCCCCGCACCTACCGCTACACCCTCAACAAGAAGGTGAAGCGTCTGGCTCTGAAGTCCGCCCTGTCCGCCAAGGCCGCCTCCGGCGACATCCTGGTGGTGGACGGCCTGAAGCTGGACGAGGTGAAGACCAAGGCCATGAAGGGCTTCCTGGACAGCATCCAGGCCGGCAAGTCCGTGGTCATCACCCCTGAGGTGGAGAAGAATGTGGTCCTGTCCGCCCGGAACATCCCCGGCGTCATCACCACCACCGCCAAGGTCCTGAGCGTTTACGACATCGTCAACGCCAACCGCCTGGTGGTCGATAAGGCCGCCCTGGCTATCATTGAGGAGGTGTTCGCATAATGACCGCTTATGATATCATCAAGCGCCCCATCATCACCGAGCAGTCCATGGCGGACGCCGAGATGAAGCGCTACACCTTCGAGGTGGCCAAGACCGCCAACAAGATCGAGATCGCCAAGGCGGTCGAGGAGATCTTCGGCGTGAAGGTCGCCAAGGTGAACACCCTGAACATGCAGGGCAAAATGAAGCGCATGGGCTACCGGCCCGCCGGCCGCCGGCCCAGCTGGAAGAAGGCCATGGTCACCCTGACCGCCGATTCCAAGACCATCGAGTTCTTCGAAGGCATGGTGTAAGGAGGAGATTGAGAAATGGCTATCAAGACTTATAAGCCCACAACGCCCTCCCGCCGCCACATGACTGTGTCCGCCTTCGAGGGCATCGACAAGAAGGCCAAGCCCGAGCGCGCCCTCACCGAGGTGCTGAAGAAGCACGCGGGCCGCAACAGCTACGGCCGCATCACCGTCCGCCACCACGGCGGCGGCAACAAGCAGAAGTACCGCATCATCGACTTCAAGCGGGACAAAGAGGGGAAGGCCACTGTGGTCAACCTGCAGTACGACCCCAACCGCTCCGCCAACATCGCTCTGATCGAGTATGAGGACGGCGAGCGCCGCTATATCCTGGCCCCCAACGGCCTGAAGGCCGGCCACATCATCATGACCGGCGCCGACGCCGACATCCTGCCCGGCAACTGCCTGCCCATCGCCAACATCCCCGTGGGCGAGATGATCCACAACATCGAGCTCTACCCCGGCAAGGGCGCTCAGCTGGTCCGCGCCGCCGGCGTGGCCGCTCAGCTGATGGCCAAGGAGAACGGCATGGCTCAGGTCCGCCTCCCCTCCGGCGAGGTGCGCTATATCCGCGAGAACTGCAAGGCCACCATCGGCCAGGTGGGCAACACCGACCACGCCAACATCCAGATCGGTAAGGCCGGCCGGAAGCGCCACATGGGCTGGCGGCCCACCGTCCGCGGCTCCGTCATGAACCCCAACGACCACCCCCACGGCGGCGGCGAGGGCAAGAGCCCTGTCGGCCGTCCCGGCCCGGTCACTCCCTGGGGCAAGCCCGCTCTGGGTTACAAGACCCGCAAGACCAAGAACCGCACCGATAAGTTCATCGTGAAGCGCCGCAACGCCAAGTAAGGAGGGAGTAAAAGATGAGCAGAAGTATCAAGAAAGGCCCCTTTTGCGCCCCCGAGCTGCTGAAGCGGGTCGATGAAATGAATCAGACCGGCGACAAGAAGGTGCTGAAGACCTGGAGCCGCGCCTCCACCATCTTCCCCGCCTTCGTCGGTCACACTTTCGCCGTCCACGACGGCCGCAAGCACGTGCCCGTCTATGTGACCGAGGATATGGTCGGCCACAAGCTGGGCGAGTTCGTTCCCACCCGCACCTTCAAGGGTCACGCGGGTTCCAAGACCGGTAAGTAAGGAGGAGAGAGAGCAATGGAAGCTGTTGCAAACCTGAGATATCTGCGGATCTCTCCCCGTAAGGTGAAGATCGTCCTGGACCTGATCCGCGGCAAGGACGTGGCCACCGCCACCGCGATTTTGCTGAACACCCCCAAGGCCGCCTCTGAGCCTGTGCTCAAGCTGCTGAAGAGCGCTGCGGCCAATGCGGAGAACAACCACCAGATGGACCCTGAGAAGCTGTATGTGTCCGCCTGCTATGCCAACCCCGGCCCCATCATCAAGCGCATCATGCCCCGGGCCCAGGGCCGGGCGTACCGCATCAACAAGCGCACCTCTCACGTCACCATCGCCGTGAGCGAGCGCTAAGGGAGGAGGAACAATATGGGACAGAAAGTCAATCCCCACGGCCTTCGCGTGGGCGTCATCAAGGATTGGGACTCCCGCTGGTACGCGAAGAACGAGCTGGTCGGCGACCTGCTGGTGGAGGACAAGAAGATCCGTGACTACCTGAAAAAGACTCTGTACGGCGCCGGCATCCCCAAGATCGAGATCGAGCGGGACAACGCCAAGGTCCGTATTTACCTGCACTGCGCCCGCCCCGGCGTCGTCATCGGCAAGGGCGGCGAGGAGATCAAGGCCCTGGAGGCCAAGCTGGTCAAGATGATCGGCAAGCCCGTGGACCTGAAGATCGTGGAAGTGCGCAACTCCGACATGGACGCGCAGCTGGTGGCCGAGAACATCGCCCAGCAGCTGGAGAAGCGTATCGGCTTCCGCCGCGCCATGAAGAACGCCATGGGCCGCGCCATGCGCGCCGGCGCCCTGGGCATCAAGACCAGCGTTTCCGGCCGTCTGGGCGGCGCTGAGATCGCCCGCACCGAGCACTACCACGACGGCACCATCCCCCTGCAGACCCTGCGCGCCGACATCGACTACGGCTTCGCTGAGGCTGCCACCACCTACGGCCGCATCGGCGTGAAGGTGTGGATCTACAAGGGCGAGGTGCTGACTCAGGCCCTGCGCACCACCCCCCGCACCCTGGATACCAGCAAGCCCTATCAGGAGCGCCGTGAGCGCCGCGACCGCCGCAACGGCGACCGCCGGGGCGGCTTCCGCCGGGACGGGGAGCGCCGCAACAACTTTAACCGTGATAACAACCGTGGCCCCCGCCCCGCCGGTCAGGCCAACACTCCTAAGGAAGGAGGCGCTCAGTAATGCTGCTGCCTAAGCGCGTGAAATACCGCCGCGTCCACCGCGGCCGCATGAAGGGCAAGGCCACCCGCGGCAATACCGTCACTTACGGTGAGTTCGGCCTGGTGGCCACTGAGCCCAGCTGGATCACCAGCAACCAGATCGAGGCCGCCCGTATCGCCATGACCCGTTACACCAAGCGTGGCGGTAAGGTCTGGATCAAGATCTTCCCCGATAAGCCCATCACCGAGAAGCCCGCTGAGACCCGCATGGGTTCCGGTAAGGGTTCCCCCGAGTACTGGGTGGCCGTGGTCAAGCCCGGCCGTGTCATGTTCGAGATCGCCGGCGTCTCCGAGGAGATCGCCCGCGAGGCCCTGCGTCTGGCCTCCCACAAGCTGCCTGTCAAGTGCAAGATCGTGGCGAAGCAGACCGCCGAGACCGAGAATGGTGGTGAATAATGATGAAGGCAACTGAGGTACGCAAGATGTCCGCCGCCGAGCTGGACGCCAAGCTGCTGGACCTGAAGAAGGACCTGTTCCAGCTCCGTCTCCAGCACGCCACCAACCAGCTCGACAACCCCATCCGCATCGCGGAGGTCAAGAAAGACATTGCCCGAGTCAAGACCATGATCCGTGAGCAGCAGCTCGCAGGCCGATAAGAAGGAGGAACCTAGACAATGGAGAACAGAACTTCTTCCCGCAAGACCAGAGTCGGCCTGGTTGTCTCTGACAAGATGGACAAGACTGTGGTGGTTGCCATCGCCGACCGTGTGGCCCACCCCCTGTATAAGAAGATCGTCAAGCGGACCTACAAGCTCAAGGCCCATGACGAGATGAATTCCTGTGGCGTGGGTGACCGCGTCAAGGTGATGGAGACCCGCCCCCTGTCCAAGGACAAGCGCTGGCGCGTGGTCGAGATCATCGAGAAGGCGAAGTAAGAAGGAGGTGCCAGTATGATTCAGGAAGAAAGCTATCTGAAGGTTGCCGACAACACCGGCGCCAAGGAGATCAAGACCATCCGTGTGCTGGGCGGCTCCAAGCGCAAGTTCGGCAACATCGGCGATGTGATCGTGGCCTCCGTCCGCAAGGCTCAGCCCGGCGGCACCGTGAAGAAGGGCGAGGTCGTCAAGGCCGTCATCGTCCGCTCCGTCAAGGGCGTGCGCCGCGCTGACGGCAGCTACGTCCGCTTCGACGAGAACGCCGCCGTCCTGATCAAGGACGACAAGAATCCCCGCGGTACCCGTATCTTTGGGCCCGTGGCCCGTGAGCTGCGCGACAAGGATTACATGAAGATCCTGTCCCTGGCTCCCGAAGTGCTGTAAGGGGGTAGGAGAGAACATGAACAAGATGAGCATCAAGAAGGACGACCTGGTGGTCGTGCTCTCCGGCAAGGATAAGGGCAAGCAGGGCAAGGTCCTGCGCGTCATGCCCAAGGAGAGCAAGGTGATCGTGGAGAAGGTCAACGTGGTCTCCCGTCACACCAAGCCCCGCAAGCAGGGCGAGGAGGGCGGCATCCTGAAGAAGGAAGCCCCCATCTATGCCTGCAAGGTGCAGAAGGTCTGCCCCAAGTGCAACAAGCCCACCCGCATCGGCCACAAGGTCGAGGGCGACAAGAAGGTCCGCATCTGCAAGAAGTGCGGCGCCGAGATCTGAGAGAGGAGGAGTGAATCGAAATGGCTAATACGCCCAACCTGAAGAAGCTGTATCAGGACGAGGTCGCTCCTGCTCTGATGCAGAAGTTCGGCTATAAGTCCACCATGCAGATCCCCCGTCTGGAGAAGATCGTGGTCAACGTGGGCTGCAGCGA
>OGHJ01003643.1_pt1 | contig 10951 bp, 8 predicted proteins | sample 1571351 | NCBI WGS metagenome assembly OGHJ01 (sample SAMEA2582037, study PRJEB24529) | metagenome | biome: Human gut stool | place: China | collected 2011 | reverse complement strand
CCTTCCATCCTGAGAATATTCCCATACGGGCCGTATTCGTACAAGGCGCGGCGTCTCGCTCTGATGCCGAAAAGCGCCGTGGTGTTTTTCAACAGGTCGTGCGTGAGTACAGGTTTTCCGCCCAGGTTCCCGTCTCATCAAAGAGGCTCATGGCCAGGATGCGCGTGGCTGCCGGTTCCAGCAGATCCCACAGATAGGTTTTTCGCAGTACGGACATCGCTGATTCCGTTGTCCAATCATATTGTAATATGGCCTCATAATACTATTAATTCAAGATTTTGTAAGAACCATTGGCCATTCTTATTGAATATTTCTGTTCCAATTTAGATCTGCTATATTATATTAACCATTAGAAAGAATTTGATATGCAGTTTCTTCTGGAAAAGGATATGAAAGGGACTTTTAGATATCTTCTTCGAAATGTCGAATCAGATATATTCCACATGATCATTCGATATATGATGAATATAATAAAGAAAATTCTATATCCTCAATCTTGGGGATAGAACGATAATATAAATTATTATATCTAATTATTCATAATTTTATTTTTCAATTTTATACATTCATCTTTATAATCATAAAACGAATTATTTTCCATTAGTTTTAATATTCTTCCCAACAAATTCTTTTCACTTTCATTTAAATTCTTATAATTTTCAATAACAGCACCAATTGTATATCCTACAAATGAATCGATATTTCCAATTTCATATTTATGATAATCACCAAAAAAATATTTAATAGTTAAATTTAAACATGTCGGAAAATAATACCTAAGAAAAGATGTTGAAAATATATAATGCGGCAAAATTGTTGTATCATATTCAAGTGGCATTAAATCATACTCCCATGAACATTTTAACCAATTTATTTTATAAACATGGACATATTCACAAAATTCAATTACAGGCAGCGCAAAAGATTCAGACTTTATAAAATCAATGCATATTTTGAATTGTTTATTATTTGGAAGCGGAAACACAGGATATATAACCTTCATTATATCAAGAAAGGATTGATAGGACAATAAATTAGTATCCATAATAGATAAAAAATTTAATTTATTTTTTGACTATGAGAATTTCATAATAATTGATTGAGTTTATCTTGGCAACGTTTTTTGCCCGCTAAAGCGCGCTCAATTTCATCATTATGTGCATTATCTCCACCATTGAAGCATTCATTATTTATTTTTGTTCTTGCATCAATACAGTCTTGAAATCTTTTTATATTTCTTTCTATTTCATTTTTACACATATTTTTGTTTTTACAATGCATTGATGAACCTTTGCACTTACGACCAACCTCTTTATTTAATTCACTATGTCTTTGTTTTGAACAATTTCCATATCTAGGTTTTTGAGGAATTGCTATTGGAACTGTTTCTGGAACTGTTTTCTTTGTAGTATCCGAGCTTATTTCATCTATTACTTTTTCGGCAACTACCACCACTACCGCAACAGCTACACCTACTGCCGCCGCCGCTACCACCGCCGCTCCTATAGGATTAAATAGAGCAATCGCAAACGCGAATTGCCCCTGCACATCAATCAAAATAGAAGGTGTGTTATACGCATATGAATAAACATTATCTTTCTGTTTCTCTATAATAGGATCCCTACTAATCCACCTGCCATTTTGGGGATTATAATAGCGGTAATTGTAGTAAACCAGCCCCAGTTCGTCATCAGCGTATTCGCTGGAAAACCGGAACGGATTGTCCTCTGCGGCATTCCCTTCCATCCTGAGAATATTCCCATACGGGCCGTATTCGTACAAGGCGCGGCGTCCCGCTCGGATGCCGAAGAGCGCCGTGGTGTTTTTCAACAGGTCGTGCGTGTAGTACAGGTTTTCCGCCCAGGTTCCCGTCTCATCAAAGAGGCTCATAGCCAGGATGCGCGTGGCTGCCGGTTCCAGCGGATCCCACAGATAGGTTTTTCGCAGTACGGGCATCGCTGATTCCGTCGCGGCGGCATCCAGTTCCGCGATTTGCAGGTAGCCGTGATAGATGAACCGTTTCTTCGACATCAGGATATCTCCTTCATAGACGGCTTTCTCAATCCGTCTGTTCAGATAGTCGTAGCGGCACTCCACCCGCCTGTTCCCCTGAATGAACCTTACCGCCTGGTTCAGGGCATTATAAGAGACTTCCCATTCCCCCATGGATGTTTGAATCTTCGTCTGGTTGCCGTCGGCATCATGGGCAGGTGCAAAAGACGCTCCTTCCTCCCGGGTGATGGCCGTGTACTGGTTCAGATTATTGGCCGTGTACGCCTCCGCTGACGCGCCCGAACCTTCCCGAGAGGTGACGCGGTTGCCGATGTTGTCGTACGCATAGGAATACGTTCCTCCCCGACTCATCGCGTCGGCGGCCAGTTCGCTGCGGCCGTTGTAACTGTAGCTGTGCGTCAGGCCGGGAGCGGGAGTATTGAAGTAATCCTTCTTTTCCGTGGGCCTCCCTAGCGCGTCGTAGGCGTAGTCGGTTTTGGCCGGATAGTTGGCGCTGCCGGGACGCAGATAGTCGATTCTGGTCAGCAGATCCCGTTTTTCTTCCCGGGTGTACCATCTCCGGAGGGTATTGGGGTAATCAAGCGTTTCCAGCAGTCCGTTGACGGCGTGGTAGCCATAGACGAAGGGATCGTCGCCGTTATTGAGCGAGACCGTAGAAAGACGTCCGCAGCCGTCATATTCCCAGGCCGTCTGCTGGACAATACCCTCTCCATAATGCAGACTGTAGCCCGAAGACCGCCCCAAACCGTCGCGCAAATAGTTGAGCGCGCTTGCCGCCAGCCCTGCCGTAGTTTCCGATTCCGCTTCATTATATTGGTTGTAAGCCAACGTCCTTGTTCCGGAATCATCCGCAACCTGAGTGAGCAGGTTCAGGTGGTTGTAGACATAATTGAGCGAAGGAGTCGCATCGTTGTGCATGACGGAGACCAGGTTGCCCGTCTGCGGATCATAGGCATAAGAAGTTGCCAGAGGCGTTCCCTGCCCGTCCACCGTCCGGGCCTGTCGTTTAACCGCCAGCCTGTTCCAGTCATCGTAAGAGTAGCTTTCCCCATGGCCGTCGGCATAGATTTTAGCCGTCATCAGGCCGGAGGCGTCGTCGTAGCTCCACGCCGTCATGTCCCCGTCCGTCCGTTCCTGCGGATCGGCAGCGATGGTTTCCCCCGGAACGCGGAATGTCATGAGGGATACCAGCCTGTCCGCATCATCGTACGCAAAGACGGAGGGCTGGAGGGCCGTACCGTATTCGGCGGTTTTGCGTCCCCGCGGGTCATAAGCGTAGCAGGCCGTGTTGCCCAAAGCATCCGTGACGCAGGAGGGAGAAGCTGTGGACGGGTCATACTGGATGGTGGTCGTATTGCCGGCTGCATCCGTCCTGGCTGTTTCACGGCCGGCGATGTCAAAGACGGTAACGGCGGCATTGCCGCGGGCGTCCGTATAAGTCTCCGTGCTGCCGCTGGCCGTATAAGCGCGGGAAGAGGCGGTCAGAACACCCGCATGGTCTTTCCGGGATACGGTGTACCCGTCTATGACGACAGTTTCCGCAATGACGGAAGAAGCCGGGGACTGCGTTTTTACCGTCCGTCTGGCCGGAGCCGTGTATTCCGTCCATTGCAGGGTTTCATTGCCCCGCGGATCGGTGGAGATGTTTTTTCCGGCCAGCGAGGAGGACAGGGAAGAAACCAGCTCGGCCGTGCTTTCCGCATATGTTGTTCCCTGGCTGTTGCAGCGCGTGACTGTGGTTACCCGGTACACGCCGTCTTCCCGTTGCCGGCGAGCATAGGCGTACTCCGTGACGAGGGAGTTGGCGGGAGTGGGGTTCTCGGCCAGCTTGAGCGTGGTTTTGACGATATTGCCAAACGGGTCATAGTCATAAAGCAAAGGAGCCATTCCATCCACCTGCTGCCGCAAAAGCCTGTTGTTCAGATCAAAAACGCGCCGGTCATGAACAAGGCCTCCGTTGGCGTTCGCCCGGGAGACACGCACCATGTTGCCCCTTCCGTCCGTGACGTTTTGTTCCACCAGCTCCGGTTCTCCCTCCGCCCGGGGAAGAAGCGTGGAGCGAACCACGCCTTCCGCGGAGTATTCCGTACGATAGAGGAGATGCCTCTGCCCCGTGCCGCTTTGTTCCAGCACGGTTCCGTCCGCATGGCGGATAGTGACGAGCGTCGCTCCCGTCGGCGTGGTGACGGTTTCCGTCAGTCCGTCTGCACTGTAGGCACGCGTACTGCTCCTTCCTAAGACGTCCGTTTCCTGCACCAGCTGCCCCAGCAGATCGTAAACCTTGCTTTCCGTCGTCGTCATGGGGCCGACGTCCCGGCGCGTTTGCAGGATTCTGCCGAAGGCGTCCCGCTTGTAGCTGACGATGGTTTCAGGAGTGACGACCGTTTCTCCGTCCGCGACTTCCGACCGGCTGACTTCCACCAGCTGGCGCGCCGTATTATAGGAGTAGGTGGTCATGATGCCGTCTTCATCCTTTTCCCACAAGGGGCCGCAGCACATCATCTCCCGTTCCGTCACTCTGCCGTTGCCGCGCGTACGCTTAATCCACCGGTTTTCCCTGTCGTATTCGTAATCCGCCGTATCCGTCAGCGCCCAGGTTCCATCCGTCAGCAAGGCGTATTTCTCAATGCGCGTGTTATTTCCCTGAGCGGAAACGTACGTGACTTTCCTCGTGCTGTGCCCCGGCACGGCCTGCCCCGCTATCTGCGTTTCCCTGGTCTCCCTGTAGAGGGCGCCGTACTGGCTGGCCGCTTCATAGCCATAGACCGTCTGCACGCCGCTGGCGGACTGCTTCATCTTCAGCCTCCCCCGGGCATATTCGTTGGGCGCCGCCGGCAGCCACGTTTCCGTCACTTCCAGCTGTTCTCCCTCCGCCCCCAACGCCGTGGTGCGTTTTTCCACACGGCGCACATGGTTGGCTTCCGTATAGGTGTAATGCGTATCCGCCAGCCGTGCGGCGTTCATAGTGAGCACCACGTACTGGTGCGCAATATCCGGATCGGCATGGTCGGAGCAGCGGTAATAGGTGTAGGTGCCCTTCCTTCCCCCGCCCGCCCAGGGTTCCATCCGGACGGTTTCACGCCCGAAGGCGTCGTAGGACCAGGTCTTCTCGCTTCCGTCGGGAGCCGTCTCCCGGATCAGTTTGCCCACGGCGTTATAAGCGTAAGTCGTTTCACGGGCATAGTCGGTTCCATAAGCCTCAATACGGCTGGTGCACAGGTTGCCGCTGCGGCCCTGTTCATAGGTTTCGCACACCCGGGAAATAGGAGTGCCGTTTTCCCCGCGCTGCACGGTAGTGAAGAGTTTCCAAATCCCCGAAGAAACCTCCTGCCTTTCACGGATCGTGAAAATAGAGTCTTCCCCTTCCCCCTGGGACATGCACCAGGCCCCTCCCGTCCCTTGCCAGTAGCGGGTGACGTAAGGCGCGCGCCCTTCCGCCTGCTCCGTGACGGTGAGCTTGCCGGTTTCCGTATTGCCCTCAATGGTGAAGGTTTTAAAAGGCGTCCCCGTAACGGCGTAAAGACCGGTGGAGACGTTTTTGGCCCCCACCTGCTCGGGCAGATAAAAGGCGATCACATAGCCCGTATCCGTCACGTTTTCAATATTGGCCAGACCGTCCCACAGGTTCCAGACCTGGCGGATAACATCATCCGCGCTTCGGACGATGTCCAGGTAATTGGCAAAATCCTGAGCCGTCCAAGAAGAACCCAGCTTGGTCCGGTAGCCGGAGGCCGCACCCAAAGCGGAAACGGAAGAACCGCCGTAGATGACTGTATTGCCCCTGGCGTTGCTGACCCTCATTTCCGCCGCGCTGGCGGAAGCCGAAACGGCACGCCCCTCTGCCGCGGCATACGCCATGGAAACGGAACCCGTCCTTTTCCGCGAGCCGCCGATGGAGCCTGCACTGGCCGCGCCGGCATAGCAGTAATAGTTGGCGCGGGTGCCTCCGTTCCGGATCTGGAATGCCATGTCAGCCCCCAGCTCCCGACCGGAAGGGGGCAGAATACAGCTGGCCATGGGATGCAGGTATTGCAGGGCTGCGGGCGTCCACAACCTGGAAGAGAAGTTATAAGCCACGATCTCCAGCATCCCGTACGGCACGCCTTCCATACCGCGGAAGGAACCGAAGCTGGTGCGCCAGACCATGCTGGTTTTCCGCGTCTGGGCAGTCACCCGTTTGCCTGCGGAAGAGAACTTTCCATAGGCGGAGGCGGAGGAAACCAGGCTGCGCACGGCAGACGCGCCGGGGGAACCGCCCCGGTTGTCCATGCAGTCATCCGGGGAAAAGGGATTGTCCGGATCAATCTCATCCTCATCTCCGCCGTTGTCGCCATTCGGGCACGGATTGCTGGAACTGCTGTTGGGAGAACTGCTGCTTCCACTGCTGGAGCCTCCGCATGGATCATCATCGCCCTCGTCGTTGTTGTCCACTGGCTCCGTTTCCGTCTCCGGGGGCACATAGGAAGAAGAAGAACCCGTTTGCCGGTTGGTAATTTCCACCTTCAGGTCAAAGGTGAATTTGGCAATGTTGTTATTGGCATTGGGAATGGAAATATTGCTATAGTCCACATGTGCCCGATGCATTCCGGGCTCAATGCTGAAAGAAGCCGTCTGCGGTTCGTAGCTGCCGCCTCCGTACTGTCCGCGCGGGCCAATGTCCAGCCGTTCTTCTCCATCCACGGTCAAGTTAGCCAGATCGTCGGCGCCCATGGTCACCTTGCATTCGGCCGTTTCATCAGGCCCCAGCTCCCTGACTTCAAAATCCCAGTCCCAGCTTCTTTCAAAAGCGTCCGTTGGCGCTTGTTCGTCGATCGCGGAGGGAGCTCCGCTATTGGAATTGCTCATGCCCGTCAGGGAATTGACATCGTTATCAAAGGATTGTTCTTTCATGGTTTGAATCGGATTAGCTATTGAAACGCAAACATTGCATCATCCCAATCTTGGAAAAACTGCAATAATTTTTATCCGTTCCTTATCCATAACAACAAAACCTCCTGTTTCAACACGTCCAACACGGGATGCTCCCTGGCCTTAGCCGTGTTCAATATATGGTGACATTTCTTCTCTGCGCACTTCCGAATGGAAAACTCTGGCCCATATGGAAAATTCCGGAAGTAGCATATCCAAATGGCCTTTAACTGCACGCCATGAAACACAGCAATTTTTCGTTTAACATGAATTCATGAAATCTTCAACAGAAAAAGCATGATCTCCCTGAATCGAAAAAGAAATCCAAAATCCATAAAAACGGCTATCGCCTTCGGGCATGTTCAGCATCCCTGGCATATCCGAACGGAAAGAAAGCAGGATAAACTACCCACATCCGAGCATCCATTCCTGAATTTTACAAGGAAAGCTGCTCCTTCAAACGCTCCAGCAGATTGCCGCAACCGTCCTGCAGCAATTTTACCACATGCTCAAAGCCTTCCTGTCCCCCATAATAGGGATCCGGTACTTCTTCATCCGGAAAACGAGTCGTGAAAAAACACATGGGCACTATTTTGCCTGTCCATTGTCCCTTTTTATCCAATCGTTTCAAATCCCGCAGATTTTCACGGTCCATTCCCACAATCAGGTCAAATTGTTCCAAATCCTCTTTCCGCACGGGGCGCGACTTAAGTCCCGGATCCTCATATCCGTATTTTTTCAGTGCCGTCAGCATCCGGCTATCCGGAGGGCAGCCCCGATGATAACCGATCATTCCGGCGGAATCGCTCTCAACCAAATGTTCCAAACCTTGTTCTGCGACCATTTTTTTGAAAGGCTATGTCACAACAAACAGTTGATAAATAGCCATTTTTATAGGGGAGTATCAGAACTCCCCTACAAACTGTTATTTGCAGTTATCTATACTCATTTGGAATTTCGATATGAAGTGTCTCACACAATAACTTCACATCATGTGCATCATTTTCATCAAACTCGTATCCCAGATGGAACATTACTTGACTATATGGTTCAATACAGGAAACCTCTATTTCCTCAATTCTTCCTTTACCCGAAAAAGTTTCTACCGGAAAACAATCCCCATCATAAAGAATTTCACCTTCGTCCGTATATTCAAAACAATGCAAATCAATAATTCTGTTTTTCAAATCTTCCCATACAGTATGGTTCAATGTTGTATATTCCATCTTAATCTCATAAAAGCCATTAGCTTTCATTATTTCTATAAAGTTCTGATAATCGTTCTTTTCTACAAAAATGTCAATATCATTATGGGCTCTTGACTGATATCCAAGAAGAGCATCTACACCCCAGCCACCATCAAGAAAGACTTTAATCTCCGCATCTATTGCAAATTGAAGAATCTGTTTTACATCTGTTATATTGACCATCTTATCATCTCCACAAATTCTAATTAGGCGACCAGAGGAACTGCTGGTCTGTTTGATAAATCTCTGCATTTAGCAGTTTTCAATGTTGCCAAAACGAAAGTTAAGAAGATGTTCCTTTTCTCCATGTCGCTTTCTTTGGCGTAATTTACAAGGTTATTCCACACAAGATAGTTGTTCAGATACTTGGTAGAAACACCGTTAAAGCCACGCATAAACCTCTTTAGCTGGCTATGGTAGCTATTGATATGTTGGATATTATAAATGCCTTTCTTGGCTTTGCCAGTCTTTAACTGCACAAGGTCAATGCCATTGGCATTTGTAAATCTCACATAGGAGTTCATCTTGTCCGTAACAAGAGTGGAATTGGTCTTAATCCTACCATCATAAATATGATGTAAATCTCTTGTAGAAACTCTACCAGTATTCGTAATCTTGGAGATAGACAAGCCATTCCTATTAACCGCACAAGGAACACATACCTTTTCTTGGGACAAGCCTCTGATATGTGTAGAATGACCACGCTTATGAGCCTTGCGTGGCATAGCAAATGTCTTACTCTTGCTATGATTGCCCTTGTACGAGATGGCGAAAAAAGTTTCGTCAGCCTCAATAATGCCGTCAAGGGTAACATCGTCTGCCATATTCTGAAGTGCATCCAAAATCTTGTGTCTCCAAAGGAATGCGGTGTTTCTGTGAATCCCACAAGCAACAGCAGTCTTACGAATGGATAAGCCATTCATCATACAATCAATGTACTGCTCCCACACGGACAAGTCTTTTCTTGTACCAGACACAATGGAGTTCGTAGCAATCACGAAGGACTTGCCACAATCCTTACATACATATCGCTGTGTGCCATCTTTACGATGACCATTGCGAACCACATGGATACAGCCACAAAGAGGGCATACACGACCATTTGCAAAGCGTTCCTTTGCTACGAAATCTTCAATATTCAAAGACTTTACAAAGGCAGGACTTAAAAGCATTGTTTTAAGGCTTTCCTGCTCTGCGACAGTCAACTTACCGATAATATCTAATGCGTCTTTGATAGTAGGCATATCCAATTACCTCCTTCGGTGGTACTGTTTCTTACTATTATTATACGCTATTTCTCGTCAAAAATCAACCATTTGTTGTGACAGAGCCAATAACAAAAATATTAATGAGGAACAGGATAGGGTACTTTTACTTCATAATAATTAACAAGCTTCCCCTCTTCATTAAAGTTAAATTCAAGAAATTTTAACCATTCGTCACCAGGATACTCCGGATCGCTCTTGTTACAACGATAACCCAAACTATCTATGACGGGAGGATTATCACTTCCTACTATACCAACTCCTAAAATATCTATTACTTCTTGTTGAGTTGTTGTCCCAATAACAAAAGACTTGGCTATTGTTTTCTTTTCTTTCCAGGAATATTTTTTAAGAGGGTATTTTTTACATAACTCTTCCGGTGGGCACCTATATAAACCATTCCTGTTTGTTTTAACGGAATGATTATTTAAATCGGATTGATACAAATCAACATCTTCCGAGCAGGAGCAAAGCAATGCGCTACATAGAAAAACAACATTTTTTGATATCATCATATTTTACGGAATTATTTTTTTATCTTGTTGAAACAGATCCCTTCGGTTCCTGTTCCCACTCATTGGTAAATAGAATGCTTACTATGAAATTTGTCTAGAGTTATTATAGAAAATAAAAATAGCGTTACAAGAGCATTCTGCATCATGCCAATATTTTACAAGTTCCCGTTGAATGTTTCCCACACTTTTGATGAATAATAATCATTTTCCTTTAGGTCCTGAGTTTTTGGATCATTAGAATAACCATAGACTATTCGAGGCCCTTTTACAGGATGAACAAAAGTTCCTATCGGCTGATTAGTCCCAGCAACGGTAGTACCTTTTCTCATAAATTCCCTTGCAAATTGCTTTGCAAAGCTACTGCTGCTGCAGCCTGAAAACATGACAGTCGCTACGACAGAGAACCAGCAACGGACAGGCCCCTTTTTTTGTTGAGCTCTACTGAATGAAGGCTTTTTCTCTAATCTTGACAAAGAATTAATAGTAAAGGCATTTCCATCTTTCGAGCTGCGTCCTCCATGACCGGCAAGTATAAAAGAGGTAATAGGTTTCTTTCCTTCTTGAGATATTTTTTGTAGAAATTTTGCAACGTTTTTTCCTTCGATATCCTTACGGATATCGGGGAAAATGTCTTTATAGCTATCAAATAAATCATCCGCAACCAACAATTCCACGCTGTTTTCTTGTTCAGGAAGCCTTAGATTACTTACATCGTATTTATCGCACGGCTTAATTTTTTTGGGATATCCATGATCCTTGGTTCCTTCTGTGGGCCAGATACATACGTAATCTCCTTTATTTCTTCCTTCATTAACTGCGAGTGATTCCAAAGTATCATTTTTTTCCGCAGACCATATAGTTTCACTGCCTGCCTCTTTTTTCCAAAGGCCAAGCGCATCTACCCGAAGAAACGGAGAATTTCCTGCAAACGCGAACAAATTCCAGCCGCCTTCTTCCTCGATGGGATCGCGGCTGATCCACCTTCCGTCGTGCGGATTGAGAT
>OGHJ01003642.1_pt1 | contig 10955 bp, 8 predicted proteins | sample 1571351 | NCBI WGS metagenome assembly OGHJ01 (sample SAMEA2582037, study PRJEB24529) | metagenome | biome: Human gut stool | place: China | collected 2011 | reverse complement strand
GGGGGGGGGGGGTCGGGGTGTGGTGCCGCTGACTGGGATTCCTTCTGTTGCGGGGTGCGCCGGATCGCCGCGCCCCACAATAGGAAGAGGGCCCCAGAGGAAAAAAGAAGCTGCTTTTCGTTATTCTTCGTCCAGCTTGAGGACGGCCATGGCGTCGAAGCAAAGTCCGCTTCCCTTGGTTTCCGCCTGGCGGCGAAAACCCGGTCCGCTCCCTTGCTTCTCCTTTTCCCGCCGGACCCACTGCGCTGGGCTCCGCCGGGAGGCCGCCTGCGGCGGCGGTTTACTCTTCGTCCAGCTTGAGGACGGCCATGAATGCCTCAGTGGGGAGTTGGACGGAACCAAGACTCCGCATCTTCTTCTTGCCCTCTTTCTGCTTCTCCAGCAGCTTTTTCTTACGGGTGATGTCGCCGCCATAGCACTTGGCCAGCACGTCCTTACGCATGGCCCGGACGGTCTCACGGGCGATGATCTTGCCGCCGATGGCCGCCTGGACGGGCACCTCGAAGAGCTGGCGGGGGATATTGTCCTTGAGCTTCTCGCACAGCCTTCTGGCCCGGCCGTAGGCCTTTTCCCGGTGGGCGATGAAGGAGAGAGCGTCCACCTGGTCGCCGTTGAGCAGCAGGTCCACCTTCACCAAATCGCTGACCTCGTAGCGGTCCAGCTCGTAGTCCAGGGAGGCGTAGCCCTTGGTGCGGGCCTTCAGGGTGTCGAAGAAGTCGTAGATGATCTCGTTGAGGGGCATGGAGTAGTGGAGCTCCACCAGGTTGGTGTCCAGGTACTGCATGTCCTTGAACTCGGCCCGGCGCTCCTGGCACATGGGCATGATGTTGCCCACGTAGTCCGGCGGGGTGAGGATGGTCACCTTGGCGTAGGGCTCCCGGGCCTCGGCGATGACGGCGGGATCGGGGTAGTTGTGGGGGTTGTCCACCTTGACCACGGTGCCGTCGGTCTTGGTGATCTCGTAGATGACCGAGGGCAGGGTGGTGATGAGGTCCAGGTTGAACTCCCGCTCCAGCCGCTCCTGGATGATCTCCATGTGGAGCATGCCCAAAAAGCCGCACCGGAAGCCAAAGCCCAGGGCCACGGAGGACTCGGGCTCGAAGGAGAGGGAGGCGTCGTTGAGCTGGAGCTTCTCCAGGGCGTCCCGCAGGTCGGGGTACTTGGAGCCGTCCTCGGTATAGATGCCGCAGTAGACCATGGGGCGGGCAGGGCGGTAGCCGGGGAGAGGCTCGGCGGCGGGATTTTCCGTGCCGGTAACGGTGTCGCCCACACGGGTGTCCTTCACGTCCTTGATGGAGGCGGTGAAGTAGCCCACCTCACCGGCGATGAGCTCCTGGCAGGGCTCCATGCCGATGGGGAGGAGGTGTCCGCACTCCAGCACCTGGTAGCTGGCGCCGGAGGCCATCATCTTCACGTTCATGCCGGTCCTGATGGTGCCCTCCATGACGCGGAAGTAGACGATGACGCCCCGGTAGGGGTCATACTGGCTGTCGAAGATGAGAGCCTGGAGGGGGGCGGCGGGATCGCCCTTGGGGGCCGGGATGTTCTGGACGATGTCCTCCAGCACGGCGGGGATGTTGATGCCCACCTTGGCGGAGATCTCGGGGGCGTCCTGGGCGGGAATGCCGATGACATTCTCGATCTCGTCCTTTACCCGGTGGGGGTCGGCAGCGGGCAGGTCGATCTTGTTGATGACGGGGAGGATTTCCAGGTCGTGCTCCACAGCCAGGTAGGTGTTGGCCAGGGTCTGGGCCTCGATGCCCTGGGCGGCATCCACCACCAGAATGGCGCCCTCGCAGGCGGCCAGGGAGCGGCTCACCTCGTAGTTGAAGTCCACGTGGCCCGGGGTGTCGATGAGGTTGAGTTCGTAGGTCTCACCGTCCTCGGCCTTGTAGTTGAGGCGCACCGCACGGGCCTTGATGGTGATGCCGCGCTCCTTTTCCAGGTCCATGTTGTCCAGCAGCTGGGACTCCATCTCCCGCTGGGAGACTGCACCGCACAGCTCAATGAGCCGGTCGGACAGCGTGGACTTGCCGTGGTCAATATGGGCGATAATAGAGAAGTTGCGGATCTTGGATTGGTCAGTCATAGATAAAACCTCCGGTAGGGGGATAGAGAAAACGGTGCATGGGGAAATGGATGAACTTCAGGCAGGCGGTTATTTGCTGACTCCGGCCTGATAGGCGGCTACACGGCGGCTGATGCGCTCACCGGTGTTGTGGATGATCTGCAGGAGGGACTGATAGGCGCCGGGGTAGGCCTGGGTGAGCATGTCGTGATTGATGGGGGGCAGGCTTCCGGCTTCCTTCACCTGGCTGGCCAGGGCGTCCACGTACTCCACCTCGGCGCAGGTCATGTCGGCGTTGGCAAGACCTGAGACGAACCGCCGGGCGGGGATGGTGAAGAAGTCCTCGTTGTTGTTGCCGTCGGCCCGGTAGAGGTGGCGGAACATCTTATAAACGGCGGTGCTCAGGTAGTCGGAACAGGCCCGGATCGCATCCTTGCTGCCCGACTTGCCCAGCAGGTCAAAGAGGACGCCGATGGAATTGACCAGCAGCTTCTTGGACAGCGTGGCCATGATGCTGCCCCGGAGGACATTGTCCTTTTCGGCGCTGTAATCAAAGAGGCTCTCGGCATCCACGATGGTGGTGCCGTCCCGGCTGAGGGTCCGGCCCAGAAGAAAGTCGGCCGATACGCCGTAGTAATCACAGGCCTTCACCACGAAGGCGAGACCGGGCTCACGGATGCCGTTTTCGTAGTGGCTCAGCAGGGCCTGGGAGATCCCCAGATCCTTGGCCACCGAGCGCTGGGAAATGCCCTTTTCCTTCCGCAGCAGGGTCAGGGAGCGGGAAAAATCCGAACTCATATTCGTTACACCTCGCAAAAAACAGTATGTATAGTATAGTTTGCAAAATACAAAAAGTAAAGCGTAAAGTTTCAGATTCTGGACAATTTGGGCATTGTGATGGAGAAAGGCTTGATGTATAATGTAACTTACCGGAGAAACTACGAATACACACATGGAGGCGTGTAAACATGTTTGAGAATCTGGTTGAAAAGCTGAAAAAGAATCCCACCACCCTGGTCTTCACCGAGGGCCCCGATCCCCGTATTCTGGAGGCCGCTTCCCGGCTGAAGAAGGAGGGCATCCTGGAGCCCCTGCTGGTGGGCAACCCCGAGGAGGTCCAGGCCGCCGCTGCCAAGGGTGGTTTTGACATCACTGACATCCGCATCGTGGACCCCGCCAACTACCGCCGCATGGACGAGCTGGTGGAGAAGATGGTGGAGCTGCGCAAGGGCAAGATGAGCCCTGAGGAGTGCAAGGCCGCCCTGCTGAAGGGCAACTACTTCGGCACCATGCTGGTGAAGCTGGGCGTGGCCGACTGCCTGCTGGGCGGCGCCACCTACTCCACCGCCGACACCGTCCGTCCCGCCCTGCAGCTGGTCAAGACCAAGCCCGGCAGCAAGAGCGTGTCCTCCTGCTTCGTTCTGGTCCGCGAGCGGGCCGACGGCAGCGAGGAGAAGTATGTCATGGGCGACTGCGCCATCAACATCGAGCCCTCCGCCGAGGAGATGGCTGAGTGCGCCATCGAGTGCGCCCACACCGCCGAGATCTTCGGCATCGACCCCAAGGTGGCCATGCTGAGCTACTCCACCAAGGGCTCCGGCAAGGGCGAGAAGGTGGACAAGGTGGTGGAGGCCCTGAAGCTGGCCCAGGCCGCCGCGCCCGAGCTGGCCATCGACGGCGAGCTGCAGTTTGACGCCGCCTTCTCCCCCGTGGTGGCCCAGACCAAGTGCAAGGGTTCTCCCGTGGCTGGCCAGGCCAACGTCTTCATCTTCCCCGAGATTCAGGCCGGCAACATCGGCTACAAGATCGCCCAGCGTCTGGGCGGCTTCGCCGCTTACGGACCCATCCTCCAGGGCCTGAACGCTCCCATCAATGACCTCTCCCGCGGCTGCGACGCCGAGGAGGTCTACAACATGGCCATCATCACCGCCGGCCTGAAGTAATTTTACAAAGTGATCTTTGCCCCGCGCCGCCTGTATCAACGGGTGGTCGCGGGGCTTTTTTTACCGGAAACTGTAAGCGATCATGCGCCATGAATCAAGGAGGGACGTCCGTGAAAAAGCAAAGGGCAGGACCCAGGTGGATCTTCTGGATGCTTTTATGTATTGCCGTTCTTGCTGTCCTGTGGGGTGTGTTCACCTTGCGTTCCCCCAGGACGCTCCTCTCACTCTATCCCGAATTGCCTGAGCGTGATATGCAGCTGAGCGTGATGATCCTGGTTTCGACGGCTGAAGGAGAGGTCCGCCAGGCGGATATCACCGAAAAACAACAGGTGGATACCCTGACGGAGCGGATGGATACTGCCAAGGTAAATGGTGCAGGGCGATATGATGGAATACCGATCTCATCGGTGCTCTATCGGGTCTACCTCTTTGCCGTCAGCGAGGAAGGGATGACGGAATATGGAAGTTTGGCGATTGACCCGGAAGGGAAAGTCTTTGCTGAGGACGGAAAGAGATATCAGCTTCAAGGAGAAGCGGCAGATGATCTGATCGCGGAGCTGGCCGAGCGCTCAAAAGATGCGCAGCCTGTTGATGGTGACACGTGAGATAATATCGCCGCCATGCAGAAAGCCCGCCCCGGTTTGTCCGGGGCGGGCTTTCTGCATGCTGTGACAGAAAAAGCCGGGCTCCCGCATCAGACGGGAGCCCGGCTTTGATTGATTACTGGCGGAGGATGACGGTGGCCTGGAAGATGGTGCCGCTGTAGGAGCCGTTGACCTCGATGATGTTGCCGCTGTCCAGATCCCGGAGGACCAGGGACTTGCCGGTGGAGGCGCTGAGGATGACGGCGGAGGAGGGGACGGACACGGTGACGATATCCTCACCGCCGGTGTCGGTGGCGGCCCGGAGGTAGATGATGTCCTGGGCGTAGTCCACTACGAGGATGGTGCCCGAGACCTTGTTGCCGGAGTTGACGGCCTGCTGGATCTCGATGGCCACCACCTGGTCGCCGTTGACGGCCAGACCCAGCTTGTAGCCGGGCTTCAGGGAGGAGAGGGCCACCTCCTTGTTGTTCTGGGTGACGGAGATGGTGCTGTCCACGGTGTAGGACACCTTTTCGCCGTCGGAGAGGAGCATCTCCAGGGTGTAGCCGCTCTTCTCCTGGATGATGCGCTCCACGGTGCCGGTGAGGTTCACGTTCTGGGTGGTGGCCTTGATGCGGGTCACCGCGCCGTAGCGGATGGTGAACTCCACCACGTCGCCCACCCGGAGCTTATCCACGGTGGAGTCCTCCTCATCCCGCTCCACGGTGGGGGGATCGGACAGGTCCACCTTGAAGCTGGCCTTGGTGCCGTCCTTCTGGGTGATGACGAAGGTGATGGTGGTGTCGGTGCCGGAGCCGAAGGTCCGCTCACTGATGGTGCCCTCGGCGGTGGTGGAGCTGGGATAGGCCTGGATCATGGTGGCGTCGTCGCTCTCGTTGAGGAGGATGGTGACGAAGTCGTTCTTGTCCAGGTCCCGCAGGCGGGTGGTCTTGCCGTTGTAGGTGATGACGGCGGAGGAGGTGACGTCATAGGTGGCGGTGCGGTTGTTGGACAGGCGGGTGATGGTGATGGTGCTGTCGGAGGAGTCCACCGACTTGATGACGCCCTGGACGTAGTTGGACTTGGTGTCCACCGAGACGGACTGGACGGAGGAGTCTTCGTCCAGCAGGCGGAGGACCACATAGCTGTCCTTGAGGCTGGTGCTCAGGGCGTCCACCAGGCCGTCCACAGTGGTAGTGGCGCCGGAGGGGATGGTATAGGTGCGGGTGACGCCGTCAAAACCGATGAGCTGGATGGTGGCGTTGGCGGAGCTGGTGGAGGACTTGGTGTAGTCGGCAAAGATGCCCTCCGTGGTGGAGGTGCCGCCGGTGAACTGGATGGCCACCAGACGGCCCTGGTCGTCCAGCTTGCACACGGCGGTGGTGTAGTTGGCGCCGGACTCCACGATGGAATAATCTCCGGTGGTCTTGGTTCCGATCTGGACCTGGGTGAAGCGGTCCATGGTGAGGAGCCGGCCGGTGCCGTCGGCGGTGACGGCCACATTCTTGCCGTCAATGCCGTTGACGGTGGCGGTGAAGGTCTCCAGCTCACCGCTGACCCGGACGGCGAAGGGAGTGCCGGAGCTGTCCAGGCAGACCCGGGCATGGCGGCCGTTCTTCAGGGCGGAGGAGGTGGTCTCCATGTTGTTCTCATAGATGGTGACGTTGGCGGGGAGAGTGACGGTGCCGATGGCGGCCCCGGTGAGGTCGCTGTTCAGGGAGAGCTGGATGACGCCGTTGGTGGTAGAGACCGAGGAGATGACGCCCTGCCGGAAAGCGTAGTCGGTGTACTCAGGCAGGTCGGGGGAGGTGCCGTGGGCTTGCATGTAGGCGATGGCCCGGGTGAGCATGGTTGCCATGACGGCCCGGGTGACGTTCAGCTTGGGGCTGAAGTCGTTGAACTCGTCGCCCTCCACGATGCCGTAGACGTGGAGCAGGTACACCGAGGGCTTGGCGTCGGCGGAGATGGAGGAGGCGTCGTCAAAGGTCAGGGGATAGGAGGTGAGCCGTTCGGCCATGGGGCCCAGCTGCATGGCCCGGACCAGGTAGACGGCCAGGTCCTCCTTGGCGATGGGGTCGGTGAGGTCGCCGGACTGGTAGAGGCTCTTCAGATCGGCGGTGGTCAGGATACCGGTGGCCAGGCAGATGGAGAACTCCTGATAGAACCAGGTCTGCTCGTTATTGAGGGTGGTCTTCACCGTGTCGTAGTAATCAGTGGCGATATCCATGGTGGTGCTGGAGTCCAGACCGATGGTCCGGGCGCACAGGGCCAGGGCCTCAGCGGTGGTGAGTTGGTTTTCCGGCTTGAAGTTGCCGTCCTCGTAGCCCTTGAACATCCCGGCGGCCGTCATGGCCTCGATGTAGCTCTTGGCCCAGTGGTTCTGGATATCGGGAAAGGTGGTGGCGGCGGATGCGGGCAGAATGGTCGCGGTCAGGACCATGACCAGAGCCAGCAGGCCGGAGAGCAGTCGTTTCACTTTCATGCGTGACACCTCCATGGGCATTTGGTGGTCGGCCGGAGCGGTCGACATAAGCTTCTAACATCCAGTATACCGTCCGCGTTGGAAAAAAGCAACTGGAAGTATGTCGGTTTCCACAAAAACCCACGGGAGAGATCAGCCGGCTTCGGTGACACCGTCGGCGTAGCGCACGTCGCTCATGGCGTCCTTCCCGTAGAAGTCGGCGCCCATCCGCCGGGCGTAATCCTCCGTGAGGACGGCGCCCCCCACCATGACCTTGCACCAGGGGGCTTCACGGCGGAGAAGGTCGATGGTCTCCTCCATGGCTCCAACGGTGGTGGTCATGAGGGCGGAGAGGCCGCAGAAGGCGGCGTGCTCCCGGACCACGGCGTCGGCCACGGCCTGGGGAGAGACGTCCTTCCCCAGGTCCACCACCTGATAGCCGTAGTTCTCCAGCAGCACCTTGACGATGTTCTTGCCGATGTCGTGAACGTCCCCCTTTACGGTGGAGAGGACCACCTTGGCCTTGGCGGCGGGGCGCTCTCCCTCTTTGGTCATGGCCCCCCGGAGAAGCTCAAAGACGGCCTTGGCCGCCTCGGCGCTCATGAGGAGCTGGGGGAGGTAGAGCTTGCCCGTCTCGAAGGCGGCGCCCACCCGGTCCAGAGCGGGGATGAGACCGCCGTCGATGAGCTCCATGGGGGCCTTGCCACCGTCCAGAGCCGCCTTGGCGGCGGCTACGGCGCTCTCCTTGAGGCCGCGCTCCACGGCGGCGCCCAGGTCCATGCCGGCGGCAGGGGCGGCGGGCGTGGGGGCGGGGGCGGTCTCCCCGGCCATGGCGGCGATGTAGTCCTGACAGTTGGGGTCCAGGCCCTTCAGGGCACAGTAGGAGCGCAGGGCGTCGGTCATGGGGGCGGAGTTGGGGTTCAGAATGGCGGCGGACAGGCCGTGCTCCAGGGCCAGCAGGAAGAAGGCGGAATTGACCGCTTCCCGCCGGGGCAGGCCGAAGGACACGTTGGACACCCCCAGGCTGGTGCGGCAGCCCAGCTCCCGGGTGATGCGCTCCACCGTCTCCAATGTGACGGCGGCGGCGCTCTGGTCGGCGCTGATGGTGAGGGCCAGGGGGTCGAAGATGAGGTCCTCTTTGGGAATGCCGTAGCTGGCGGCGGTGTCGATGATCTTTTTGGCGATGGCCAGCCGCTCCCCGGCGGTGGCGGGGATGCCCTTTTCGTCCAGGGTGAGGGCGATGGCGGTGCCGCCGTATTGCTTCAGAAGCGGGAAGACGGCGGCCATGCTCTCGGCCTTGCCGCTCACCGAGTTCACCAGGGGACGGCCGTTGTAGTAGCGCATGGCGGCGGCCATGGCGCCGGGATGGTTGGTGTCGATCTGGAGGGGCAGGTCGGTGACGGCCTGGAGCTCCTCCACCGTCCGGGGCAGGAGGGCGGGCTCATCCACCTCGGGCAGGCCCACGTTCACGTCCAGCACCTGGGCGCCCTTCTCCTGCTGCTCGATGGCCAGCCGGAGGACGTAGTCCATGTCCCCCGACCGGAGGGCCTCCTTGAGCCGGGGCTTGCCGGTGGGGTTGATGCGCTCGCCGATGAGCACGGGCTTCTCCCCAAAGACCACGGTGCGGGCGTAGGAGGACACCCAGGTCCGGTGCTTGGGGGCAACGGGCAGGGCGGGCAGGTCCCGGCAGTGGGCCGAGAGGGCCCGGATGTGCTCGGGGGTGGTGCCGCAGCAGCCCCCCGCCACCCGCAGACCGGCCTTGACCAGCTCCGCCATGGCGGCAGCGAACTCCTCAGGACCCACCCGGAAGTGGGTGCAGCCGTCCACGCACTCGGGAAGGCCGGCGTTGGGCTGGATGAGCACGGGGAGGGAGGTGAGGCTGAGCAGCTCCGGGAAGAGGGCGGCCATCTGCTCGGGCCCCAGGCCGCAGTTGAGGCCGATGGCGTCCACCCCCAGGCCCTCCAGCAGGGCCACGGCGGAGGAGAGGTCGCCGCCGGTGAGCATCCGCCCGCTCTGGTCCAGCACCACCGAGACGAAGATGGGCAGATCGCAGTTCTCCTTGGCGGCCAGCACGGCGGCCTTGGCCTCGTAGAGGTCGCTCATGGTCTCGATGAGCACCAGGTCGGCCCCTGCGGCGGCGCCCGCCCGGACGGCGGGGGCGTAGGCGGCCACCGCCTCCTCAAAGGGCAGGTCCCCCATGGGCCGCAGCAGACGGCCGGTGGGGCCCAGGTCCAGGGCCACAAAGCCCCTGCCGTGCTCCGTCACGGCCTCCCGGGCCAGGGTCACGGCGGCGGTGACGATCTCCTCCACCGGATGGCCGGAGAGCTTGACGGCGTTGGCGCCGAAGGTGTTGGTGGTGACGATATCGGCTCCGGCGGCCAGGTACTGGGCGTGGACGGCCCGGACGGCGTCGGGCCGCTCCAGGTTCCACAGCTCCGGCTCATAGCCGGCGGGGAGGCCGGCGGCCTGGAGCATGGTGCCCATGCCGCCGTCAAAAATGAGCACCCGACGGGCCAGTTCTTCTCTGATGTTCATGGGTGGACTCCTTTATCTATGAAATGGTATGGGTGCTCAGCCCTTCCGGAAGGCGCAGTCGGTTTTGCCGCAGGCGGCACAGCCGGTAGGGGGGCACCATGGGGTGGGGGAGAGCCCCACCACGGCGGTGACCGACTTGGTGGGGGTGAGCATCATGGTCTCGGTGGCGGTGAGGCCGATGCGCTTGGACGCCTCCAGGGCCTCCAGCAGGGGGCGCTGGAAGGCGATGGGGAAGTCGCCGTAGCCGGGGCTGAACCGGGGCCGGAGGAAGAGCCCCTCCGGGGCGACCTCACGGGCCAGGCCGTCACAGCACTCATCGCAGTAGGCCTCCAGCAGGGAGGCGGCGCAGGCCTGGAGGATGACGGCCCGGCTCACCTGGGTGACGGCCGAGCGGCGGAGGAGCCGGTCGGTCTCCGCCCCCAGGGTGGCGGCGAAGAGATACACCTCCCCGCAGCTTTTGAGGTGCCGGGCCAGATGGGCGCTGGGGATGACCATACCGGCGCAGGTCACCATCCCGTTTTCCACTGTCAGTGGAAAACGGCGCCACACCGCCCTGGGGCGGGCGGTGGCCTCCAGCTCCGCCCCGCAGGAATGGAGGGCGTCCTCCAGCTGTTCGTCCACATTTCCGCCGGGGCGGTGGAGCCCCAGGTACCGGCGGGCCTCCTTCCAGTCGATCTCAGCCATGGGGACGGAGGATGCAGGAGAGGTTGTCCATGATCTTGGCAGCCACCTCCGGCTTGTTCATGGTGTAGATGTGGATGTGCCCCACGCCGTGGGCGATGAGGTCCAGGATCTGCTCGGTGGCGTAGGCGATGCCGGCCTGGCGCATGGCGGCGGGGTCGTCGCCGAAGCGGTCGGCGATGCCCTGGAGCCGGGGGGGCATGACGGTGCCGGAGAGCTCGCAGGACCGGCGGATCTGCTGCACGGTGATGACGGGCATGATGCCCGCCACGATGGGCACGGTGATGCCCTTGTCCAGGGCCCGGAAGAGGAAGCGGTAGAGCACGTCGTTGTCGAAGAACATCTGGGTGGTGAGGAAGTCGGCGCCGGCGTCCACCTTCCGCTTCAGATTGTCCAGGTCGGTGGTGAAGTGGGGGCACTCCACGTGGCCCTCGGGGTAGCAGGCGGCGCCGATGCACAGGTCCTGTCCGCCGGGCAGGGAGCGGATGTGGGAGATAAATGCGGAGGGCGTATGGCCGTTCTATTTCTCAAAACTGGGGAGGTATTGGGATTCCAAAGAGGAAATTGACATTGTAGCCATCGACCCAGATGGGAAAAATCTGATTCTGGGCGAGTGCAAATACTGGCAGGAGCCGGTAGGAGTCAGTGTCTTGCGGGAGCTGGAAGCCAAGGCCAAAACGGTT
>OGHJ01003635.1_pt1 | contig 10972 bp, 2 predicted proteins | sample 1571351 | NCBI WGS metagenome assembly OGHJ01 (sample SAMEA2582037, study PRJEB24529) | metagenome | biome: Human gut stool | place: China | collected 2011 | reverse complement strand
TTTTTATGCGCGAGTCCTCGACCGGTGGTACAGATTTTATTCTGCTGACCATCAAGGCGAAAAAGCCGTACTTGACGATCGGGAGCATTTCATTTGCGATGGAATCTGTCGTGGTGCTGATCGGCACTGTGCTGATTTCGAAGGATATTGACGGCTTGATCTATGGTCTGCTGATCAATTTTGTGACCGCAGCAGTGATGGACAAATTTATGTACGGTGCCGCCTCGGGCAAGCTGGCTCTGATCGTGACCGACAAGGCGGAGCTGATTGCGCCGCTGATTGAAGCGACAACAGGACGGGGCTGTACCTTCCTCAAAGCACAAGGCAGCTATACGCGCCGGGACAAGGACGTCATCATGTGCGCGTCTAACCGTAAGGAAATGTACGGTGTGCGCAAAGCCGTCAAAAAGATTGACCCGGATGCTTTTGTTATCATTGTCGAGTCCAACGAGACCTTGGGAGAAGGCTTCTCCGAGAACAAATAGCACCGCATTGAAGAAAACAACCGAACCGGAGACTTTGTGATGTTGATCGAGTGGCTGCAGCTGGCACATTGGAAAGGAAAAGCACATACCGCACCGGCGTTTATCGTTGAAGCGGAGCATCAGCGGCAGCTCCCAGAAAGCTTGCTTCCCTACGAAAGTCTGTGCAGTCAAATGGTGCAGACTTTTGTTTTTCACTTGTTTCTTTCGGCGGATTCCAGTATACTATAACATATAGCAAAAGAAGCTGAGCGAAGAAAGCTACGCGAGGGAAGTGTGAAGCGGTGTGCAGGGAAAGGAGTGTCAAGCTATGCGTAATACCGAAAAGCAGAAAAAAATCTCCATCGGGGTGGAGGACTTCAAGACGCTGATTGACTGGAACGGTTATTTTGTCGATAAAACGCTGATGATCAGAGACCTGATCGAAAACCATGCGATGGTAACCTTGTTTACCCGTCCGCGTCGTTTCGGCAAGACACTCAATCAGTTTATGATCCGGCGCTTTTTCGAGGACGAGATCACCGAAAAAGGCGAAAAAGTTGATAACGGCTACCTCTTTGACGGTCTGGCGATCACGCGCTGCGGAGAAGAGATCCTGCAGCACCAGCAGCGGTATCCGGTGATCTTCATGACCTTAAAGTCGGCAAAGCAGGATACCTACGCGCTGGCCTATATGGAATTAAAGAAACGCATCAGCGAGGAATACAAGCGTCACAAATATGTCTTGCAGGGAGAGACTTTGACGATGGATGAAAAGAAGCGCTATGAGGCAGTGTCAGCGATTGCAGACGATGCCAGCCTGTATACCGATGCGCTTGGCTTTCTCTCCGCGTGCCTAGCTAGATATCACGGAAGCAATACCATCATCCTCATCGACGAGTACGACGTCCCGCTGGAAAACGCCTATCTGCGTGGGTTTTACGATGAAATGATCGGCTTTATCCGTTCGCTGTTTGAATCCGCGCTCAAGACCAACCCCTATCTTGAAAAGGGTATCATCACAGGCTGTCTGCGCATCAGTAAGGAGAGCATCTTTACCGGGCTGAACAATCTGAAGGTGGACAGCGTACTGCATACGGATTATGCGGACAGCTTTGGCTTTACGGAAGCGGAAGTGCAAGAGATGCTTGCATATTATGATCTTTCGGCGAAGCTGCCGGAGGTGAAACAATGGTATGACGGATACCTGTTCAACCAAATCGAGATATACAACCCATGGAGCATCATCAATTTTGTATACGACCGTGACCGCAAGATCACGCAGTTTGCGCTGCCGTATTGGTCGAATTCTTCTTCCAACAGCATCATTCGTGAGATGGTAGGGGAGGCAGATGAGGAAGCCAAAGAAGATCTGGAAACACTGATCAACGGCGGCACGATTGAGAAGCGCGTGCATGAGGATATCACCTACGGCGATATCCATCAATCACAGGATAACCTTTGGAATTTCCTGTTTTTCACCGGTTATCTCAAAAAGATCAGCGAGCGTAAGGATGCAGCCGGAGAAAATCTCTACTTGACAATGAAAATCCCGAACACAGAAGTCAAAACGATCTATCAGGATTCCATCTCTTACTGGTTCGATCAGCGCATGAAAGCGACCGATCGCAGCCCGCTGCTGCACGCACTGGAAAGCGGAGACTGTGAGGCGGCAGAGGATTTCATCAATCGGCAGCTGATGGAGACGATCAGCTACTTTGACCATGCAGAGAGCTTCTACCATGGCTTTATGGCAGGGCTCCTGACGAACATTGGCGGTTATCGTGTGAAATCCAACCGTGAGAGCGGCAGCGGCAGACCGGATATCGTACTGCAGACGCCGAATATCCGGAAAGGGCGTGTCATTATTTTGGAGCTGAAGCTGGCAGAGAGCATCGCGGACTTAGAACCGGCTGCGGACAGGGGTCTTGCGCAGATCGAGGAACAGCGCTATGCCGCGCCATTTACGAGCGAGGGCTATCCGGATGTGCGCAAATACGCAGTCAGCTTTTATAAAAAGGATTGCGCGCTGCGAAAAGCAAATTAACAAACAGAAAGCAACGAGCCTGCGGGAGACCGCGGGCTCGGACTTTCTGGCGCTGTATGTGACTTCTTCTGATAGCGTCATTTTGACTTTTGATTTTTGGCTGGTATAAATTGGAATCAACGAAAAGATGTGAAAGTAATAATACAAAAAAGTTTAAAAAACGTGAAAATAATTGGTATAAAAACTTGATTATATGTGAAAATTATTATAAACTTTATTTATCACAAGCACATGGAGGGGTATGATGGACAGAATCGCACTTAACAAAATGCAGGAATGGGACCAAAGTCCGAATCGGAAACCACTGATCGTCTGGGGCGCCAGACAAGTCGGGAAGACATATTTGGTCAAAGAGTTGTTTGCCGAAAAATTCTATGCGGAGAATTACATCTATATCGACTGTAAAATCGAGGATGAAATCCGAAGCTTTTGCAGTGAAACCGCCAATGCAAAAAAAATCATAGAATACATTTCCCTGCTGAAGGGCAAGAGAATCACCAAAGATACCCTTCTTATCTTTGATGAAGTGCAGGAATGCCCGAATCTTGTGTCCGCCTTAAAGTATTTTTGTCAGGACTTTAGAGAGATCCCTGTGATCACCACAGGTTCCCTGGTACGCATCAAACTTCAAAGAGAAACCAAAAAACGAGGACTTGCCGAAAAAGAAAAATTCCTGTTTCCGGTAGGCAAGATCAATCAGATCACTGTTTATCCGCTCAGCTTCGACGAGTTTTTGATGAACAGCAACTTGCCGCTTTACGATACCGTAAAGCATGCGTATGAGAGCAAAACACCGCTCGCGCCAAGGATCCACGACCTTGCAATGGAGCAGATCTACAAATACTTACTTGTGGGCGGGATGCCGGAGGCGGCAGCGGCCTATCTAGACACAGGAGATCTTTTAGTTTCCAGAGAAATTCTCAAGGAATTATATGATAATTATCTTGCAGACATGGAACTGTACCAAGCCAGCCGTGAAGCGATCCTGCGCTCGCGAGCACTATTTTTGAATATATACAGAGAACTCAACAAGGAGTCCAAGAACTTTTCTCCGGGTCTCATTGAAGAAAACAGCCGGACCAGAGATTTTGCAACGTCGATCGAGTGGCTGCAGCTGGCGCACATGATCCATCGTTCTTTCCAATTAAAAGAACATATCACCATGCCGCTGATGCCGGATAACGAAGGAAACTTTCGTCTGTTTTTAGGCGACATCGGCATGTTTTCCTATCAGAGCGGACAGAGTGCGGCATCGTTTTTAACGCAAAATCGCGACAACACACTGGCAGGTATCTTCTTTGAGAACTTCGTCGCAAATGAATTAACGGCCAAGGGTCATAAACTGTTTTATTGGAAGGGGAAAGCACATGCCGAGCTGGAGTTTATCGTTGAAGCGGAGAATCAGCTGTATCCGATCGATGTGAAAAAACGCAGAGGCAGCCTGAACTCGCTCGAAAAATTTGCTGCCCACAATAAATTTGCCTGTGCGATCAAAGTTTCGCAGAATAACTACGGATATCATGCAGGGCAAAAGCTTTTAACGATACCGTTCTATTTCATGCCGTTTCTGGCGCAGGAGCTTGCGCAGGGGCCTTTACAGCTATAGCTGCAGGCTCGCAAATTTTGCTTGTCAAAATTAGGTATCTATGCTATACTGGCGATATGAAAAGTACATAAAAAGTTTGTGTTCTTTCGGTGAGCCGCTGCCGCCACAGGCTGCGAAGCTGCCGGGAGCTAAGATGGAAGCAGGTGAGAATCCTGCGCGGTCCCGCCACTGTAAGGAAGGAGCGTTTTCTGATCATGTGGGAATGTTATGCAAGGTGCAGGACATTTTCATAAAGCCACTGAGGACGCGGCAAATAAGCCGCAAAAGGTCGTAGCCCTTGGGAAGGTAAGAAAACGTGCTGAGCGCCGAGTCAGGAGACATGCATAGATGAAATGCAAGTTCACAGCATCGGAGGAATGCAGTGGATTCTTTTCGTGGTAAAACTCTCGCAAAACAGCAAAAACGGGCTGCTGTCAGGTCGGATATGATTTGACAGACTGCCCGCTTTTTTTATGCGGGCAGAGACGAGACAAAGGAAACGCACAGACCGGGTATCTATCCCGGCAAGAAAGGAGAAAACAGAATGACGAAACGAACGAATCGTCTCAGCCGCATGCTGGTCGTCACGCTTGCAGTGATGATGATCCTGACCGGCATGAATTTTGGCATGGGGGGGGGTACGACTCTAGTATGGGCTGAGACAATACCTTCAGGTGATGGAACCGAGGCAGCGCCGTATCAAATTAGTACGGCAGATGAGTTGCTGTGGTTTGCAGATCAGGTGAACAAATCAGCGAAAAAATCAACGTCTATGCTTTGGGCTAAACTGACAGGTGATATTGATTTGAAGGAAGTCAAAACGTGGACGCCGATTGGAAACTATAATTCCTACAGTGATTATGTTGAATTCGGCGGTGTTTTTGATGGAGCCGGACATAGGATTTACAATCTGACAATCGACAATACCAAGGCGTATCAAGCATTGTTTGGGCGTGTAAATGGTGGTACGATCAAAAATTTAACGGTGAAAGGCTCTATTACCACTTCGACCACCAGCACTGCCTATGCAGCAGGGATCGTGGCTTATGGTAATTCGGCAACGGTGGAAAACTGCACAAACGAGGTGCATGTTACAGCAACCCAAAAAGGCTATGTTGCAGGGGTCATTGCGTATGCATCTGCAAGCAGTGTGATAAAAGGCTGCAAGAATACGGAGATAATCTCCGGGTGTGGTGATTATGTAGGAGGCATCTGCGCGAATGCTTCAAAATCATCGATCACAAACTGTATGAACAGTGGTGCGATTTCAAATAGCGGAAAGCCAGCTTCTTACGCATATTGTACTGGCGGCATTGTCGGCAGTGTAGATACTTCCAGTATATCTATGTGCGGGAATACAGGTACGATAACAAGTACCCTGAAACGAACCGGCGGTATTGCTGGGAGCATTGGCTCTTATGGAGGAGGCGGCAGTGTTGACAAATCTTTTAATACCGGAGCGATTACCGGCATCTATGGCGTAGGTGGCATTGTAGGGGATGCAGCAGGAAAGGACTCTTCCATATCTGATTGCTATAATCAAGGGAATGTGACAGCGCAATCACCGACGCCTACTTTTAGCGATACAAATGCAAAGGGTGTTGGCGGCATTATCGGTGGTGTAAGTTCAAACACCATCACAGGCATAACTCTGTCAAATTGTTACAGTACTGGAAACATTACTTCCACTTCGACCCTTAGCGATATCACCTGCGGCGGTGTGATTGGAAACAGCTCCGGTAAGAATTCCAAAGGGGTGGAAACACCAAGGCTAATCACTGCAGCGAATACCTATTATCTCACAGGCGGTGCAAGTCAGGGTGATGGCGCCAATGCGGATGCCACAGGCATTACAGCTAAAACCGAAGGCGAAATGAAGACCGAGGACTTTGCAAACAATTTGCAGGGGGCGTTTATTGCACAGAAGGGGAAATATCCGCTTCTCGGCTGGGAGGACCCGAACGCACAGTATCAGGTGGTGTTTACCTTATCACCTGAAGACGCAAGTTTAACAGTGAGAGATGCAACTAATACTGCGGTTGATCCAAGCACGGAAGGGACACACACCTTTTCTTTGAAAAACGGAACCTATAAGTATGAGGTATCCGCGGATGAACATACAACCAAGACCGGAAGCTTTACCGTAGCTTATGCAGGACAGAACATTTCGGTTTCCTTGGATATTAAAAAATACGACTTTACCTTTACCACGGTTCCGACCGATGCGCAGCTGACCGTGGATGGACAAAAACCGCTGGTAGACGGAAGAACCTATCAACTGCCAAAAGCGGGGACTCCATATCAGTATACGGTAGATGCGTTTGGCTACGAGGCCGAGCAGGGGAACTTTACGATCGCGGGTGAGTCTGCACAGGATCAGAAGACTGTAACTTTGATTGAACAAGCAAAGCACAATGTCAACTTTTCTTATACCAAAGAGAAGGGTGGACAGACCAGTGAAGTGACAGTCAGTGTCAAGAGCAAAGATTACCCGGATGCGGCGATCACAGCAGAGTCTCAGGATAATTCTGCGGCGGTATTTGCGCTGCCGAACGGAGCCTACACCTACAAGATTTCGAGCGCAGGATATAAATCCGTAAGCGGCGAATTTACCGTTCAAAACAATGGTGTCACGGTGCCAGCAGCGAAGCTCGATATCCAGACCGCTTGGGACGGCAGTACATATGATGAACCGAATTCAGAGAATGGTATTTATCTGATCCATACTGCGAGTGAGCTCATGTGGTTTAATCAGAATGCACAGCTTACAGACTCTGCGAAGCTCATGGCCGACATCCGCGTGAATGAAGATATGTCGTCTGCTGATAAGAGTACTTTGTACAAATGGACGCCAATCGGTACGGCAAGCAGCAAAGCTTATGCAGGTACGTTTGACGGAAACGGACATACCTTGTCAGGCATCTACATTGCGACAACCACATCAAACACGGGTCTGATCGGCTATATGGGTGTAGACGGAAGAATCAAAAATCTGACGATGGCGGACAGCAATATCAACGCAACCGGAAATTATTGCGGTGCGTTTGTTGGAGATTCCAAGGGAAATATTGAGAATTGCCATACCCGATCAGATGTCATCGTAAGTGGAGCAGGGTATGTCGGAGGCATTACAGGAAGTGTGGATGGCAGCGCATCTTTGGAACAATGCTCTAATGCTGCGAAGGTCATTGCCAGTGCAAAGTATGTTGGTGGTATTACAGGAGAAGTTTATTCTACCAGCACAACCGCAGTTTCGAAATCGTATAATATCGGTAGTGTTCAAGGAGCAAATTGGGTTGGCGGTATTGCCGGTACGCTATATAGTGGTGGAACGATTATCAACGTGTATAACGTAGGAAGCGTTACAGCTAACAAAGTTGCAGGTAGTCTGGTTGGACGTGTTAGAGCAGGCAGCATTCAGAACACATATACGGCAGGAACCCTTGAAGGGGAAACGAAAGGCGCAATTATAGGCGATTTGGAATATGCCAATGGTGCGAAATCTTTGACAAACGTATTCTATCAAGCAGGCATTGCAGATGAAGTTGTTGGAGATAAGAAGAGCTGCACCATTCAAAACGGTACTGCCGAGTCCAAGAGTGAAGAAGAGCTTAAGAACCTTGCCGCAGAGCTTGGCGAAGCGTTTGCTGAGGACGAACAAAATCTCAATAGGGGTTATCCAGTTCTGGCTTGGCAGACAGGCAAAACTACAGAAGACGATAAACCGGACAGTGATCCGAAAGGCTGGGATGGCAAAACTGCCACGAAGCCGACGCTTGTAGGAGACGTTTACCAAATCGGAACGGCCGCGGAGCTGAAATGGTTCGCGAACGCTGTAGCAAACAAGCATGATATCAACGCCGTTCTGACTGCAGATATCGATCTGAACAATCAGGAATGGAAGGCAATTGGCGGCAGCAGTGCAGAGGCAGCTTATGCAGGAACTTTTGATGGCGACGGTAAGAAGATCAAGAATCTGTATCTCAAAAATGAAAAAGGTCTTTTTGCATATAATATCGGAAGCATCAGCAATCTGCAGATCAGCGGCCTTTTGAAGCAAGGCGATAATGCCGCGGCACTGGTCGGCGTGAACGCAGGAATAATCAAACAGATTACGACCAATGTAACCGTGACAGCCGGAAATATAGTTGCAGGCATCGCCGCTGTGAATGAAGCTAGCGGTACGATTACAAATTGTCTGAATATCGGCAATATCACGGGCGGTCAATATGTGGCCGGTATTGTCGCTAAGAACAAGGGTACTGTAACGCAGTGTGATAATGCCGGTATGATCAAGGCGACAGGCGCTTTCGCGGCAGGTATCGCAGCAGCGAATGACGAGGGTCGGGTTTCGCAGTGTGCGAATAACGGACACATCTTGAGCACTGCCGCAGTACGATCTGCCTATGTCGGCGGCTGCATCGGCTGGAATAACGGAAATGCAGATCATTTATACAATGCCGGAAATATCATCAGCATGGGCAGTGCTGTCGGCGGCTGTATCGGCGTCAATCTGTCCAACTGTACCTCTTCCTATGTCTATAACGAAGGAGAAGTTGTCGGCGCATATCAAAATACCGAGGACGGACGAGAGTTCCGTGTGGGCGGCGTGATTGGTAGCGGTAACGGCGAAAACATGTACTACCTTGCAGATTTAGCCATTGTAAAAACCGGGACAAAAAAAGGCGAGGCTGTCTCGGCAGAACAATTAAAACAGCTTGCAGGAGACTTACCAAACGGCCTTCCTGCAAAAGAAGCAATGAGCGGTACACTTTCCGTTTCAGGACAGACTGAAGTGCTGCAGACGGTTACGGTCACCTGTGAAAACAGCAATGTCACTGCACCGATTTTCGTATGGTACTGGATGAACGGAGAACAGGAACAGGTTGCGACAGTTGCCGAAAGTTTTGAGGTTCCGGTAGAACTGACAGGCAAAGTACTCGGAGTCAAAGCCTTCGATGCTGCGCTGTCCGGTATGCAAAGCAAACAAATCGGCACGATAGCCGGTTTCAGCGGTACTGTGGCCATTCAGGGAATTGCAGCTGTGGGGCACACAATCAAGGCAGTATATGCCGGTGAGGAAACAGCACCGACGTTCCAGTGGTACAGAGGTACAACAAAGATCACCGATGCGAATACCGCAGAGTATACCATTACAAGCGCGGATCTTGGCAAGGTGCTGAGCGTACGCGTCTCTGGGAGCAAGGCGGGCTATATAGAAGCAAATACTGCCGGTATCAAAACCGAAGCAGAGCTCGGTATTTGGCCGGAGAACGCTTGCAGCGAACCGCAGTTATCAGAGAATGTATACCAGATCGGAACCGTGGCTGAACTGAAGTGGTTTGTAAATCGTGTCAATGCAGGCGAAACAAGTCTTTCTGCGAAACTGACAAAGGATATAGATATCAGCAGTGATAACTGGTACCCGATCGGCATCACAGACGGCTATAGCGGAACCTTTGACGGAAGCGGGAAGACGATCAAATATGCATTGACTGCATCTGACAAGGCGGAGCAAGGTTTCTTTGCTGTAATCGAGGGAACCGGTATTGTCAAGAATTTGATCGTTGACGGGACTGTGAAGATCAGCGGCAATAATGCCGAATATGTCGGAGGCATTGCAGGCAATATCAAAGGTCGGATTCTTGACTGCAAAGTAAAGGGAACCGTAGAAGCAGCCAACATGGTCGGCGGTATTGCAGGCGTGGTTGACTTAAATGCACAAGTAAAGAACTGCCTGAACGAGGCAGCAATCTCTGGAAAGAGTCAGATCGGCGGCATTGCAGGAACCAATTCCTACGGCAAGATTAATTACTGCGTAAATAAAGGCGGAGTTTCCGCGACTGCGGATTTCGCAGGAGGAATTGCGGGGCAGGCAGTCAACTATGCTGAGATCACAGCCTGCTACAATACAGGTGCGATCGCTGCGAACAAAAATATCGGCGGCATTGTCGGGAAAGTTTATGTCGCATGCGCACCGCAAGGATGCTATAACATCGGAAGCGTGTCCATCGGCATCAACGCCGGTGCTGTTATGGGCGAAATCGACGGCACAGACTATATCGTTTTGACAAAGGGAAGCTTTTATCGAGAAGGAGATAGTGTGCAGGATGCCAACGCAAAGGCCGTTAAAGAGGCAAGCATGAAAACAGACAGCTTTGTCAACCGATTAAATATGGAAACCGGGGAAATGCCGTTTGTGGCAGATACAAAGGCTGTCAACAGTGGGTATCCGATTTTAAAATGGGAAGCCGGTATCAAGGAACCCGAGCAGGGAGGTGGCACCACCCCGGACGATAAAGCATACATCGATGTTTCCTTCAGCCTGATCGGAGATACGAAACACGGAACCGGGGCGCATACCGGTGAAACCTGGATCAACAGGGTCACTTTCAGCGGATTGAAGAAAGGCAGCACGGCTTATGATGTATTCAAAGCAGCGCTGCAAAAGGAAGGGTACACCTATACGGCGACCGGTGCCGGTTATGTATCCGGGATCACGACGCCTGCAGGCTTTACCTTAAAAGAATTTGACAATGGTCCAAGAAGCGGATGGATGTACACCATTAACAATGTATTCCCTGACTATATGCCAGTGACAACCTTAAAAGATGGGGACAATATGGTATTCTTCTATGTGGACGATTATAACACGACCGGCTGGGATCCGAACGGCAAACCGGGAGATTCCACTTACAATCCGACCAATCCGGAAACAAAGTCCGACGTCACCACCTCCGGTGCTTCCGGTTCCGCAACCACTACCGCACCGACGGATGTCAAGGTAAGTGAAAAGACGAATGCGGACGGTACGAAGGAGACGATCGCTGCGGTCAAGGTAGACAGCAAGCATCACGATGAGATCATCAAGCAGGCGGC
>OGHJ01003632.1_pt1 | contig 10986 bp, 10 predicted proteins | sample 1571351 | NCBI WGS metagenome assembly OGHJ01 (sample SAMEA2582037, study PRJEB24529) | metagenome | biome: Human gut stool | place: China | collected 2011 | reverse complement strand
TTCTCCGGTGCGGATACCTTCGCGAATACGGACGCCGTTACCAGCGCAGAGCCATTCAATGCGCCGAAGGCCGTACAGCCGAGTGTTGTTGCAACACCTAGTCCGCCCGGCATCTTACCGAGCCATTTTGCAAGGCAGTCGTAGCTTTCGGCACTGATACCGATGGCTGTTGCCAGCATACCCATGAGAATAAAGAGTGGAATTACGGAATAGTCAAAAGTCGCAATACTCTGATACCCTACGATACCAACCATAGAGAGCGCCTGTGAAAATCCAAGGCATGCAACCAAGCCGAAAAATCCGACCGCTCCAAGTGCGACTGCAATATGTACTCCGGCAAGTACTAACGCAATGAGTGCCACCATTCCTATTATAGCTATGATTAAAGTGTTCATGCATTATCACCGCCTTTTTTAGATTCTGCTTGATCGTTTTTCTGAACTCTGCTCATTACTTCATCATTCAGCAACTGATTTACGCTCTCTTCATCGAGCAGCTCCGAAAATACGCCGATCGGCTCATACTGATCCTGCAGCATGCCTAATGCAGAATAGATCGTCATCAGGGCTGCCTGAACTGCCAGAAGGACCCACCCTAAGAAGGTACCGAATTTGCCGATGAAAACGTATACGGTTACGGAGGCTACGGATTCTTCCTTGATGCTCCAAGACTGCCAGAATACGTCGAAAGAGGCTTTCACAAAGAATACAAACAAAACAGTTGCTAATAAGTAGATACAAAAGCTTGCTATATGTTTGACTCTGCCGTGCAGTTTTTCATAAATTGCTTCTAACTGCATATGTTTCTCATTCAGCAGCGTATAGGCCATGCCCATGTAAGCGACCCACGCCATCATCATGGTCACAATTTCAGATGTACCTTTGATCGGCGCGTTGAATACATAGCGCATGAAAACATTTGCGCTAAGCAGAACAAGATTGAAGACAACAACTGCAATACTGATCCAAGCAGCGAACTGCATGACCTTGCGTGTTATCTCATAAAGACGTTCGCCGTTTTTTAACATAGTTATATTCTCCTTTTTGGACAAGACAGCTGATTAGCTATCTTGCCCAAGACTTTTATGATTTTTCAATAACTTGAATTCGTTTGTAAGTATATATGCTTTATTTGATATATTTGCTGGTGTCGAAGTGCCACTCATAGCCCAGTTCTTCGCCAATCTTTAAATAGTCAGACATGATTGCGGCTCCGTCATATCCAGCTTTTGTGGCATCGCTGATCCAAGATTCCAGCGTGTCTTCATAGTCCAGCGCGGTCTTTGCCCAGGACGCTTTGTCTTCGTCGGATAAGGTTGCAAACTCAACACCGTTGTCTTTCATCTCGGTTACCCAAGCGTCCATCTGCTCATTTTCCCAATCATGGAAATTACCCATCGCTTCATCTGCGCATTCCTGCAAGAGAGCCTGTGTTTTTTCATCTAAGGAATCCCATTTTGCCTTGTTGAACGCGATAACGTCGCAGTTTCTTGCACCAAGACCAACTTCCAGACAATTTGCTTCAACTTCGTAAAGTTTAAAGTCACAGTAGATACTGTCATATACGAAAGAGCCTACGGCCAAATTATTTTTTACAGTCTGATATAAATCCGCTGCCGGTGCAGATACTGGAACAGCGCCGACACTCTCAAACCAAGGAACATAATATACGCCGCCTAATGTGATGTTTTTCCCCTTCAAGTCGCTAACTGTTTTAAACCCTTTTTTGGAGTATAACTTATATGGTTCATTTCCCTTCCAAGCCAAACATTTTACGTTGTTCTTTTCATATTCAGCGTAGAATTCCGGATATTTCTCAGAAATTTTATACATTAACTCAGAGGCCATTTCTACATCATCAGGTGCGAACGGTACACAGTAAGTAATCTGCGATAATGGGAGCTGTGTCGGGGTATAAAGGGTGCATACGGTGCCTACATCTGCAATGCCTTGACCAATTGTGTCGAGGTTGGAAGTTGCAACTCCTAAAGATGCACTCCAGTAATCATTAAAAGTGATTGCCCCACCGGATTTTTCCGTCACCAGATCCATAAAGATTTTCAGATCATGGGCTTTCGCGGTATCTTCTTTATCCAATGCTGCCAAGGTAAGTTTCATGGTTGGATATTCACCGTCAGCATTTCCTTGATTGCTGTCGTCGCTTCCACATGCTGCCATGGAAAAGACCATAACCAGTGTCATAATGATTGCGAATAACTTTTTCATTTTTCTCCTCCTATTAAGTAGAATCATTCATTAAATGTTGTTATAGTAAAAGAGGTTATCTCTTTTCTAACTTAATACTTATTGTTGCACATACGCAACATATCTTGGTGTCTATGCAATTCCTAAAATTTCTTTTGCTTCTTCCGGCGTCGCTGCTTTACGTCCAAATTCTTCGGCAACGCGTTTTGCTCTTGCAACAAATTGCTCATTTGATTTTGCAAGATCACCAGCATTGAAGTAAACATTGTCCTCCAAGCCAACACGAACATTTCCGCCGATTGCAAGGGTGGCAAGCAAGATTTCGTTTGCACCTTTTCCAATACCGAATGCGCTCCAGGTACACTTTTCCGGTAGCTTGTTGACCAAATGCAACAGGTTGTCAGTAGTGGCGCCCATACCGCCAGCAGCCCCTAAGCATAATTGAAAATGCGTTGGGCTTTCCAAAATACCTTTCTTTATATAATACTCCGCTGTTGTAAGCATACCAACGTCAAAGAGTTCAACTTCTGGTTTAACCTTGGATGCAATCATTGCTTTTCCGCACTTTTCCAAAAACTCCGGTTCATTCATAAATACCACCTTATTGAGCCAGTTCATTGTGCCCGCATCGAAGGATGCCAATTCCGGTTTCAACACTTGGAAAGGCTTGATTCTTTCTTCCCAGCTAAAGCCCTGTCCGCCGGAGGATGTCAGGTTCAAGAGCACCGGACATCCGGTCTTTTTGATCAAACCAACGGTCTTTTCAAAGATGTCGAACCGCATGCTCGCATTGTCTTGTTCGTCTCTGACATGAATATGTACCACTGCCGCACCGGCCTCATAGCATCTGAGCGCGGATTCGCAAATTTCTTCCGGCTGCGTCGGCAAGTTCGGGTTGTCCTTTTTCGTAGTTACAGCACCCGTAAGCGATGCTGTGATAATGACTTTATCTTTACTGTTTAATCTTCGTGTTTCTAGCATATTTTCACCTCGTTCATCTTTTGTCTTTTATAATAGCAAAACCCGTGCCAACATCTTGATCATCAAAAAAACGTGGATTTTACAAGTTTTCCATCGGTGTACTTCAAATTTTTCATTGCTCACATGTTGCGTTTCAGAAACATCGTTGCAAAAATGCAATAATTTCTTTACGGTTTTGAGAAAATATGCTATAGTACAATTGAATATAGATCATGTTAGCATAATATTTTGCGAACTGCAACAAAAGAGGGGACTCTACCATGAAACAATCCATTACCATCAGCAATATTTTAAATCACATCAATCAAGCATTACAAAATCGAGATTATCAAAATCCGGAAGCGATGGAAGCGCTTTGTCGAAATATGATGTTTGATTTGACATCACTTTTAAATGATGATATCGACTTCAAAGCAGTTGTCGACGCCTTGGATGACAGTATTTTAATTACTGACAGTGAGAGCCGCGTCATATATGTTAATCCAAATTATAAAAACAACACTGGCATTCAACCGGATCAGATCTTAGGAAAAAAGGTAAGCGATATTGTAAAAGAAGGACGGTTATTTACCGGCGGGGCTGTTCTTGATGTGTTAAAAAGTGGGAAAAAAGCGTTTCGACTTTCAACCGTCAACGTAAAAAATCCACCGGAGACAGGGTACGTGATCGGTGTCCCGCTTTTGACTCCTGCCGGAAATGTAAAGCAGGTCGTTGCAAGCAGCCGCCCCATTTTCTCTCTGCAGGCTCTACAAGAGGACTTCGGGAAGTTCCTGCAAGAAGCAAATGCCCTGAAATCAAAAGAAGATAATACCAGAATTTTTTCTGACGCAGATTCGGCCCTGATGAATTCCAGTCGTTTGATTGGCAGATCGGATGCTTTGAAAGCAATTTGGCATACGCTCGAAAAGGTTGCTCCATCCAATGGCACCATCCTAATAACCGGCGAGTCAGGCGTCGGCAAAGAAATTGTCGCAGATGAAATTTATCGCATGAGTTCGCGCAGTCAAAAGCCTTTTATCAAAGTAAATTGTGCTTCGATTCCTTTAACGCTCCTTGAATCTGAGCTTTTCGGCTATGAAAAAGGCGCCTTTTCCGGTGCAAACATCAATGGTAAGCAAGGTCTGTTTGAACTTGCAAACGGAGGTACGCTTCTACTGGATGAGATTGGGGACATGCCAATCGACTTGCAGGCAAAATTGCTTCGTGCTATTCAAAATAAAGAGATTACTCGTGTCGGTGGCACAAAAAAAATTAACCTTGACATTCGTTTCATTGCTGCAACAAACAGCAACCTAAGAGAAAAAATACGAGAAGGTCAATTTCGTCAGGATCTATTTTACAGATTAAACGTCATCCCGATTTCCATCCCTCCGCTTCGAGAAAGGAAAGAAGACATTCAACCGCTATGTAAGCATTTTATAGAGTATTATGGAAAAGAGCGAGGACACCAATTGATGCTCACGCCAAGCAACTATAAAATCCTCGAATCACATGACTGGCCAGGTAATGTCAGAGAACTGGAGAATGTAATCGAATATCTGACAATTTGTTCTTCTCCATCGGGTTCTATCGATGATTCTGTCATCTACGGTATTATGGATATAAAGCAGGAAGATTCCTATTCTTTCGGCAATATCCGCTCTCTGGAAGATGCTGTTGCAGCATATGAACGCCAGCTGATTGAGTCCGTTTTACAGTCATCGCGTTCTCTGCGGGAAGCGGGGACCAAGCTCGGAATCAATGCATCAACCGTTTCGAGAAAGATCGAGCAGTACGGTATTGATTACCCGCATGCGCGGTAATCTCTCTGTTACGTATACCGCAGCTGCGTTTACGATGTGATGCCAGAAACAGCAAAGGGGCTGTCGCACAGTTGATTGATGCAATCGACTAGAACGGCAACCCCTTCCTTATTCTCTTATTTCATGAAACATTACATTACATTTCACTTTCCAATATTTTTTCCAAATCACTTTTTATAAGTGGGAAATCTTGCTTCACCGTGTAAAAAACATCTTCCATTCGAAGTGTTTGATAGCGGTGTGCTGTAATATCTCGAATCCCTGCGAGTTCCTTCCAAGGGATCTGTCCATAATTTACGCGTGCCTGCTCGCTTATATTTTTGACCAGTTCACCAATATTGACAACCGTCATACAAATCGCGCGTTTTAATTTTTCATCATCCAAAAAAGCGTCTAAATCATAGTCTCCCATTAGTTCAAAGGAAATAGTGATCTCAGATAACACCTTTTTTATGATCACTTCGTCTCTATGCCGCATAAAGTTCAACCTCGTTATGGATCTCTAATAAATCTCCCTCTCGCAAAGGTCCATGCACAATGTCCACACTAAGCTGTAGCAATTTTTCCAATCTAAGCTTGATTCTTGAAATTGTCAGCAAAGTTACAGGTGCTGTAAACTCCATCATCAAATCCACATCGCTGCCTTCACGAAAACTCCCATCGGCTCTAGAGCCAAACAAAACGACCCTTTTGATCGGGTAATCCGATGCAATTTCGCAGACATACTTTTTCATTGTTTCTAAATTCATCGCATTCCCTCCGCAAATTATATTATAAACAGTTTTCCCCATCTTACAAGGAGTTTCAATCCATCTTATTCAAATCATCAAAGATCTTCTGCATCCTGCGGTCGAGGGTCGCGCTGACCTCTGCACAGGCCTTGAGTTCGATGTCAATGCGCGAAGAAATGTCCTTATTCTGCTTGTAGCGCAGCTGGTGTTCGAGGCTCGCCCAAAAGTCCATCGCGACCGTCCGGATCTGCACCTCCACGATGACCTCTTCACAGCCATCCAAAAGATACACCGGGATTGCAATCGCCAGATGCAGACTGCGATAGCCGTTCGGCTTGGGGTTCTTTATGTAATCCTTTTCGGTCAGCAGCTTGACATCGCTCTGCGAAGTGAGCATGTCCGCGATTGCATACACATCATCAATGAAATTGCAGACCACGCGAATCCCGGCGATGTCAAAAATATTTTCTCTGGCAGAAGCGATCGTGATCTCCTTGCCCAGTCGCGTGAGCTTCTCCTCGATACTGTCCGGCGTCTTGAGCCTGCGTTCTATATGATGGATCGGATTGTAGTCGTGACGGACTGCAAAGTCCTCGCTCAAAATCTCGATTTTCGTTCTGACTTCCTTGATCGCGGCCCGATAGGCATGTCTGAATGCCTCGAAGCCCTCCTGCTCCTGCAGATGCAAATTCATGGCGAATGGCCCTCCTCTTCAAAACCTGCAAAGTTAATGATATTTTATTGACACATTCCATTATACTCTAATATAATCTAAAAAGAAAGGTTTTCAGGTGAAGAAATCATGAAGAAGTGTTTTTTAACAAAAGCCAGACCCCAAACACGCATGCTTGGACGAACCGGTCTTGCAGTCAGCTGCGTCGGCATCGGTGTACTCCCGATGGGTCCCGGACAGCTGGACCTGCCGCTAGACGAAGGTGCATCGGTCATTTGCGATGCCTTGCGGCGCGGCATCAATTTCATCGATACGGCGCAGTATTACCGGACTTATCCGTATATCCGGCGGGCACTGGAGGTCATGCGCCTCGTGACCGAGGAAAATCCGCGCGGTGCGGACAATCTGTCTACGGAGGAAAATCCATGCGGCGCGGTTGCTTCTGTTTCTTCGGAAAATCTCTGCGGTGCGGCTTCTCCTGCTATGCGAGGCAAAATGGACGCGTCGGCAAGGGATGATAGCGAAATCGAATTCTGCCCCCATGTAGCCTACGATGACCGACCGCACAGGTCGGATATGCTGCGCCCGGTCATCAGCTCCAAGTCGCTGGCATCGTCTTATGACGATATGATGGCAGCCATCGAGGAATGCCGCAGTGCGCTGGGTCTAAAAACGATCGATATTTTCCTGATGCATGAAGTGCGGACAGGGCAGTTTGCGGCGCGCGCCGGCGCGTGGCAGGCGCTGCAGGATGCCAGAGCTACAGGGCTGGTACGCGCCATCGGCATCTCCACGCATCACGCCGATGTGGTGCGCGCGATGGCAGACGTCGCTGCCTGCGATGTGATCTTTGCCCTGCTCAATTACCGCGGTATGGGAATCCGCTGTGGGCAGGACGCCGGAACCAAGGAAGAGATGGCTGCCGCCCTCACAGTCTGTAAGGTGTCCGGCAAAGGCATCTATTTGATGAAAGCGCTCGGCGGCGGCAATCTGACGGAAGACTACCAAAAAGCCTTGGACTATGTCTTTACGCAGGACTTTATGGACGCGGTCATGGTCGGTTTTACGAACACATCGGAAATTGACGATATGATGTGTTATTTGTCCGGAAAGATGGAATCTTCGTACAATCCGGACGTTTCCCGTAAAAAAATGTACGTCAACCAAGAGGATTGCGAAGGCTGCGGTACCTGCCTTAAAATCTGTGCCGCAGGCGCTGTGCATTACAACAAAAATGGACTGGCCGAAATTGACCAATCCAAATGTCTGACCTGCGGATATTGCGCACAGGGCTGCCCGGTGCGCGCGATCATCATGTACTAACGCACGCGCATACATGGAAATTGCCTTACAAGTTCCGCGCCGCCTCGCATCCTTGCCGCGGCGCTTCAGCCGGTCTGTCTCAGCGCTGCACCTTGACGTGCATGCTCTCCATGACTTTGAGCGCGGCTTCACCGAACGCATCGTCGTTGCTCGCCACACAGGCTGCGTCCATCAGAATCGGCACCTCCGGCATCGCAGCTTTGGCGATAACCATGTTGGAGATCACGCAGATATTGGTGACAACCCCTGCGAGCTCCACGCTTTCATATTCACCGCCACGGTTTCTGAGATAATCCGCCAGTTCCAGTGAACCGAAAGTCGGCTTAGAAAAAACCAGATCTTCTTCCTGCTTCAACGCGCGGATCTTGCCGTACAGCGGCCAGCCGTCTGTATTCCGGATGCAGTGCGCGACCGGCAGATTCCGTCCCTCCTGCGTTTCCAGATAATTTTTGTCATGGGTATCCATGGTAAAAATCACCTGTCCGCCCTCGCCCAGCGCGCGATACGCCGCGATCTTCGCCGCAAGCGCATCCTCGATGGCGACCGCCTGCGGACAGCCCAAACTGCCCGATACGAAATCATTCTGATAATCCACCACAATCAAAAGCTTCTTTTTCATGCTTCCATTCCTCTTTCTTCTTTTTTGCGCGGCTTTCCTTGCCGCCACTCCTCTTTCTCGCCGCCGCGCCGCGCGTGAGAGACAGCCCGGACCTTACCGCTTCCAGAAGCTCTTTTTCGGCTCCGGTTCGCGCGTATCGCGGAATTCCTCCGGCACAGCGCCGCTCTTTACGGACTCGATAAGCGCCGTCGTGCGCGTGCGATCGATCAGATCGCAGCCGGTTTCAAAATAGCGCAGCACCTGCGCGTCCTCCGCGGCGGCTTGCGCCTCCGGCTTGTCCTGAAACATCTTCGTCGCAACCTTGATGATCGCCTTGTCAACGCCTGCCAGCTTCGCCGGATCAAAGGCGCCCGGCAGGAAAAAGCAAGGCAGTTCTCTGAGACAGTCCTTATCGAAATTGATGTCACGCAGCTGCAGGCGGTTTTCCTCGCTGTCCAGGCTGATGCCGACCGCAAAAATATAGTATTGCCTGTCGAAAGCGCCGATTTCCGACGCCTCCGCCTCCGAAATCGTGCCTCGCTTCGCCATCTGCCGCAGCTTCAGGTCGCCCTTGATCCATTTCGTAAACTGCTCCAAGCCGCGAATACCGCCTGCCTGCACACCGCCGCCGTAGATGACCGTATCATAGCCCCGCAGTTCCTTTTTTGAAAACTTGTCCAGTGGGACCGCGCGGCAGCCGAGCGCTTCGGCGATCCATCGCGCGTAGGTCTCTGCCGCGCCGTATTTACTCGTATACAGCACGATTGTGCGCTGCGGATCCACTTTTTTATCATTTTGCATCATAATCTTATGTTATTCTTCCTCTCCGCTTGTTCGTTTTGGCTTCCGCTTCCGGCAACGCTGCGGCAGTAAGCGTGTTAACCCGCGCCTATCCCTGCTTCTCCTCCGCTTTGACGTTGCCGTCGCCGAGGATCGCCTGCATCTGACGCAGCAGCGATGCCGAGGCGTCGGCGCGCATGCCGTTTCGCGGGCGAATGGTCTTGCCGTCCGGCGGATAAATCAAAACATCGTAGTTGCCCGGATGTCTCGCCAAATTGATCATCAGTTGATCCAGTGTGCGCTGCGGGTTTCCCGCCGACGGAATGCGCAGCTTGATCATGCCGTCCGCCGGGAGCTGCGGCGCGGACGCTTGCCCTGCCGCGCCGTTCTGCTGCAACCTAGCGCTTGCGTCTGCCTGCACGCCGCCCGCGTTTTGCCGCGCGTAGCCACCTTGTCCGCTACCGCCGTAACCGCCTGCGCCGCCCCGCCTGCCGTAGCTGCGGCGCTCCGGAAATCCATTCTCACAGGCCTCCTCCAGCTCCAGCACATCGTCGGCCAAGATCTTCGGCGCTTCCTCCTCCTTGAAGTTCAGCGTGCCGCGGATTGCCACGACACTGCCCTCATGGATTGCGTCCAGACAACGCTCGTACACATTCGGAAACACGACAACCTCCGTCAGACCGAACAGATCCTCCAAATCGAGGAAAGCCATCATCTTATTATTCTTGGTGATCAAGGTTTTTTTCCCAGCGATCATACCGCTCATAATGCAGCGCATGCCGTCATGCAGTTCGTTGCTCTGGTCACGCGCGAAGCTGCGCTCCAATACGCTCGCCGCCTCATCGCCGCCCTCCTGCAGTCCGGTTTCCCCGGCAGCCAAATGCGCGATATCGTCCGCAGTCAGCGTACTGATCTGTTCCATTTTTTCCTTATAATTGTTGAGCGGGTGATCGGTCAGATACACGCCCAGCATTTCCTTTTCCATTTCCAGCTCGATGCGCTTGTCAAACGGCGCGACATCCGGCAGCCTGCCGCCGGTCATCTCCGGCTGCATGCTTTCTCCTGCCAGATCGAAGAGCGACATCTGCCCCTCGATATTTTTTTTTGCCGTATTCTGCGCAGACTCAACGAGGCTTTCATGCACCGCCAACATGGCCGCGCGGTTATCAGACAGACAATCACACGCGCCCGCCTTGATCAGACTCTCGACCGCCTTTTTGTTGATCTGCGAAATCTCCAGATTGTTGATAAAGCTGAAAATATCCCGTGGCTCGCCTTTTTCGGCACGCGCGCGGAGAATCGCGTCGATCGCGCCCTCGCCGACGTTCTTGACGCCCAGAAGCCCGAAGTGGATTTTACCGTTTTCCACACTGAATTTTTTCATACTCTTGTTGACGCAAGGCGGCAGGACCTCGATGCCCATGTCGCCGCAGTTGCGGATGTAGCGCGCAATCTGCGCGGTATCGCCCATGACGCTCGTCATCAGCGCCGCCATGAACTCGACCGGATAATGCTTTTTGAGGTAGCCCGTTTCGTAAGCCACCACGCCGTAAGCCGCCGCGTGCGACTTGTTGAACGCGTACTGCGCGAAGCTGACCATATCATCGAAGATGGCCTCCGCGGCCGCGCGGCTGATTCCGTTACGGATGCAGCCCGGGATTTCGATCTCGCCGTTTTCGTCCAGCTTGCCGTTGATGAAATATTCTTTTTCCTCCAGCATGACGGACATCTTCTTTTTAGACATCGCGCGGCGTACCAGATCGGAGCGGCCGTAGCTGTAGCCCGCGAGATCGCGCACGATCTGCATGACCTGCTCCTGATAGATCAGGCAGCCGTAGGTAACGTCAAGGATCGGCGCCAGCTCCGGGCAGGCGTAGCGGATATGGGCAGGATT
>OGHJ01003631.1_pt1 | contig 10988 bp, 20 predicted proteins | sample 1571351 | NCBI WGS metagenome assembly OGHJ01 (sample SAMEA2582037, study PRJEB24529) | metagenome | biome: Human gut stool | place: China | collected 2011 | reverse complement strand
CTACTACCAGAGCGGAAAATCTCATGGTACGTCCACCTTTAACAGTCTTGGATACGCGCTTAATGGCAACAACTTTGTCATTTAACTCTAACTGACTTGCGTCAATGATTGTACGCTTCATGCTGTTTTCTCCTCTCTATTAGAATACGAGACCAGCCTCGCGGGCTGCATCTGCTAATGCCTGAACTTTTCCGTGGTAAATAAATCCGCCTCTATCGAAGACAACTTCTTTAATACCTTTTTCAAGCGCTCTCTTAGCGATTACAGTTCCAACGTGAGCTGCTGCTGCAACATCGTTCGTCTTCTCCAGTTCAGCTTTAACTTCCTTCTCGGCAGTGGAAGCTGCTACTAAAGTTTTTCCAACTGTATCATCAATGATCTGAGCATACATATGATTATTACTTCTAAACACTGCTAAACGCGGTCTCTCGGCTGTGCCAGAAAAACGGTTGCGTAATCTAACGTGTTTTTTAACGCGAATTTCGCTTCTTGACTGTTTGCTAACCATCTTCACACTCTCCTTAATTATTTCTTACCAGTCTTACCAACTTTACGTCTGATAACCTCATCGGCATACTTAATACCTTTGCCCTTGTATGGCTCAGGTCTTCTCTTATCCCGAATCTCAGCTGCATACTGGCCAACTTTTTCTTTGCTGATACCTTTAACAGTGATCTTGTTCTGTCCTTCCAGAACAGTCTCAATGCCTTCCGGATCTTCCATCTCTACCGGATGGGAGTAACCAAGGCTGAGAACCAGTTTCTTGCCCTGCTTCGCTGCTCTGTAACCAACACCGTTAATCTGTAAAGTTTTTGAAAAGCCTTCGGTTACGCCCGTCACCATATTTGCCAAAAGCGACCTTGTAAGACCGTGCAAAGCTTTGTGCGCTTTGTCCTCGGAAGGTCTTTCAACAACCAAAACCGCGCCTTCGGTTTTTATAATCATATCCCTATGGAGTTTCTTTGTCAATGTACCTTTAGGGCCTTTGACGATAACCTCGTTATCGGGATTTATTTTAACTTCTACACCGTTTGGAATGTCAATCGGTGCTCTGCCTATTCTTGACAATGTGTTCACCTCCAATTAGTAAAAATACTACCAAATAAATGCCAAAACTTCGCCGCCTACGTTGTTCTTTCTCGCGTCTTTGTCTGTCATAATACCCTTTGAAGTGGATACAATGGCAATACCAAGACCTCTCAAAACTCTAGGCATTTCTTCTTTGTTGGCATAAACCCTGAGACCGGGCTTGCTCACTCTTTTAATGCCGGTAATAACTTTAGTTTTGTTAGCGCCGTACTTAAGAGTAACTTTAATAACGCCCTGTTTACCGTCATCTATAACTTCATAACCGTTTATATAACCTTCATCGTCAAGAATTTTAGCGATTGCAACTTTCATTTTAGAAGAAGGGATTAAAACTGATTCATGTTTTGATGAATTTGCGTTTCTGATACGGGTAAGCATATCAGCGATAGGATCGGTTATCTGCATATTGTGCTACCTCCTTTTTAAAATCTAATCCGAATATATTTTTTCAAAGCCTTACCAGCTTGCTTTTCTTACGCCGGGGATTTGACCTTTGTAAGCCAATTCTCTGAAGCAAATACGGCAAATACCGTATTTTCTGAGGTATGCGTGAGGTCGTCCGCATATTTTGCATCTGTTGTATTCTCTTGTAGAATACTTCTGCTTTTTCTGCTGTTTTAATACCATCGCTTTTTTAGCCACGATTTATTTCCTCCTCTCACGCTCTGATGAACGGAGCACCCATAAGTGTTAAAAGTTCGCGTGCTTCTTCATCTGTTTTTGCGGTAGTTACCATAATAATGTCCATACCTCTGATTTTGTCGATTTTATCGTAATCGATTTCAGGGAATATGAGCTGCTCTTTAATACCGAGAGAATAGTTTCCTCTGCCGTCGAAAGAGTTGGGGTTGATACCTCTGAAGTCTCTTACACGGGGAAGAGCGATATTGAAGAGTCTGTCAAGGAACTCATACATCTTATCTTTGCGGAGTGTAACCTTGCAGCCGATATTCATACCCTCTCTGATTTTAAAGTTAGCAACCGAATTGCGTGCCTTTGTTACCACGGGAGCCTGACCTGTGATAAGCGCAAGGTCGTTAACCGCTGCGTCCAGAGCTTTAGAGTTGTCTTTAGCTTCGCCGACGCCGATATTTATAACGATTTTTTCTAATTTAGGAATTTCCATCGGGCTTTTGTAGCCGAATTTTTCCATAAGCGCTTTTTTAACTTCGTTTTCGTAATGCGCATTTAATCTGCTTGCCATAAGCGAAAATCCTCCTCTCTTAATTAGTTATCAAAAACTTCCAAGCAATTTTTGCAAACTCTTGCCTTCTCGCCGTCAGCCAAAATCTTGTGACCGATACGAGTCGGTTTTCCGCACTTGTTGCAAACGTGCATAACCTTGCAGGCATAAATCGGAGCTTCCTGGTGGATAATTCCGCCCGGCTCTGTCTGGCTCTTGGGCTTTTTGTGCTTTGTAGCCATATTCACGCCTTCAACGATTACTTTTCTTTCTTTGGGAATAACGCTTAAAACTTTACCCTTTTTGCCTTTGTCAACACCGGATAAAACAATAACGTCGTCCCCTTTTTTAATATGAACTTTAGTTCTCATTAACCAAAACGCCTCCTTGTCTTATAAAACTTCGGGTGCCAAAGACAATATCTTCATATACTCTTTTTCCCTTAATTCACGGGCGATAGGTCCGAATATACGAGTTCCTTTCGGAGTTTTATCATCTCTGATTATAACAGCCGCATTTTCATCAAATTTAATATATGTGCCGTCTGCTCTTCTTAAGCCTTTAACGCTTCTTACAACAACGGCTTTAACAACTTCGCCTTTTTTTACAACACCGCCTGGTGTTGCTTTTTTAACCGAAGCAATAATAGTGTCACCAATGTTGGCAAATCTTCTTTTGCTGCCGCCGAGCACTCTGATGCACATAATTTCTTTCGCACCTGTGTTATCGGCAACTTTTAACAAAGTTTGTTGCTGTATCACTACAAACCTCTCCTTTCCGAGTATTATTGAGCTTTCTCTAAAATCTCAACCAATCTCCAGCGTTTGTCTTTGGAAATAGGTTTGGTTTCCATAACTTTAACCTTATCGCCGATCTTTGCAACGCCTTCTTCATCGTGAGCTTTTAATTTATAAGTTCTTTTAACGATTTTGCCGTACAAGCTGTGTTTAACGTTGTATTCAATGGCAACAACGATTGTTTTGTCCATTTTGTCGCTTACAACTTTGCCTATACGAACTTTTCTGTAATTACGTTCCACTTTGCTTAAATCCTCCTTTTTACAAAATAAAATACGGTTTTTCCTTCAGAATTATCTTATCTGCCAATCAGAATTACATTAAACAGATTGTTTTAACTCTCTTTCGCGAAGGACTGTTTTTATTTTTGCAATCGTTCTTTTAACCTCTGTTACTCTTTTGGGATTGTCAAGCTGGTTTGTAGCAAGCTGAAATCTCAAATTGAATAATTCGGCTTTAAGCTCTGTGAGCTTCTGCTCCAATTCCATATCTGCAAAATCTCTGATTTCATTAACTTTCACTCGAATCACCGTCACTTTCCTGAGATTGGCGGGAAACAATTTTACATTTTACCGGAAGCTTGTGCATAGCAAGACGGAGCGCCTCTTTTGCAACATCTTCACTAATGCCGCCGATTTCAAACATTACTCTGCCCGGTTTAACAACAGCTACCCAGTATTCGGGTGAACCTTTACCGCTGCCCATACGAGTTTCAGCAGGTTTTTCCGTTACCGGCTTGTCGGGGAATATTTTAATCCAAACCTGACCGCCTCTTTTGATATAACGTGTCATTGCAATTCTGGCAGCCTCAATCTGGTTGCTTGTAATCCAAGCGGGTTCCAAAGCCTGAATACCGTACTCGCCGTGGCTTACTTTATTTCCTCTTGTTGCTTTACCGGTCATACGACCTCTCATAACTCTTCTGTATTTTACTCTTTTAGGTAACAACATAGATTATTTACCTCCTTCGCCTTTAGCGGCAGCCGGCTTGCTGGGTTTGTTTGATTTAAGAACTTCGCCTTTGTAAATCCAAACCTTAACGCCGATTTTGCCGTAAGTTGTATCAGCTTCATAGAAACCGTAGTCAATGTCGGCTCTCAAAGTCTGAAGCGGAATAGTACCTTCGTGATACTGTTCGCATCTTGCAATTTCAGCACCGCCCAAACGTCCCGAAACAGAGGTTTTGATACCTTTAACGCCGAGCTTCATAGCTCTCTGCATACACTGTTTCATAGCACGTCTGAAGGAAATACGTCTTTCAAGCTGTGCAGCAATGTTTTCTGCAACGAGCTGTGCGTTTGCTTCAGCACCTTTAACCTCAACGATATTGATAATAACGTTTTTATTGATGAGTTTTTCTACGTTTGCCTTAATTTTGTCTTTTTCTGCGCCGCCTCTGCCGATGATGATACCGGGTTTAGCCGAGAAAATGTTAATTCTTACTTTATTGTCGTTTCTTTCGATTTCAATTTTTGCAATACCTGCAGCAAAAAGTGATTTCTTAAGGAACTTTCTGATTTTATAATCTTCTACGAGATTATCACCAAAGTCTTTTTTATTAGCGTACCATTTGGAATCCCAATCTTTGATAACGCCTACTCTTAATCCGTGCGGATGTACTTTTTGGCCCAAAACTCTTACCTCCTTCTTATTCTTTCTCTTTCAATACAACAGTAATATGGCTTGTTCTTTTTCTTATTCTGAACGCTCTGCCCTGTGCTCTGGGCTGAACTCTCTTTAATGTCGGACCCTGATTTGCGAAAATCTCGGCAACATAAAGTTTTTCAACGTCCATATTATGATTATTTTCTGCGTTCGCAACAGCAGATTTTAAAAGTTTTTCAACTATTTCGGCAGCAGCCTTGGGTGTGAATTTCAAAATTGCAAGTGCCTCGCCGACAGATTTGTTTCTGATTAAATCGATAACGATTTTAACTTTTCTCGAAGAAATGCGAGCATAGCTAACTTTTGCTCTTGCTTCGCTTGAAACTGTCTGTTCCATTAAATAAATCCTCCTCTCAAGTAATAGGATATTTTATTAAAATTACTTAACTCCGGTTGTTTTTGCGCCTGCGTGACCTTTAAAAGTTCTTGTGGGTGCAAATTCGCCGAGCTTATGACCGACCATATCCTCGCTCACATAAACCGGAACGTGTTTTCTGCCGTCATAAACCGCGATTGTGTGTCCTACCATTTCAGGGAAAATTGTGGACGCTCTCGACCAGGTTTTGATAACTCTCTTTTCACCTGCGTCGTTCATATCAATAATTCTTTTTAAAAGACGTTCTTCGACAAAGGGACCTTTTTTAACCGATCTGCCCATTGATAAACCTCCTTCCGAAATATAAAAATAAGTTTTATATTATTTTGCGTTTCTTCTCTTAACGATAAATTTGTTGCTCTGTTTCTTCTTGTTACGTGTTTTGTAACCGAGTGTGGGTTTACCCCAGGGAGTAACAGGGCTCGGCATACCGACAGGAGATTTACCTTCACCGCCGCCGTGGGGGTGATCACAGGGGTTCATAACAACACCGCGGACGGTAGGTCTCCAACCCATATGTCTTTTTCTTCCGGCTTTACCGATAGAAATATTTTCGTGGTCGAGGTTGCTTACCTGACCGATTGTAGCTCTGCAGTCAATTCTTATCATTCTAACTTCGCCCGAAGGAAGTCTTACCTGGGCAAATTTGCCCTCTTTAGCCATAAGCTGTGCACAGTTTCCGGCACTTCTTACAAGCTGACCGCCCTTATTCGGAGCAAGCTCGATATTGTGAATTAAGGTACCAACGGGGATGTCTGCAATCATAAGCGCGTTACCCGGCTTAATATCAGCGTCAGATCCCGAACGTACAACGTCACCTACTTTGAGTGTGTAAGGAGCGATGATGTAGCTCTTTACGCCGTCCTCATATTCGATAAGCGCAATGTTTGCCGATCTGTTGGGATCGTACTCGATTGCGATAACGTTAGCGTTCATACCGTCTTTGTTTCTCTTAAAATCTATAACTCTGTATTTTCTCTTGTTCCCGCCGCCTCTGTGACGAACAGTAATTCTGCCGTAAGAGTTTCTGCCTGAATTCTTTTTAAGAGGTTCAAGCAACGATTTTTCCGGCTCTGCCTTTGTGATTTCCTCAAAGGTTGACACCGTCATAAATCTGCGTGCAGGAGAAGTAGGATTAAATTTTTTAATCGCCATTTTCGTTACACTCCTTTTTCGTTATTAAGCCAAGCCTTCAAAGAATTCAATCGTCTTGGAGTCAGCCGAAAGTTTAACGGTTGCCTTTTTCCAATCCGCTCTTTTACCCGAAGTTGCTCCCATTCTCTTAATTTTTCCGAGAACATTCGATGTTGTGACAGACACAACCTTTACATTGAAGATTTCTTCAACGGCTCTTTTGATTTCAATTTTGTTGGCGTCTTTTCTAACCTCGAAGGTGTATTTTTTATCAGCCAACTGATCCATACTCTTTTCAGAGATTATCGGTCTAATGATGATGTCGTGTGCAAACATTATGCGAACACCTCCTCAATCTTTGCTACCGCTTCTTTAGCGATAATAAGCTGGTCGTGACTTAAAATATCGTAAACGTTCAAAACATTTACAAATGTAGGTGTAACGCCTTTGATGTTTCTTGCCGATTTAACGATTAAATCGTCCTTGTCGCAAGTAACGATAAGCGCCTTTGAGTTAACATCAAGACTCTTAAGCATATTAGCGATAACACTTGTTTTGTAGCCTTCAACCTTCATATCTTCAACAACTTTGATTTCGTCCTCCAAAACCTTTGCGCTGAGCGCCGATTTAAGAGCAACTCTTTTGAGTTTTTTGTTGAGAGTGTAGCTGTAATCTCTGGGTTTGGGACCTAATGCGATACCGCCCTTAATCCACTGTGTAGCCCTGATACTGCCCTGTCTTGCACGGCCTGTACCTTTCTGACGCCACGGTTTGATACCGCCGCCCGAAACCTCTGAACGAGTTTTGGTGCTCTGCGTGCCCTGTCTTTGATTTGCAAGATAGTTAACGACAACCTGATGCAAAGCGCTTTTGTTTACTTCCTGACCGAATACCGCTTCGTTCAGCTCGATGTCGCCGACTTTATTTCCGTCCATTTTATATAAACCTACTTTAGGCATATTTTAGTCCTCCTTTCTAAAAATCTTATTTGCTTTTAACTGTGTTTACTATTTTCAACAATCCGCCTTTAGGACCGGGAACTGCTCCTTTAATGAGAAGAAGGTTGTTTTCAGCGTCTGCCTTAACAACGTCAAGGTTCTGAATTGTAACCTTTTCAACACCCATATGTCCGGGGAGCTTTTTGTTTTTCATAACTCTCGAAGGAGTTGAACAAGCACCCATAGAACCTACGCCTCTGTGATAGCCCGAGCCGTGCGACATAGGGCCTCTGTGAGTTCCCCATCTTTTTGTTGTGCCGGCAAAACCTTTACCTTTGCTCGTACCGGTAACGTCGATTTTATCGCCTGCGGCAAATACATCAGCTTTAATCTCGTCGCCGACATTGTATTCAACGCCGCCGTCAAATCTGAACTCTCTTAAAGTTTTCTTATAGCTGACGCCCGCTTTGTCAAAATGACCTTTCAAAGGCTTGTTTACCTTTCTTTCGGGAATGTCGGTAAAACCAACCTGAACCGCTTTGTAGCCGTCGTTTTCAACAGTTTTAAGCTGTGTAACGGTTACAGGACCTGCAAGAACAACGGTAACGGGAATTACTGTGCCGTCTTCTGCAAAAACTTGAGTCATTCCAAGCTTTTTTCCTAAAATTGCTTTTTGCATAATTTTCTTCCTCCTGATTCGGTTATTGGTTGAAGATATTCTCTCCAACATTGACCGACTGCACTTTTTTCTGCAGTCACGCTGTCTTATACCTTGATGTTAAAATTCAATCACACCTGCTTGATTTCAATATCAACGCCTGCGGGCAATGAAATTTTAAGCAATGTGTCGATTGTTTTTGAAGTGGGTTCAAGAATGTCAATCAATCTTTTGTGAGTTCTCATTTCGAACTGTTCACGGGAATCTTTATACTTGTGAACCGCACGCAGGATTGTAACGATTTCTTTCTTTGTCGGAAGCGGGATAGGGCCCGAAACTTTAGCGCCCGTTCTCTGCGCTGTTTCCACAATTTTCTGTGCCGACTGGTCAACCAACTGATGGTCATAAGCTTTAAGCTTAATTCTGATTTTCTGATTAGCCATTTGTAGTACCTCCTTATCGTAATTTTGTTGTGCATTACGACATCACAAACAGTACACATAGCCGTGTGTTTCACGCTTTTTGCATTATAAATCCCGGTTTTGACACGTGCAAACCGGGCATAATACAACACAAAAATATTGTACTGTGATGCAAGCCGCCCGAGTTCAATGATTCGGACATTCTCCGCGGAAATTGGCGTATTGCCGTAACCTCCCGCATCATCGTATGTCAAGCCACACTCGTATATTTTACATCATATACAACATTTTTGCAAGTTTTTTTTAACTTTTAACACCGAAAACGGCATATTTTTCAAAATTTCGTTAAATATACACAAAATATATTTGTAGATATATAAAATTTATGTGCATAATTTCGTAATTTTTAACGAAAAAGCAGGCAAAATCAGCTCTTTTCCGCCGTTTTTCACGCTCTCGGGTGAGCTTTTGTGTAAACGTCCTTAATTCTCGGACGTGCAAGGCGCGAATACATTTGAGTTGAGGCAATATCGCTGTGTCCGAGCATCTCCTGCACCGCCGAAAGCGACGCGCCGTTTTCTATAAGATGCGCCGCGAATGAATGGCGGAGCGTATGCGGTGTGATGTCCTTGTCGATATTCGCTTTTTTCGCATATTCTTTTATAATTTTCCAAAATCCCTGACGCGTGATTTTTGTTCCGCTGCAATTTACAAAAAGCTTTTTCTCGCCCTCACTTTTTATCATATAAAACCTTGCGTACTGCAAATAGTCGGCGAGCGCGGCAATGCACGGCGCACCGAGCGGAACAATTCTCGCGTGCGGAAGCGACACGCATTTTACAAATCCCAAATCAATGTCAACGTCGTCAACGCCGAGCGACACAAGCTCCGACACTTTCATTCCCGACGCATACATAAGTTCGAGCATAGCCTTGTCGCGCTTGCCCTTGAACGTTGACTGCGACGGTTGGCTCAAAAGCAGGTCAACCTCCTCCACCGTGAGAATATCGGGGAGTTTTTTGTCGCACTTTGGAAGTTTTAATCTGTAAACAGGGTTGTCCCTCGTTTTTCCTTCCTTTAAAAGATACTTGTAAAACATACGTATCCCGGCAACCGCTCTCGTCACGCTGGACGGCGCTTTTCCGCTCCGTTCGAGATACATCACGTACGACAGAACATTCTGCCTTGTCGCCTTTGTAACGTCAACAAAATTGTCTTTCGCATAATCCATATATTGCTTTATATCACGCATATATGCCTGAACCGTGCTGTTTGACGAGCTTCGTTCAGAGTGCATATATTCGGCAAAATCGTCAAGTAAATCCGCCATCTTTTTATCCTTTCGTAAGGCACTTATGCCCCGTGTAAAAAACTAAAATATTCCTCTTGCGACAAATTCTGAAACAAAACTGTCGGTCAAATCAATAATGCTCATAGCCGCCCACATTGCCGACATTGAAAGTGCGAACGGCACAAGTTCCTTTTTGCGCCGTATTTTGTTTTTGTGACACATAAACGCAAAACGCACGCAAAATCCGCACATCAGAAACATAACGGGAATTAAAAACACGAGCGACGGTATAAATGACGAAAAAATAAAAAGCGCACCTTTCGAGCCGAACGCTTTTAATATAAACCCTGCCGCAAATCCCGTTGTAAATCCTTTAAATCCCACCGTAACAAAGCAGACTGGCATTGTGTAAACAAACATCGCGCAAATTCCGCACACAGAAACAAGCCCGAGATTTTTCACCGCGCATTTTTTAAACACCTCCGCGTGCGCGATTTTCTGCGCACTGCCGAAAAAACTTTCCGCATATTTCTTAAGCGGCGAAAACTCGCCGTCCTCAATGCCTGCCGCGCCGAGCGCACCGATACACACGCCGATTGCAAACAGCACAAATGCCGTTATATATATGTAGGAATTCCGTTTCAAATATTCTGCCGCACGTTTCATTTTCCCACTCCTCATATGTTTTAATAATAAATTATATGAGGAGAAGGACAAAATATAACCTTATTTTTTGCTCATTTCAACAGATTTGTCGGTGCATTTCTGAACCGCGCTCATCACCGCGTGACGGAAACCCGTTTTTTCAAGGTCGATTACCGCGTCAATGGTTGTACCGGCGGGCGAGCAGACCATATCCTTCAAAATGCCGGGGTGAAGTCCTGTTTCGAGCATCATTTTTGCCGAGCCGAGCACCGTCTGCGCCGCGAGCGTATACGAATTTTTTCGGTCAACGCCGTTTTTCACAAGTGCGTCCGCCATAGCCTCGATAAACATAAACACGTATGCCGGGCCGCTCCCGTTAACCGCAATAGCCTTGTTTATGTAATCCTCGCTCATAATACACATTTTGCCCGACGACTCAAAAATCAGCTTTACAATTTCCATATCGCCGTCAAGTCGTCGCTTCTCGCCGACCTCAAATACGACAAGCGCAGCAGCTACAGCAACGGCGTTGACTGGTACTAATCCCCCCAAGACTGTAACAATTAAAAAAAAGCGGCTGCACATCACAAGACGTACAACCGCGTAAAAAACATTAATTGCTTAAACTTTTCTATTTCTCTCCAAGATAGATGGAACAAGTGCCAAACGTCATCGTGCGGCAGGTGCAGTTATTGAAGCCTGCACGGCGCATGATGTCGAGCATGTCGTTGCCCTGCGGCACGGCTGCTATGCTCTCCGGCAGATAGGAATAGGCACGGGCATCCTTCGA
>OGHJ01003629.1_pt1 | contig 10998 bp, 9 predicted proteins | sample 1571351 | NCBI WGS metagenome assembly OGHJ01 (sample SAMEA2582037, study PRJEB24529) | metagenome | biome: Human gut stool | place: China | collected 2011 | reverse complement strand
CCGAACAATGCTATATAAAAAAATAAAGAAATATAATTTATAGGGGATGGGGAGATAATTAGCGAATATGCTTTTGTGAAACTATGTAAACTTTTGTTTGCAGATTATGCAAACAAAAGTTTACATAGTTTGTTTTATATCGTTTGCGATGCTTATAAAAACGATGAAATTCGAACATTTCTTTTTTTGGCATTCTTTTTGCTATATTAAATGAACAGAATATAGCTATATCCGTTATCCGTTTTTTAAATGTGCCTATGTATAAGAGAACGTTGAGACACTTCAGCGAAAGAAAAGAAAAGCGAGGAAAGAAAAATGGAAAGAAACCAAAAAGAGATTCAAGAAAAATTGCAGCGAAAAATGGAAGAAGAGGGATTTGATGCGTTGCTTCTTACCAGACCAGAGTCTATTCGCTATGCAACAGGAGTTACAAGTGCGTTCATGTATTTAAATATCCCGATTGGAAATGTAATTGGAATCGTGCCGAAAACAGGAAATGCAGCGGTTGTTATGTCTGAGTTTGAGGGAAACGCTGCAAAAATTGACAGTCCAGAAATTGATGTATTAGGATATCCAATCTTTGTTTATATCGCGGATTTTGACGCAAACGGCAGAATGAAAGACTCTCAGCCGAATACCGATAAGGCTTTTCATATGGCAGCGGAGTTTATCAAAGAAAAACTCGGAGCTGTCAAGAAAATCGGTGTAGAAAGACCAATGTTTCCATATGATCGGATGCTGTTTCTACAAGAGCAATTCGGCGAAGAAGTTCCACAGGATTGCACACAGCTTTTGAAAGATGTCACCAAATTTAAGACGGCATGGGAAATCGAAGTGCTTCGAAAAAATGCACAGGCATCCCAGCGTGCTATGAGTTATGTTGCGAAACATACGGAAATCGGTATGGATGAACAAGATATTTTACTGCTTATGAATCAAGGCCTTGTAAACGAGGGAAAAGGATTCTGTTCGACTAGGCAGTGTAATGTTGTCGGTGAGCAATTTTCACCAATCTATCTGCCGCATACCTGTTATAAACTAAAAGAAGGCGACACCGTACGTTTAGACGGCGGAATCAACTCCAATTCCTATTCCTCAGATATTTCCAGAACATACTTTGTGGGAAATAAAGTGAGCGACGAAAGATTGAAAATTTGGAACATTCTTCATGATACATTTGAAAAGGTCTTTGCAATGATAGGACCTGGAGTAAGAATCTGCGACATATTCAAAGCGGCAGAGGACAATGTGAAAACCGTGATTCCGGAATACCATCGCGGGCATTTCGGACACTCTGTTGGCTGTTATGTTTGGTGGGAGGAATATCCAACCATCAGCCGTCATGATACGAACTGTTTGGAACCGGGTATGGTCATGAACCTGGAAATCCCGTACTACAGCAGCTATAATAATTCCTACAACTTCGAAGATACCTTCTTGGTAACCGAAACCGGAATTGATCGTTTTACCAGACACAGTGATGATATTTATTGGAGAGATTAGTGAAGAACACTATAATTTCAGAAAGGAGGCAGAAGAATGAGCAAAGGCGTGCTGATTATTGTTCTGGCGTATATCGTCGTTCTAGCATTTATTGGGGTATATTTTAACAAAAGAAACAGAAACAATAAGGACTTCTATGTGACGCGTGACCGTATTCCGGGATGGGCGATTGCAATTTCGGAGCGTGCGACAACCAGTTCCTCTTGGATGATGCTTGGCGGAACAGGGGCAGTTTATACGATGGGAATCTCCGGTATTTGGCTGTTCTTCGGACTGTATTTGTCATTGATTATTTACTGGTTTTGGTTTGCAAAAGCATTTAAGAAAGAAAATGATAAAAATCCTCAGTTGACCTTAACCTCGTTTATCGCTGCGCGATGGGGAAACCATGATAAGATCATTCGTCTATTATGCGCATTGATCATTGCGGTATTCTACATTATATATGCAGCATCTAATCTGGTAGGAGCAGGAAAGACAGTAAACAGCCTGTTTGGATACGATGTTGTACCAACGATGATCGTTGTCGCAGTCATTATCACCGCATATGCTGCGTTGGGCGGACTTGGTTCTATTATTTATAATGACCTTATTCAGGCGGTCATTATGTGCTTTGCACTTATTGTTCTCCCGATCATTGCATGGGTTCACGTATTTCAAAATGGAGGTTTAGGTGAATGTTTGTCTGCAGCAGGTCCGGACTATATGGCTCTTTTTGGTGGAATGACAACCGGAAGCGCATTCTTGCTTCTGTTCAATCAAACATCCTACATTTGGGGAAATTTTGGAATGGATACCGTTACAAGAAAGATTATGGCAATTAAGGAGGACAGCGATATCAAGCAGGGAAGAACTGCAGGCCTCATTGTTGGTGCTCTTTGGTATGGAGGTGTCTTTTCTATCGGTATTACGGGTCTGTGCTTATACGGAGCGGGGACCTTTGAGGATCCGGAAACATTGTTCCCAACCATGGTAGACGATTTGCTTCCGGGCTGGCTGTCTATATTGGTTCTGTGCGGTGTTATTGCAGCAATTATGTCCACTTGCGCAGATCAACTGCTCGCCGTGACTGGAGCAATTTCTGTAGATATTGTTCAAAAGGTTTTTAAAGTACAGATGCGTGAGCGTACAGCTTTGATTTTTTCGAAGGTATTACTTGCAGGAGTCGGTGTCGCAACGTTTCTGTTTGCAGTCAACTCCGGTGATTTGGTCATGAATATGGTAAGTTTCGCTTGGTCAGGAATGGGGTCCTCTTTAGGACCGGTCGTACTTTTGACAATGCTTGACAAAAAAGCGTCCGGTGCAGGTATGATCGCTTCCTTGATCACAGGTGCCGGTATGACATTGATTTGGAAGCATCTCACAGTGTTTGCGGCGATTGATGTAAAGTTTGGTGCATTCTTCATTGCGCTTTTTGTAGGAATTATTGTAAGCAGACTGGTGCCAAACAAAGAATGTAAAGAATAGAAATACATCGTAGACAAAAAATAAGTGAGGCGGTGCAGTGTAATACAGCACCGCCTTATTCAATTGCATTTTTTGAGAAATAGCCTCTACACCAGCTCATGTTTCACCAAAAATCTGGCGGCGTGGATTTGGTCGGGGAATAGGCGCAGGGCGGCGCGGCTGAGAAAGAGGCTGCTCGCGCCTTTTTCCTTGAGGCTGTAGGCAATCAGGAAGACCGGAATATGCTGACCGGTGACGGCTTTGAAGTCCGCGAGCAATTCCTTGGGATTCGGCAGTCCGGATAGTCCCGAAAAACTTCTGTAACGGTCGAGCGCTTCTTTCGCCTCGGCATGCGCAGCCTGTACGGACGATGAGATCTTTTCGAGGAAAATCTCTCGTGTATAGAGAATGAGCGGGTCGAGACCGAAGACGCGGGCGCAGGCGTCAGCAGATTTGAGTGTCGCTTTGTCGAACGTGCCTTTGGCAAAAGCAAAGGAATCGCCGTCAAGCAGTCCGAGGGCTTTCATGGTGTCCAGATATCCAAGACGCATGATGCGCTTCGCGTTGGCGCGGTCAAAGATCAGAATGTTGCCAAGATCCCATTTCGGCTCAATGTAGACCAGATTCGGCGCTTTTTTGATGCTGTCATATTTGACGAGTCCCATGCCCTTGAGGTTGACCGCGATGACATGTGTCGCGCCTTTTTGCATTGCCATGTTGACCGGAATTTCATCGGCATAGCCGCCGTCGATATAGTCCACGCCGTCGATTTCATAGCTGTGGATGGCAGGAAAGGCCGAGGCGCTGGCAACGATGTAGTCGGTCAGGCGTCCGGCGGGAATATCCTCTTTGAACAGGTAATGCGCTTCAAAAGCAGGCAGGGAAACGACCGGGATGCCGTAGTCCATTGCAGCGCTGCGAATCTTGTTTTCATCAATATAGGTGTCGAGCAGCTCTTTGAGACGAGAAGTGCCTGCGCCATGGTGGAAGACGATCTCGCGGGCGTATTCGATGGGCTGGCTGCCTTCCGGCACATCAAAGACCATGTGCGTTTCGATTTCCCGCCATAGCTGCGCGGTCAAATCGACGTCACCCTGTACGACCATGGCGGCGTTGATGGCGCCGACCGAGGTGCCGGTTACGATATCAATTTCAATCCCAAGCTCCGTCAGCGCCTGCCAGACGCCGGCCTCATATGCGCCGCGGGAGCCGCCGCCGCCCAGCACAAGCGCGGTTTTCTTTTTTTTGCTTTTCATAAACCCGAATACTCCTTTTGTTTTAGGCTGTGTGATTTCGCAAAGCTTGCAAACTTCACGAATTTTACAAAAACTTTTGACTACCAAAATTTTAGCATAAATGGTATACTGTTAGCAAGAAAAAGACAAGAAAATCGGAGGGTAAGATGGACGCGAGATTAAAAGAAATCATCGACGAGAGTCAAAATATCGTGTTTTTTGGCGGCGCGGGCGTTTCGACCGAGAGCAATATTCCGGATTTTCGCTCGGAACAGGGGCTGTACCATGCCAAACAGGTGTACGGCTATGCGCCGGAGGAGATCCTTTCGCATACATTTTTTGTGCAGCATACGGAAACGTTCTTCGATTATTATAAAAACAATCTGATTTATCCGGACGCGCAGCCGAATCAGGCACATCTGGCACTGGCATATCTGGAACAGCAGGGCAAGCTTAAGGCGATCGTCACGCAGAACATCGACGGTCTGCACCAAAAGGCAGGCAGCAGAAAGGTCTACGAGCTGCATGGATCGGTTCTGCGAAACGACTGCATGGACTGCGGTGCAGCCTATGACCTTGACTACACGCTGAATCCGGCGCATTGCCGCGGCAGCATCCCGATTTGCCCGCAGTGCGGCGGTATCATCAAACCGGATGTGGTGCTGTATGAGGAGGCACTGGATGAGGACTGTATGCTGGACGCGATCCGGGCGATCGAGGCGGCAGACACGCTGATCATCGGCGGCACTTCGCTGGCAGTGTATCCGGCAGCGGGTTTGATTCGCTATTTTCGGGGTAAACATTTAGTATTGATCAATAAGCAGCCAACGCCTTATGACGGCAAGGCGGATCTTGTGATCCATGATGCGATCGGAAAGGTAATGGAAATAGAGGCATGAATATTTTAGTGGCAAATGATGACGGCATTCAAGCAGAGGGAATCGCCAGACTGACGGAAGCGCTCAGTCTGGCGGGACACGACGTATATGTGATCGCGCCGAACGGACAGCGCAGCGCTTACAGCCATGCGATCAGCATCAACAAGGATGTGGTGTTCAGTAAGGTGGAGGCATATCCTTTTGCAAAGGAGGCGTATATGGTGGATGGCACGCCGGCAGACTGTGTCAAGCTCGGCACCTTGTTTTTGAAGAAGCGCGGCATTCATACGGATGCGGTCTATACAGGCATCAACCATGGCGCCAACCTAGGCACCGATACGATGTATTCCGGTACGGTATCCTCGGCGGCGGAGGGCGCGTTTTTGGGACTCCCGGCGGTTGCGGTTTCGGTCACCTCGCACACGCCGAAGCATTTTGAGGCTGCGTGTAAGGCGGCGGTAGCGCTTTTGCCTTATGCCTGCGCGCATATCGCACCCGGGTCGGTCATCAACATCAACGCGCCGGATCTTGCAGAATATGAAATCAAGGGTATGCGGGCGGCACAATTGGGGAATGCCAAGTATGACGAATGGTATTACGAGGCGATGGATAGCGGCGAAACGGTAACCTATCGCTACGCGGGGGCCATGGTCGAGGACGAGACCTGGACTGATGAAATGGACACCAAACTGGCGCGCGAGGGTTACATCACAGTCTCAGCCATCAAATATGATCTGAACGATTACGAGGGATATGAAACATTAAAGCAATGGGAGGCAATCAAATGAGTTTATTACAACAGATACACACCTGGAAGATAGAAAAAGACGACGCGATCTGCGTGTTGATCGATATGCAGACAAAATTACTGCCGGCGATGTCCGACCCAAAAACCGTTGAAGAAAACGTCATTCGACTGGTGCAGGGCATGAAAGCGCTGGGGATTCCGACGGTGGTAACACAGCAGTACACCAAGGGCCTCGGTCCGACGGTTCCGGCTGTGGCAGAGGCGCTGGGCGCATTTGAACCGATCGATAAGACCTCGTTCAGCTGCATAGGCGAGCCGGTATTCGCAGAAACGCTGGAGAACAGCACGAAAGGTACGGTCATTCTTGCCGGTATCGAGGCGCACATCTGCGTAGAACAGACGGCGCTGGATCTGATCCGCGAGGGCTACCGCGTGGCGCTGGTTACGGACTGTATCGATTCCCGCAATCCGCAGAACAAAGAACGGACAATCCTCAGACTCGCGCAGGAGGGCGTGGTCATCACGACTTATGAAAGTGTGCTGTACGAGCTCTTAGGCAGTGCGAAAGCACCGGAGTTCAAGGCAATTTCAGCGATTGTAAAGTAGGCTTCGCATTACCGGAAACGCGTGGTCGGACGGCGCGCGGAGGGCGGCTTGCAGTGCGCACGAGAGTAGCAGGGACGAAACCGCGCGGCGGACGACGCGCGGCGCGGTCGGACGGAGAATAGAAGACATTGTGTGCCGCGTGTTCATCCCTCGCGGAGCATGCGCAGTTTGAGGCGTGCGCGGAACGGACACAGAAAGGAAGAAAACAGAAACAAAAAACGATATTTATGATATTTGAAAACACTTTTGATAATTTGAACAAAGAGCAGATCGACCTGCTCAACACCTATTTTGACGGCTATGACTATCAATCGTCGAGTCACACCTATATCGCCAATTACATCTGGCGCAACACGCATCAGATCAGCTGGCAGATCATCGGGGATTACCTCTGCATCGGAGCGCTGGGCAATCTCGATCCGGAAGAGGACAAGCAATATTTCATGTCCTTCCCGCTGACCAATACCGGCAGCTACGAGATACCCAAGCTGCGGGAAACGTTGCTTACGGCGAAGGAGATTTTCGCGGAGAACGGACAGAAGCTGGAGCTGAGTCTGGTGCCGGAATCGCTGGTGCCGCTGCTTGTGGAATGTTTCCCGGAGGAGGGGGCGCTGTTCATCGAGCATGACCGCGACGATGACGACTACATCTACCGCAAGGAGGACTTGGTGAGTCTGGCGGGACGCAAGCTGCATACGAAGAAGAACCATCTCAACCAGTTTATGAAAAATTACGAGTTCACCTATGAAGAGGTGACGCCGGAGAACGTACCGGAGGTCATGGCCTATATCGAGAGCAAGAACGCGTACAAGCTGGGCGAGACGCCGGAGGACTGGAAGGAGATTCTAGAGCTGGAGACAGAGGCGATTCGCGAGCTACTCAAGTTCGTCGGCAAGGGCTTGCTGTCCGGCATCATTCGTATCCACGGCAAGATCGAGGCGGTGACGCTCGGGGAGTTTGCCAGAACGAACAGCAAGGAGACGGTGCTGGTGCATGTGGAAAAAGCGGATGATCGCACCCGCGGTCTGTATCAGGCAATCAACCATGAGTTCTGTCTGCGTCTGCCGGAGGAAACGGTGTATGTCAACCGCGAGGAGGATATGGGACTGGCGAATCTCAGGCTGACGAAGATGTCCTACAAGCCATGGAAGCTGGCACAGAAGTACACGGCTATTGTTAAATAAACTACTTTTCGCGAGGGGCTTGTTTTTTAAGCGGAAGTTCGGTAAGATATAGCTGAGGAGATGTATAGTAAAAAATACAAGAGATTTCGTTAAAAAAATAACGAAACTGCTTGCATTTTATGTTATTGTGTGATTAAATATCTGTAAGAGCAAAACACAAGTATTTTTTATCGTAAGGAGGATACATAAAAATGAGAGAAGTTGTAATCGTGAGTGCAGCAAGAACACCAATCGGCAGTTTCGGCGGTTCCTTGAAGGACGTGCCTACCAGAAAGTTAGGCGCGATCGCCATCAAAGGAGCCGTTGAAAGAGCAGGCATCAAGCCGGAAATGGTCGATGAGGTTATCATGGGCGCAGTTCTGCAGGGCGGCCTTGGACAGAACGTGGCAAGACAGATGACACTGGATGCGGGTCTGCCGATCGAAGTACCGGCTATGACCATCAACAAGGTTTGCGGTTCCGGTCTGAGAGCTGTAGAGCTGGCTGCACAGATCATCAAAGCAGGCGATGCTGATATCGTCGTTGCAGGCGGTGCAGAGAACATGTCCGCAACTGCTTACGCGATGCCGGCAGCAAGATGGGGTGCAAGAATGAACAACACCCAGATGGTCGACATGATGGTAAACGATGGTCTTTGGGACGCATTCAACGGTTACCACATGGGTATCACCGCTGAGAACGTTGCGGAACAGTGGGGCATCACCAGAGAACAGCTTGATGAGTTCTCCGTTATCTCCCAGAACAGAGCAGAAGCTGCGATCAAAGCAGGCAAGTTTAAAGATGAGATCGTTCCGGTAGAGATCCCGCAGAGAAAGGGTGACCCGATCATCTTCGATACAGACGAATTCCCGAAATTCGGCACAACCATCGAAAAGGTTGCGAAGTTAAAAGGCGCGTTCAAGAAAGACGGTATCGTAACCGCAGCAAACGCTTCCGGTATCAACGATGCAGGTGCTGCAGTTGTCGTTATGAGCAAGGAAAAAGCGGATGAATTAGGCATCAAGCCGCTTTGCACTATCAAATCCTACGCTTCCGCAGGTGTTGATCCGTCCATCATGGGCGTTGGTCCGATCCCGGCTTCCAAGAAGGCTCTGGACAAAGCAGGTCTGAAGATTGAGGACATGGACCTGGTAGAAGCAAACGAAGCTTTCGCTGCACAGTCTCTGGCAGTCAGAAAGGACCTCAACTTAGATCCGGAAAAGACAAATGTCAACGGCGGTGCAATCGCAATCGGACACCCGATCGGCGCTTCCGGCTGCAGAATCCTCATCACGCTGATCCACGAAATGATCAAGCGGGATTCCAAGTACGGTCTTGCAACGCTTTGCATCGGCGGCGGTATGGGAACTGCGTTAATCGTTGAAAGATAAGCAGCGCACAGCAGAACAATAAAAATAAATAAAAGAGACCGAAAGGCAGGGACCCGCAGGAACTTGTTTTTCGGTTTTTTTTCTTTCTTAACAAAGACTTTATTCCCGCTGTGCTATACTTAGGGCAAAAGTACGCATAACGAAAGCTGAGATGATGCAGGGGTCATCGCTTGTGCGATCACGCCTGTATCATAAAAAAAGAAAGGATGATGGAATTGGTAGATAAAAAAAGGACAGCCATACAGGTGCTGCTTCTGCTTGTCGCTCTTGCGATGCTATACTTCGGTGTGCAGCGCGGCGAGGCAGAAGCTGTGCTGAACAAGGCGATTCGTCTATGTCTGGAGTGTGTCGGCATTGGGTAAGAAATTTTTGAGCATACAGGATCTGCTGATCCGTTTTCGGGGCTGGGTGCAGGCAGGTGCGACCCTGCTGAGCAATCTGCATCTGCCGAATTTTTTGAAGGGCAGTCTATATCAGGGCGCAGGCAAAGCCGTCTGTGTTCCGGGGCTTAACTGCTATTCCTGTCCGGCGGCATCCGGGTCCTGCCCGATCGGTGCGCTGCAGGCCGCGGTGGGCTCACCGCAGTACCGCTTTTCCTATTATATTGTCGGCTTTCTGCTGCTGTTGGGTATGCTGCTGGGCAGAGCAATCTGCGGATTTCTATGTCCCTTTGGCTGGCTGCAGGAGCTGCTGCACAAAATTCCAACGAAGAAGTTTTCCTCGCAGAAGCTCAAACCGCTGCGCTATCTCAAATATGGGATTCTGGTCGTGATGGTATGCATGCTTCCGGTACTGGCTGCGAATGATGTGGGAATCGGAGATCCCTTCTTTTGCAAATATCTCTGTCCACAGGGGGTTTTGGAGGGCGCGATCCCGCTTTCCCTTGTCAATCCGAGCATTCGCGCGGCACTGGGCAAGCTGTTTTCCTGGAAACTGAGTATTTTGCTTACGATCATCGTGCTGAGCGTGCTGTTTTTCAGACCGTTCTGTAAGTGGCTGTGTCCGTTGGGCGCGTTCTATGCTTTGCTGAATCGCATGTCCCTGTTTCGGATGCAGGTGGATCGGGACAAATGCGTTTCCTGCGGCAAATGCGCCAAAGCCTGCAAGATGGATGTGGATGTGACGAAAACGCCGAATCATACGGAATGTATCCGCTGCGGGATGTGCGCCCGCGCTTGCCCGACCTGTGCGGTGCATTTTCGTTACGGATTCCGGACGCGAGAGGAAGGAAACGATGCGGCCGACGCATCGGCAAAGTAAAAAAGAAAAAGAAAAAAATAAAAAGAATAAGGAGAAAAGAAATGAAACAAACAAAAATTTTTGTACTGCTGCTGACGCTGTTACTGGTATTTGCACTGGCGGCTTGCGGCGCGAAAAACGGTGAGGAAGCAGGCGGCATGGGAGGCGAGCCGAAAAATGCAGAAGAGGCTGCGGCAAGGCTCAGTGAACTCATGGCAGAGGAAAACGAGATTCTGGGAAACAACACAGAGCTTTGGGAAAAAGTCTTCAAGGAAGCCGACAAGGGCATGGCGATGATCGAGGACGGAAAGAACTACGGAGAATTCCTGCTGGATACCATAGAGGCTGCAAAGGATCAGTTTACGGATGAGGAATACAAGCTCATCAAGGCAGAGGCACAGAAGATTGCCGATCTGGAAAAGGAAATGACGATGCTGGAGGAGAAGTATCCGGAGATTGGGGAACAGCCTTCCGACGGCAGCTCACAGACCCCGGCGAATGGTTCCGCGCAGAAGTTCCCTGCGTTTGAGGGCAAGGATCTGGATGGAAATGATGTGAAGAGTGACACGTTGTTTTCGGAGCATGCGGTAACGCTTGTGAATTTCTGGTTTACGACCTGCGGCCCATGTGTGGAGGAGCTGGGTGCATTGGATGCGCTCAACAAGGAGCTGCAGGAGAAGGACGGTGCGCTCGTCGGCGTGAACACGTTCACGCTGGACGGGAACGAAAAAGCGATTGCCGAGGCGAAAGAAGCGCTGAAAAAGAAGGGCGCGTCCTACCAGAACGTCT
>OGHJ01003623.1_pt1 | contig 11019 bp, 12 predicted proteins | sample 1571351 | NCBI WGS metagenome assembly OGHJ01 (sample SAMEA2582037, study PRJEB24529) | metagenome | biome: Human gut stool | place: China | collected 2011 | reverse complement strand
TGACGGCTGCGCCTGTTGTTGCGGCTGTTGCATCTGCTGCGGCTGCTGAGCCTGTTGGTGACGGGAGCGGCGGCCATCGTATGGACTGTCAATTGTATGATACTGGCGGTGTATACACGCCACAACCCGCCGCCGGAATTCCTGCTGCCGCTGAACATCCTCTGTGCCGTCCTGTTTTGGTTTGCCTTTCTGATTCGGCTCTACTACTTTGTCAAAAGCAGAGGAGAGAAACCTAAGGAATAAAAAAATCCCGGCTCCGTGAGGAGCCGGGATTTTTTGTCCATTTATAGATCCTTGACCATGATGTTTTCGTGGATGCCGGGAAGGATGCAGTCGGGCACATAGCCCACCTTTTGAAAGCCCAGGGACTGGTAAAGGTTCTTGGCTCTGGGGTTGAAGTGGCTCACCAGCAGGGAGCACTTCTTGTAGCCCAGGGACCGGGAGACACCGATAAAGGTCTCCAGCAGCACGTGACCAATGCCCATGCCCCGGAAGGACTTCTTCACGCCCAGCAGGGCCAGATAGGGAAAGGTGCCGAAGAAGCCGTCGGGCTCCACCCACATGCACCCTGCCACTTCGTCCTGGGAGGTGAGGGCGATCCACAGCTCACCCCGGCTGATGGCAGTGGAGAGCTGTTTGTCCAGCCGCCCATCCTGGGAGAAATAGTGGTCGTAGAGGGCGCTATCCAGGAAGACTTCATGGCAGGCGCTCAGGCGGCTCTCGTCCGCCTTGGTGATCCGCACATTCATGGACGCACCTCCCACTCAGAAATAAGTATAGTTCTTGGGTTTGACGCTCCAGCCAATGGCCTTCTGGATGTCATCGGCATAGCTGGGGTCGGTGAGCTGCATGCGGTCGTACGCCAAAAATTCCTTCAGGGGGATGGCGCCCATCACCAGGGAGGAGAGGTCGGCGATGGGGGTGGAGAGGGTGACGTCAGCCTCGCCCTTGTCCACCAGGGTCACTATGTCCCCCTCCACCTTCAGCAGGAAGGTGCTGTCGTTGTGGGAGAGGAAGGTGTCCCGGACCTGGAGGGCCAGGGTGAAGGGCCGGGAGACCGGCGACTCACAGTGGGTCTGGACGGCGAAATACTGCTTCACGTCAAAGATACGGACCATGTAGCCCATGGTCTTGCGGCCGATCTCGTGGATGCAGCCGTCATGGGCCCGGTTCTCACCGGTGTCGGGGTTCTTGAACATGACGTGGAGGTATTCGTCGGGGGAGAAGATGCGTACCCGCTCGATCTGATCCACCTGGGAGGCGAAGAAGGTCATGAACTGCTTGAGGGTGTCCACGTCCTCCCAGATCATCTCCCGGACCATCAGGTCATGGTACATGTCGGTGTAGTGATCCACCTCAACAAACTCGAAGGTGAGGTAGCCGGTGATCCGGCCCTCCCTGCGGCAGACCACCACGTAGGGCATGTCAAAGATGCGGTGGGGGTCCATGTAGTGGTGGACCGTGGCGCCGTTGGTCTTTTCGGCCCAGGCGCGGTAGAAGCGCAGAATCTCTTCCTTGTCGTCGGGACCGGCGTAGGACAGACCGGACTTGTCCCCGAAGGAACGGATCATGCTGGGTTTGGGCTGATAGAGGATGCTCTCGTTGCAGTACCCGTAGCCCATCTTCCGGTAGAAGGAGGGCATGAAGGGGTGCAGACAGCCGATGGCTGTACCGAGCTTTTGGTAATACCCCATGAGGACGCGGAGCATGGTCATGGCCGTGTGCTCCTTCTTCCGGAGGAAGTTGGTGGACACATAGGCCGCCGCTCCCATGGGCATCATCACGCCTCTGACGTTGAGGGTGAAATCCATCATCAGAATGGAACCCACCAGGGTCCCATCGTCGTCAAAACAGCCGAGGTAGCGTCCCTCGTCCGGCTGGTACAGCTCGCTTTCCATGTTCCGAAGGAGGGCGTCCGGCGTCTTGGACGGGAAGGCGCTCACCACGTTGCGGGCGAGCTGATCTCGTTCGGAGGGGAGAACGAACCTGATTTCCATTGATACACTCCTTTGCTGGCAGCGTGGGGAAAATGGGATAAAAACCAGACCCTGCCCATAAATGACGGCAAGGCCTGATCTTTTGTTCTGCTGGAGGCCGGCTGGACGACCTCCGCGCACCTGCTTTGACAGCCTATATTATCGCAGGCTTTCTCCAGCTTGTCAAACCGTTTTTTACAGATATAACAAAAGGAGAAGGAGATCAAGAGAAAAAACTTGACAAAAAGCCTTTGACGTCGTAAAATTGCCATAGCTGGGATTTGTCCGCGAGGCAGTGGACAGTCAGCAAGGTAATGGATGCGAAGCAGCGTCCTGAACGGGGAATCGATGTGATTTATCCTGCGTTCAGGGCGCTTTTTGTTTTTCGGCGGCGCCGGATAGGGTGCCGGTCAACGGGAAAGGAGCGAAGTGAGCATATGAACTCCTTCAGCGTGCGTACCAAGATCATGACGGGGGGCGGATTGGAGACCCTTGCCCCCAAGCTGCACCGGGTCTTCATCGTCACGGACGGCTTTATGTCCTCCAGCGGGAAAGTGAGCTACATCACCGATGTGCTGGATCAGGCCGGGGCGGAGTACCGCATTTTCGACCAGGCGGATTGAATATTATTTTTATGTCGAGCTGGTGGGAGACCCCGCCGCCGAAAAGACCGCCGCGCTGCTGCGCGAGCTGAATCATGTCTGCCGCACGGTACGGCTGTTAGGAGTGTACAACAAATGAGCGATTTTATCGGAACCAAGCTCACCATGAATCTGGGCGAGCGCAGTTATGACATCATCCTGAAGAACGGCGCACTGGAGAACCTGTACCAGTTCGCCCGGCTGGACCGCAGGGTGGCCGTCGTCACCGACAGCGGCGTCCCGGCCCAGTATGCCCAGCGGGTGGCCGACCAGTGCCGCGAGGCCCGGATCATCACGGTGCCCCAGGGCGAGGCCAGCAAGAGCTTCAAGATCCTGGAGAGCGTTTTACAGCAGATGCTCGATTTCAACATGGGCCGCGGCGACCTGGTCGTGGCGGTGGGCGGCGGCGTCGTGGGCGACCTGGCCGGATTTGCTGCCTCCATCTATATGCGGGGCATCGACTTCATCAACTGCCCCACCACCACGCTCTCGATGATCGATTCCTCCATCGGCGGCAAGACGGCGGTGGATCTGGGCGATACCAAGAACATCGTGGGTGCCTTCTGGCAGCCGAAACTGGTCATCGTGGACCCGGATACGCTGTCCACCCTCCCCCGCCGCCACTACATCAACGGCCTGGCCGAGGCGGTCAAGGCCAGCCTGCTGGCCGACCCGGAGCTGTTCGGCATCTTTGAAAAAGGCGACATCGACGGCCAGATCAACGAGATCATCTACCGCAGCCTGCGGTTCAAGAAAAACATCGTCGAGCAGGATGAGACCGAGCGCGGGATGCGCAAGGCCCTCAACTTCGGCCACACCATCGGCCACGGCATCGAGGCCGTCAAGGGCATCAAGGGCCGCCGCACCGTGGGCCTGTTCCACGGCGAGTGCGTGGCGCTGGGGATGCTGCCTATGATCGAATCCAAGGCGCTGCAAAAGCGAGTGCGGGCGGTCTACCGCCGCCTGGGCCTGCCCCTGCGCACCACCTACAACAAAGAAAAGGTGCTGGCCGAGATGCTGCACGACAAAAAGGCGCAGGGCGGTCAGATCACCATCATCAAGGTGCCGGGTCTGGGCTGCTGGCGCGCTGAGACCATCCCGGTGGAGGGCCTGCGCCCCCTGCTGGGCATGGAGGAATGACCATGAAGAACACGTTCGGGTCTGCCCTCTCCCTGACCATCTTCGGCGAGAGCCATGGCCGCGCCATCGGCGCCGTGCTGGACGGCATGGCGGCGGGGGTGCCGGTGGATGAGGCGTTCCTCGCCGCCTGCATGGACAAGCGCCGGGCGCGGGGCGACGGCCTGTCCACCCCCCGCGTGGAGGCGGACCGGGTGCAGTTCCTCTCCGGCGTTGTGAACGGCCGGACGACCGGCACCGCCATCGCCCTGATGATCGAGAACCAGAACATCCGCAGCGGCGACTATGCCAGGACCGCCGACCTGCTTCGCCCCGGTCATGCGGATTACACAGCCTATGCCAAATACCACGGCTTTCAGGATGCGCGGGGCGGCGGACACTTTTCCGGCCGCATCACGGCGGCGCTGGTGGCAGGCGGTGCGGTGGTGCTGGGTGCCCTCGACCGGGCCGGCATCAACATCGTGACCCACATCGGGCGGTGCGCGGGCATTGCGGACACCCCCTTTGCGCTGGATGACCCGGCGGCACTGGGGGCGCAGGCCGAAGCGCTGCTGAGCCGGGGCGATGGCTTCGCCCTGCTGAACGAGGAGGCCGAAGAGCCGATGAAAGCGGCCATCCGCACCGCAGGCAGCGCAGGCGACAGTGTGGGCGGTACGCTGGAGACCGCCATCCTCGGCCTGCCCGCAGGCGTCGGCGAACCCTATTTTGACAGCATGGAAAGCGAGCTGGCCCACATGGCCTTCTCGGTCCCGGCCGTCAAGGGCATTGAGTTCGGCACCGGCTTCGGCTTCGCCGACCTGAAGGGCAGCGAGGCGAACGATGCCTTCCGGATGCAGGGGGGCCGCATCGTGACGGCCACCAATCACAACGCGGGCCTGAACGGCGGCATCTCCAACGGGATGCCGGTCGTCTTCCGCACCGTGGTCAAGCCCACGCCCAGCATCTACAAACCACAGGATACTGTGGATTACATTGCAAAACAGAACGCGGAACTTTCCATCCAGGGCCGTCACGACCCCTGCATCGTGCCCCGTGCGGCCATCGTGCAGACCTGCGCGGCGGCGCTGGCCGTCGGCGACCTGCTGGCCGCGAAGTACGGCATGGCCTGGATGGAACGGCCCACCGCTTACCGCAAGGAGGAGCTGTAAATGGAATACGGACTCATCGGCTCCAAACTGGGGCACTCGTACTCGAAGATCATCCACGAGATGCTCTGCGGCTACCGGTACGACCTGTGCCCGCTGCCCACCGAGGAGGAGGCGCGGGCCTTTCTGACCCGGCGGGCCTTCAAGGCGATCAATGTGACCATCCCGTATAAGCGGCTGGTCATGGGATCCTGCTCCTACATCGACCCGCGCGCCAAGGCCATCGGGGCCGTGAACACGGTCGTGAACCGGAACGGCCTGCTCTACGGCTACAACACCGACTATCTCGGCTTTGCCTACCTGGCCGATGCCCACGGCGTGGAGTTCGCGGGCCGGACCGTTCTCATTCTGGGCACCGGCGGCACCCACAACACCACGAGCGCTGTGGCAAAAGATAAGGGCGCGGCCAGAGTGCTGACCGTCAGCCGGCATCCGGACCCCGAAAAGGGCGAGCTCTCCTATGCGGAAGCCGTCCACAGCGGGGCCGACATTGTCATCAACACCACCCCGGCGGGCATGTACCCGAACGTGGGGGTCTGCCATCTGGATGTGGCCGCGATGCCGGGGCTGGAAGCCGTCCTCGACGTGGTCTACAATCCGGACAAAACGGAACTGATCCTGCGCGCCGAGGAGGCAGGTGTGCCGGTGGCCGTGGGCGGCCTCGAAATGCTGGTGGCCCAGGCCGTGTATGCGGCGGAATACTTCCTGGACCGCAAGTTCGACGATGCCCCGGCCGAGATCCGCGCCATCACCGCCCAGCTCCGGAAAGAGCAGCTGAACGTGGCGCTCATCGGGATGCCCTCCTGCGGCAAAACGACCATCGGCCGCGCGCTGGCCGACCGGCTGGGCAAGCGGTTCGTGGACCTGGATGAGGAGATCGTCCGGGCCGCAGGCCGCAGCATCCCGGACCTCTTCGCCGCAGAGGGCGAGGACGGCTTCCGGGCACGGGAGGCCGAGCAGACCGCCCGCTTTGCCAGAGAGGGCCGTCAGGTGCTTTCCTGCGGGGGCGGGGTCGTCAAGCGGCCCGAAAACCTGCGGGCCCTGCGGCAGAACGGCGTGGTGCTCTTCATCGACCGCCCGCTGGACGCTCTGACTGTGGGCGGCGGGCGTCCGCTCTCCACCAGCGCCGAGGCGCTGAAGACCATGGAAGCCCAGCGCCGCCCGCTCTATCTGGCCGCAGCCGATGCGGTCATCCCGAACGAAACGACCGTTGCAGACGCCGTTACGGCGGCACTGGAGGCATTGGATGCGATTTTTGTTCATTAACGGGCCAAACGTCAACATCACCCGCTTCACCGAGCCCGGTGTGGAGGGCGAAGTGGACTACAACGGCCTGCTGGATTATCTGGACGTCTGCTGCCAGCAGATGGGCATCGAGCCGGATTTCTTCCAGTCCAACCACGAGGGCGACATCATTGATGAGATCCAGTCGGCCGCAGGCCGCGCCGACGGCATCATCCTCAATCCGGGCGGATATGCCTATTACAGCGTGGCCATTCTGGAAGCGCTGCAGCTCTGCGGTGTGCCCGCCGTGGAGGTGCTCATGAGCGAACCCAGCGGCCGGGAACCGTTCCGGAACACGGACGTCGTCTCGTTCGGCTGTCAGGGCCGCTTTGCGGGCGAGGGCATCGGCGGCTATCTCCACGCATGCAGTTATCTGGTGCAGCTGCTCCGGCTGGACGGCGGCGCACAATCGCACATGGTGCAATAAAGAAAGAAACCTCTCAGCAGTGGCTGAGAGGTTGACACGTTGATAAAAGGGAAAGGAATGCAAGAAGATGATCATCTCGACGAAAAAAGGCACCCCGAAGGAAGAACTGGAAAAGATCGTGGACCGCTTTGAAAAGCAGGGCCTCGATGTCACCCTGATCACCGGCAAGGACTACAACGTCTTCGGTCTGGTGGGCGACACCACCAAAATCGACGAGCGCGATGTGCTCGCCAACCCCTGGATCGACAACGTGACCCGTGTGTCGGCCCCGTATAAGCGCGCCAACCGCCTGTTCCACCCGGCCGACTCGGTCATCGACTGCGGCGGCGTCCGGATCGGCGGCCGGGAGAAGATCGCCGTCATGGCCGGCCCGTGCAGCATCGAGAGCGAGGAACAGGCCCTGCGCATCGCCCAGAGCGTCAAGGCCGGCGGTGCTGCCCTCTTCCGCGGCGGTGCCTACAAGCCCCGCACCTCTCCCTACTCCTTCCAGGGTCTGGAGACCGAGGGCATCCTCGACATGGTCAAGGCCCGCGAAGCCACCGGCCTGCCCATCGTCTCCGAGCTGATGAGCGAGGACCGCATCCCGGAGTTTGAGGAGTATGTGGACGTGGTGCAGATCGGCGCACGCAATATGCAGAACTTCCAGCTGCTCAAGGCGGTGGGCAAGATGCACAAGCCTGTGCTGCTCAAGCGCGGCCTGTGCAACACCATCGAGGAGTGGATCATGAGCGCCGAGTACATCATGGCAGGCGGCAACGAGCAGGTCATCTTCTGCGAGCGCGGCATCCGCACCTTTGAAAAATACACCCGCAACACGCTGGATCTTTCCGCCGTGCCCATCATCCACGAAAAGACCCATCTGCCCATCGTGGTAGATCCCAGCCACGCCACCGGCAAGGCCAATCTGGTGGAGCCGATGATGATCGCCGCCGTGGCTGCCGGTGCGGACGGTCTGGAGGTGGAGGTGCACTACGACCCCCAGCACGCATGGAGCGACGGCGCACAGTGCCTGACCCCGGACGCCTTTGCACAGGCCATGGCAAAGTGCCGTCAGGTGGCTTGGGCCATCGGCCGGGAGATGTAAACCGTTTCCCCCCTCAGGCGCTGGCGCGCCAGCTCCCCCAAGGGGGCGCCTGAAGCGCTGCCCGGGGGAAATTGCAAAAGGATAACACCGCTATGCTAGTAACCATCAGACCTGCCCCCGGCGGCATCGGGGGCGTGATCGCCGCGCCGCCCAGCAAAAGCATGGCGCACCGCGCCGTGCTGTGCGCCGCGCTGGCTGTGGGGCGCTCCCACATCACCCATCTGGAATTCAGTAAGGACATCTCCGCCACCCTGTCCGCCGCCGCGCAGCTGTGCGCCGCTGTGGACACCGGCGCAGACGATGCCACTGTGCAGGGGCTTGGGCATTTTCTGCCCCTGACCGCCCCGGTGGACTGCTGCGAAAGCGGCAGCACCCTGCGGTTTTTGATCCCCATCGCCAGCCTGACCGGCCAGCCGGTCACCTTTACCGGACGCGGACGGCTGATGGAGCGCCCGCAGTCCGTATACGAAACGTTATATCGTGAGCAGAATCTACGGTTTGAGCAGTCCCCCGCCGGGCTGACCGTGGAGGGCGCACTGACCCCCGGGAACTACCGGCTGGCGGGCAACGTGTCCAGCCAGTTCATCAGCGGGCTGCTGTTCGCGCTGCCCTTGCTGCCCGGGGACAGCACCCTGCACCTTATTCCCCCCGTGGAGAGCCGCAGCTACATCGCCATGACCCGCGCCGTGCAGGCCGCCTTTGGGGTGCACAGCCGCTGGCTGGACGAAACCACCCTGCTGCTGCCCGGCGGGCAGCAGTACCGCCCCTGCGACTACAACGTGGAGGGCGATTACAGTCAGGCCGCGTTTCCGGCGGTGCTGGGCGCGGTGTGCGGCGGGGTGACCATCACCGGCCTTGCGCCGGACACCCTGCAGGGCGATGCTGCCATTCTGGACATCCTGCGCCGGTGCGGCGCGGTGTTCACCCGCGAAGGCGACAGCGTCACCTTTGCAAAAGCACCCCTGCACGGGGTGGATATCGACCTTGCAGACTGCCCCGACCTTGGCCCCGTGCTGATGGTGCTGGGCCTGCTGTGCGAGGGCACCACCGTCATCCGCAACGCCCAGCGGCTGCGCCTGAAAGAGAGCGACCGCATCGCGGCTATGGAAGCCGAGCTGCGCGCCTGCGGCGGCGTGCTGGAAAGCGACGGCGGCACCATCACGGTGCAGGGCTGTGCGGAGCGTCTGCACGCCCCCGCCGCGCCCCTGCACGGCTACAACGACCACCGGGTGGTCATGAGCCTTGCGGTGCTGGCCGCAGCCGCCGGGCTGCCCCTGACCGTGGACGATGCCGAAGCCATCCAGAAGAGCTGGCCCGGCTTTTTTGCAGATGCAGCGCCGCTTGGCGTGGAGGTAGAAGATGCTTGATAAAACAAAACGTTATCTCGTAGTGGGTCTGGGTCTGCTGGGCGGCAAGTACGCACTGGAGCTGACCCGCGCAGGCTTCCATGTGGACGGCATCAACCGCAGCGAGGGACATTTGCAGTATGCGCTGGAGCACGGCTATATCGCCGGCGGCAAGACCCACGATTTTGAGGATCTTGTCCGGCAGGCCGACCATATCATCTTTGGCCTATACCCCACCGCGCTGCTGGACTGGTTCCGAACCTACGGTTCCCTGCTCAAGCCCGGGTGCATCTTTACGGATGTTTCCGGCGTCAAGACCGGCCTTGTGGAGCCGGTGCAGGCGCTGTGCCCGGCGGGGGTGGAGTTCATCGCCAGCCACCCCATGGCAGGCCGCGAGACTTCCAGCGTGGAGCACGCCGCCGAGGTGAATTTTGCCCCGGCCAACTTCATCATCACCCCCACCGAAAAGAACACCCCGGCGGGCATCCAGTGGGCAAAGGAGCTGGCCGAGGTGTTGGGCTTCAAGCACATCTGCACCCTGACCGTGCAGGAGCACGACCGGATGATCGGCTATGTCAGCCAGCTGTGCCACGCCATCGCCGTAAGCCTGATGTGCGCCAACGACAACACCTCGCTGTGCGAGTACACCGGCGACTCCTTCCGGGATCTGACCCGCATTGCACGCATCAACGATAAAATGTGGGCAGAGCTGTTTTTGTGGAACAAGCAGAACCTGATCAGCGAGATCGACCAGTTCGATTCTGCTTTGCAGGAAATGCGCGCCGCCCTTGTGGCAGACGACCGGGACAAGCTGGAACAGATGTTCCGCCTTTCCACCCAGCGCCGCGCCGCCTTTGACAAAAAGCTGCCGGAATAAACCGTGACGGAGGTATTGCCCCATGCCCAAGCAGGAAGGACAGAAATCCAAGCTGGTAACGCTGCTGCGCATCCTTGAGCAGCGCACCGACGAGAACCACCGCCTGAACGTGCCCCAGCTGGTGCAGCTGCTGGAAAATCAGGGCATTCTGGCCGAGCGCAAGAGCATTTACAGCGATATCGACACCCTGCGCAGTCTGGGCTACGACATCCAGCTGCAGCGCGGGCGCGGCGGCGGGTACTGGATGGCAAGCCGTGCATTCGAGCTTTCGGAGCTGAAGCTGCTGGTGGACGCGGTACAGTCCAGCAGCGTCATCTCGGCGCGCACCAGCAAGCGCATCATCCACAAGCTGGAAGCCCTCTGCTCCGACTACGAGGGCACCCAGCTGCAGCGTCAGGTGTATGTGGACGGACGTCCCAAGACCGACAGCCAGACTCTTTTGTACAGCATCGACGCCCTGCACACCGCCATCAACCGGGGGTGTCTGGTGCAGTTCCGCTACAAGGGCAGCAGCGCCGTGCGCACCGTAAGCCCGTGGCAGCTTACGTGGGAAAACGGCTGCTATTACCTCATTGCCTATCAGGACGAAAAAGCGCCCCCGGTGCGCCACTACCGGGTGGACCGGATGGCCGGGGTGCTGGTGCTGGACGAGCCGCGCCGGGGCAAGGAGTTCTTCCGCACCTTCGACCTGCCCGCCTACCTGCGCAAGCACTTCAATATGTTCGGCGGCACCGAGTACCGGGTCACCCTGCGGTGCACTGCCGACCTTGAGCCGGTCATGCGGGAGCGCTTTGGCCGCGAGCCGGTGTTCTGCCCGGAGGACGCGGAGCACTTCCACTTTGACGTGCCCATCTGCGTCAGCCAGCAGTTTTTCGGCTGGGTGTGCGGCTTTGGCGGCAAGGTAGAGGTCACCGCCCCCGCCGCCGTCCGCGCCCAGCTGCACGAGATGCTGCAGAGCTTAGCAGAGCAGCACAGGTAAAGCGCTTTGCCGTTAATTTTCACTTTACAAACGCCGCAAGAACTATTACAATCAAAGCAGTGCCGAAGGGCCGTTCGTTTTCATCCACCGCGCGCAACCGTTCCGACAGCGCCGGGGCTGCGC
>OGHJ01003622.1_pt1 | contig 11021 bp, 9 predicted proteins | sample 1571351 | NCBI WGS metagenome assembly OGHJ01 (sample SAMEA2582037, study PRJEB24529) | metagenome | biome: Human gut stool | place: China | collected 2011 | reverse complement strand
ACACACGGCGGCAAAGGGCTGCTCCGGGCTGGCCGCCAGCAGCGCCCCGGTGAGCGCGCTGAGCATGCAGCCGGTGCCGGTGACTTTTGCCATATTGGGAGAACCATTGTAGATGCCGTATGTGGTATCTTTATTTGGGGAAGCAATGATATCTACTTCACCGGTAACAAGGATCACAGCGCCTGTCTCTTCTGCCAGCTTTCTGGCAATATGGGCCATAGAATGTACGGTATCCGGATCTTTGGCAGTTACAGCGTCAGCTGCACTTACATCTACGCCAGTGCCATGAAAGGCAGCGCCTGCGATTGCACGTATCTCAGAGCCATTGCCTTTGATCACAGCTGGCTTACATTCTTTAATAAAACGTTTTGCAAGTTCCATGCGGAAAGGGCTGCATGTGATCCCTACCAGGTCGATCACAGAGGCTCTTTTTGTATTTTCAGCATCTTTCATTCTTTTGATGGCTTTTCCTGCCAGAAGCATGGACTCAGCCCTTGCATCTGTAATATTTCCAAGGCTGACGGTAAGGGCAGCTGCGCTGGCAGAAATGTCCGCCACTTCTGCAGGATGTTCTGCCATAATAGGGCGTCCTCCAAGGGCCAGAACTGCGTTGGCACAGTCGTTGACCACAATGGGATGTGTGATGCAGTGGATCAGCGGTGCCTGGTCATGAAGTTGGTCACGAACCTGTTTTAAGCAGGAAAGGAGCTGAGCTTTATTTATATTACCATTCCGATTGTCCATGAGATGATCTCCTTATAATAAAAACGCTGCAGCAGAACCATGCAGGCCTGTTACAGCGTTTATTTTGCAATGGATATTTTTTGCACATGTATGCACATCAGGCATGTTTCTTGTTTGTATTCCAGTATACCACTGCCATTGCAACAAAGGCAAGGAGAACAATATATTTGATGCTTCCTGCAACCGGTCCAGGTTCAGCAACGAACTGTTTTACGGCAACTGTGGAAGCAAGATAACCGATAAAGCCTAAAAATGCAATTCCCAGAGAGTCATTCACAACCGTATCTGTATTATTGTAGACCTGAGAGCCTAAAGCAGTCTGGAATGTGGATAACATATGGGCTTTCTGTAAATGCTTTAAGAAAATGAAAGCAAGGCTGCCTCCGATCAGTGTACCTGCAATAAAGGATGGCACATAGAAGAACCAGGTAAGACCTGTACGTCCCCAGATCAGTGTCATAACAGGATAAGAAACAATAGCGCCGATGATGCCGGTTCCAATGACTTCACCGATGAACGCACATACCAGTTTGCCTTTGGAAAGGCGGTAGAGCATACCGGAAAGAAAAGCGCCAAATACTGCACCGGTCAGAGCCAGAGGCGGGATACCCATACATACCATACGGATGATGCCAATAGCCAGAGCGCACACGAAAGCATACCAGGGACCAAGCATAACCGCACAGGTTACATTAATAAAATGGGCCATAGGACACATTCCTTCTACACGAAGGATCGGGGAGATCACGACTCCCAGAGCTACCATCATGGCAAGAAAGACAAGTTTCGTTGCATGTGTTTTTGAATTTTTCATATCGTTTACCTCTCCTCATTCTGGCTGTATGTGGAATGGGGTGTTTTTTAATAAAGGCCTTATGAAAATGGCAATAAAAAAACGCACCCACACGGCGCGTTTGGCAAATCTCTGTTAAAAAATAGACATAGCGATGGCGCCGTTTTACAGCTGTAATTGGCGGTCGATGCTCACTAGCATCCTCTCAATCCGAAACACGGAGTCCCATCGCATCTCTTTTGTACGCAGTGTCAGGGCGCTCCCCCTCACACCGTCTCAGCCATTGGCAGATACAAAAGGTCTAAAAATATTATAAACGGAGAGAAAAAAATGTCAAGAGCAAAACCAGCCTATGACTGAACAGTAACCTTTTAAATTAAGATAATGTAATAAAAACGTAATTGAAAATATAAGTTAGATTATGTATGATGTAGGTTGTAAAAAATCTGACAGAATATGGGAGGCAGAAAGAATGAAAAACTATAAAAGATCAGGAGCTGCAGGTTTCCTTTGTGCAGCGGCTCTGTTTCTTGGAACGGGTGTTCTTGCCCTGGGGACCAGTGCATTTAATGCCCTGGCCGCAGAAGTTTCCGGACAGATCACATCCTGTAAGATAACCGATGATAAACAGAACGTTGAGATCGCTTTAAACAGCAGTGGCAGTACAGAAGGAACCGATGGCAAGGTGTATGTGTTCGAGCAGCCTACCTACCAGGATGATCTGGGAAGCCGCAGCGACTATCTTACTTCGGCAAATGCATCCGGCGCCACTACCGTTACCGTTCCTTTTAACAAAGGAGATGGTTCCGACTGCCTTTACAGCAAATTTGTGCTGGCAGTAAAGGAAGATGGTACTTACAAGGCAGTCAGCGAACCTCATTATATTACCAATCCTGAGATCGTGGCAAAGAATACAGAAGCTTTTAAGGAACCTTTGACAAAAAAGGGCTTAAACATTGAGCTGAACATGTTGGATGATGCCTTTGACCTGGGTGTAAAGTATGTGACCACCAATATCGCAGTTTCCAGATTAATGGGATCCGGTATTGATTTCCAGTATGAGGGCAAGACTTATCATTTTAACAAAGGCATTGTAGAAGATTATGATAAGGTCATCAGCGCTTATTCCGGAAAAGGAATGGTTGTAAATGCCATCCTCTTAAATGACTGGAGCGATACGACCTCCAATCTGTTTATTCCAGGGGTACAGAAAACCTCCAGTGCATATTATTACATGTTTAATGCCACCAATGAGGCTGGTTTTGAGCAGTTAAAGGCAATTTCCGCATTCCTGGCAGATCATTACAGCGGCAAGAATGCCAATTACGGAAAAGTTTCAAACTGGATCATTGGAAATGAGATCGAAAACCAGGAATGGAACTACATGGGGCCTATGGATCTGACCAATTATGTGAAGACCTACGAAAAGGCATTCCGTGTATGCTACACAGCAATTAAGAGTACCAATGCAAATGACAGAGTATATCTTTCCCTTAGTTATAACTGGATGAATGAAATGGATGGCCAGTTAAAATACGGCGGAAAAGAGATCATTGACAGTTTTAACTCCATTGCCAATAACCAGGGACAGATGGAATGGGGACTGGCTTATCATCCATATCCATGTCCGCTGATCGATCCTGTATTTTGGGATGACGCCCAGGCAACAGGACTGGTTAAAAATGACTTTAATTCATCGGTCATCAACTTTGCCAACTTAAATGTGCTGACTGATTATTTCTGCCAGGAGGCATTAAAGACACCGTCCGGTCATGTGCGCCACATTATCCTTACAGAACAGGGCTTTACAGCTTACAGTCCGACCAGGGGAGATGTTCCGGAGCTTCAGGCAGCAGCCTTTGCTTATTCCTATTATCTGGTAGACAGCAACCCATATATTGATGCTTATACCTTAAGCCGTCAGGTAGATGCTCCTTCAGAGGCAAAAGATGGACTGAAATTAGGCCTGTGGGAGTGCGATATGAGCAAGCCAAATCTGATCGAAGCTACAAAGAGGAGAAAGATCTGGCAGGTATTCAGGGATATTGACAAAAAGAACTCTACTTTAGAGGCAAGTGAATTTGCAAAATCCCTGATCGGTATCAACAAGTGGTCCGATGTTGTACCTAACTTTAAATGGAAAAATCTGGAAAAGTAAATAAAGGTTGATCAAAACACTGCAGGAGAAAAATTACTTCTGCAGTGTTTTGTATAAAGACAAATAATGTTATATGTACTGGACAAGCGGACAAAAAAAGGCTAAAATAAGAACTGACTTTTTAGAAAAATGAAGCTGCTTTAAGCAGAAATAGATACAGGAAGGAAAATGAAAATGGGGTTGATCGTACAGAAATTTGGCGGTACCTCTGTAGCAGATACAGAGCGTCTTCGTAACGTAGCAAGGATCATCACTGATACGTACAAAGCAGGAAATCAGGTAGTGGTTGTGCTTTCTGCTCAGGGTGACACTACAGATGATCTGATTGAAAAAGCAAAAGAAATTAATCCGGAAGGTTCCAACCGGGAGATGGATATGCTGTTATCCACAGGAGAACAGATCTCCGTTGCACTTTGTGCCATGGCTATTGAAGCATTGGGGTATCCGGTGGTTTCTCTTACCGGCTGGCAGGCAGGGATACTTACAGATACGGCAGCAAAGAATGCAAGGATCAAAAAGATCGATACAGAGCGTCTGGAGGCAGAGCTGGACCAGAAGCGGATTGTGATCGTTACCGGTTTCCAGGGAGTAGACAGAAACCAGAACATCACTACACTGGGAAGAGGCGGTTCTGATACTTCTGCAGTTGCACTGGCAGCAGCACTGGAAGCAGACCTGTGCCAGATCTACACAGATGTAGATGGTGTATACACAGCAGACCCAAGACATGTAAAGGGCGCAAGAAAGCTGGATGAAGTTACTTATAATGAGATGCTGGAACTGGCAACTTTGGGAGCACAGGTGCTTCACAACCGTTCTGTAGAACTGGCAAAGAAATATAATGTAAAACTGGAAGTATTATCCAGCTTTACCGGTCATCCAGGTACAAAAGTGAAAGGGGTAGCAAAACGCATGGAAAAGACAGCAGTCAGCAGCGTAGCAAAAGATAAAGATATTGCAAGGATCGCACTGGTAGGAGTGCCAAATGAAGTAGGAACTTCTTTCAAGGTATTCTCTTTACTGGCACAGAACCACATTAATGTAGATATTATCCTTCAGGGCATTGGCCATGAAGAAGGAAAGGATATCTGCTTCACAGTAGCAGAAGGAGATCTTAAGAAGGCAGCAGAGCTGTTAGAGTCCCACAAGGCTGAACTGCGTTTTGCAAGACTGGAGACAAACGCAGATATTGCCAAGGTTTCCGTAGTGGGTTCCGGTATGATCAACAATCCGGGTGTTGCAGCAAAGCTGTTTGAGGCACTGTATGATGCCCACATTAACATCAATATGATCTCTACCAGTGAGATCAAGATCTCTGTACTGGTAGATAAGAAGGATGCAGACCGGGCTGTTCAGGCAGTTCATGATAAGTTTTTTGCATTTTAAATAAAAATAAAAGCAATAGAGCAGACAAACCGGATTAACGGTTATGTCTGCTCTTTACTTTTATGCAAAAAATGGATACAATATTAAATATGATTGTGGGAGCGCAAAGCGCGGAACAATCCGGTATCAGAAAAAAATAAAAGTCAGGGGAGAAACTATGTATACTTGTGCAAAATGTAATGTATTAGCATGTGGATCGCAGGATCCGGCTGTAAGAGAGAAAATGCCAAAAAACTGTCCTATGCGGGAAAAAGAAAAAATGGAAGGGGCTTATGAGAAATATGCCTTAGAGGAAAATCACGAATTTTATGTAAGTTGTTCTGAGATCGAAGGGGAAGGCTATTGCCAATGGCCGAGATTAAAAGAAACAGTGGAATTTTGTAAAAAAATGGGTTATAAAAAAATAGGACTGGCATTTTGCAGGGGACTGCGAAAAGAGGCGCGTGTTGTGGCAGATCTTTTTACAGCCCAGGGCTTTGATGTGGTATCTGTGATCTGTAAGACCGGTGGTTTTCCAAAGGAGTCGGTAGGAATTCCGAAAGAAAAGAAGGTCAATGCAGATGCATTTGAACCAATGTGCAACCCAATTGCCCAGGCCGAATTTTTAAATTCCCAGGAAACAGAGTTTAACATTGCGCTGGGACTTTGCGTAGGACATGACTCTATGTTTTACAAATATTCCAAACAAATGGTGACTACACTGGTGGCAAAGGACCGTGTGCTGGCACACAATCCATGCGGTGCGATCTACTGTGCGGAAGGATATTTTAAGAAGAGATTACAGTAGCAGTTTATGCCAGAATATGGTTTTGGTGGATCTGGATCTTGGAGACTTGAAAAGTGAGGACAGACTAAATGGAATATATTGGAAATAAGAAAAAGCAGGGCAGTATTGTAGAACTTCTGCGGGATGAGATATTGGCGGGAAATATACCTGATGGCAGTGAGATGACACAGAATGAGCTGGCAGAAAGTCTGGGAGTATCCCGGATGCCGGTAAGAGAAGCGTTGATCCTGTTAGAATATCAGGGGCTGATCGATCGTCTGCCTAATAATCATGTGCGGGTGGCATCTCTCACAGAAGACTACTTCCGCCATATTTTAAAAACAGGCTGTAGATTAGAACTTGAATTTTTACAGAATTTAGAGGAAGAAGAACGAAGCAGTCTTCCTGATAGGGAATTGAATTTTCACAGGGAGATCTGGCGCAACTACCCTTACAGTCTTTCCAGAAAAAATCTGGAGACGATAACGGAGATCTACCTTTATTTTGTTATATCCAGACGGAACCCGGAAGGTGTCTGGGGAAATGTCCAGGAGAAAACAGAGGAAGAGATCTTATTAAGTAAGAGTATAGAAAACTGGAAGGCTGGAAAAACAGAAGAAGGAGCCGGACAGTTAGAGGAATATTTTGAAAAAATGGCAGTGAAACTGGCTGCTATCCATAAGGGGAGGGATTAAAGAGTTATGGTTACATTAAAACCAATTAAATTGCTGCCTGCAAGGGAACGGGTGGCTTCTGCACTGCGAAAAGCCATTATCTCAAAGCAGATCGGTGAAGGAGAAGTTATTACACTGGAAGCAACTGCCCAGCAGTTAGGTGTATCCGTTACACCGGTGCGTGAGGCATTTCAGATACTGGCAAGAGATGGCCTCATTGACTTAAAACAGAACAAGGGCGCAACTGTCCTTGGTTTAAATGAAACAACCATAAGAGAGCACTATGAAATAAGAGCGGCGCTTGAAAGTGCGGCCTGTGTGCTCTGCTGTCAGAGAAAAGCAGATCTTTCTGCTATAAGAAACTGCCTGGAAATGGCAGATGAGGCACTGGAGAAAAAAGATTCCAGCAGTTATTCTAACTATAACCAGTCCTTCCACTATGAGATCTGGACAGCAGCAGGAAATGAAAAGTTAAAAACAATGCTGTCTGAAATGTGGAACGGTCTTTCTATGGGCTTAAAGTCCACAGAAGAAGAATACGCCAGAAATTCCCAGGAAGAGCACCGACAGATCCTGGCAGCCCTTGAAAGCGGGGACCCGAAGCAGGCGGGGGAGAAGATGGTATTTCATATTATCCGAAGCATGAATGATGTACTGACAAGATACTAGTAAAAAGATATGACTTCCCCGCTGGCAGCGGGGATTTGTTATATATGCACAATAAAATATCAAAAAGAATATGCAGAACGCTGAATTGGTAAATTACTATTGACAATTACAGCGTTCTGTTCTATTATAAAAACATGAAATGGATACATTATTAAATATAAAATATCAAATATAAGATATAAAATAAAAATAATGGTCCAGGACAGCAGCTGCAAAACATAAGTGTTCTGACTGGCAGGCGGGACACCGGTTACAAAGTACCTTAAAAAATGAATAAGGTTTATACAGTTATATAAAACCGAAGGGGGAGTTTATGAGTCCATCAACTATAACCATCCTGTTTCTCTTGTTTGCAATTGTAATGTTTGTAATGGAGAAGATCCCGCTGGGGGTAACATCCATGATCGTCTGTGTAGGTCTGGTTGTTACTGGGGTTCTGGATGCGAAGACGGCATTTGCCGGTTTTATTGACAGCAACGTAATTCTCTTTGTGGCAATGTTTATTGTAGGCGGTGCATTTTTTGAAACGGGTATGGCCAACAAGATCGGCGGTATCGTTACAAAATTTGCCAAATCCGAAAGGATGCTGATCGCAGCAGTTATGATCATCGTAGGTGTGATGAGCGGCGTTCTTTCAAACACTGGTACAGCAGCTGTACTGATCCCGGTTGTGATCGGTATTGCAGCAAAATCCGGTTACTCCCGTTCCAGACTGCTGATGCCTTTGGTATTTGCGGCAGCTATGGGCGGCAACCTTTCACTGATCGGAGCGCCGGGCAATATGATCGCCCAGAGTGCTTTATCAGAGATCGGACTTAGCTTTGGATTTTTTGAATATGCCATTGTAGGACTTCCGATCCTGATCTGTGGAACACTTTTTTATACCACACTTGGTATGAAGCTTTTACCGGACAGGCAGCCAAAAGATGACGGGGCGTTTGATACCACAGTTGATTACAGCAATGTACCGGCCTGGAAGCAGAAGCTTTCACTGGTGATCCTGTTGCTTACCTTACTGGCTATGATCTTTGAAAAAAAGATCGGCATCAAGCTGTATGTTTCCGGATGTATGGGAGCTCTGGCACTGATCATTACCGGTGTTATCTCTGAAAAACAGGCATTAAATTCCATTGATTTAAAGACCATTTTCTTATTCGGTGGAACCCTTTCACTGGCAGCAGCCCTTGAAAAAACAGGTGCCGGTGAGATGGTAGCAGAGAAGGTAATGCACCTGTTAGGTGAAAATCCTTCACCTTATGTTTTAACTTTTGCAGTATTTATGCTTTGCTGTATCATGACAAACTTTATGTCAAATACAGCAACCACAGCACTTTTAGTTCCCATCTGTGTTTCCATTGCACAGGGAATGGGAGCAGATCCAAGAGCCGTACTTATGGCCTGCGTTATCGGTGGCTCCTGTGCTTACGCAACACCCATCGGAATGCCGGCAAACACAATGGTACTTGGAGCAGGCGGCTATACATTTTTAGACTATACCAAGTCAGGATTGCCGCTGATCGTGATCGCAACTGTAGTTAGTATGATCATTTTACCGATCGCATTTCCATTTTTCCCGTAAGTTGTTTTATGGGAACATGAAATAAAAGCAATAAAACAAACATTACATATTATTAAGACAATTCAAAACATATTATAAGGAGGCTTAAACATGAGCAGAACAGAACAGGTAGAGCAGCTTACCAATTATATGGCGCACTTTGTTGCCCATATCGGTAAGAAACTGCCAGATGACATTATTGCCAAGTTAGATGAACTGGCAGAAAAGGAAGACAGCCCATTATCAAAAGTAATTTATCAGACCATGAAGCGCAATCAGGATCTGGCAGTAAAATTGAACCGTCCTTCCTGTCAGGATACAGGTGTCCTTCAGTTCTGGGTAAAGTGCGGAACCAAATTCCCGCTGATCGATGATCTGGAAGCACTGTTAAAAGAGGCTGTTGTAAGAGCAACGGTAGACGCTCCTTTACGCCACAACAGTGTAGAGACTTTTGATGAGTACAACACAGGCAAGAACGTTGGCAAGGGAACTCCTACTGTATTCTGGGATATTGTTCCAAACAGCGACAAATGTGAGATCTACGCATACATGGCAGGCGGCGGTTGCACCCTTCCTGGAAAAGCTATGGTATTAATGCCAGGCGCAGGATACGAAGGTGTTACCCGTTTCGTACTGGATGTTATGACCTCCTATGGTTTAAATGCATGTCCTCCACTGTTAGTTGGTGTTGGTGTTGCAACTTCCGTAGAGACAGCAGCTCTTCTTTCCAAGAAAGCCCTCATGCGTCCTTTAGGAAGCCACAATGAAAATGAGAGAGCTGCAAGTATGGAAAAACTTCTGGAAGACGGAATTAACGAGATCGGCCTTGGACCGCAGGGTATGGGCGGAAAGTACTCTGTTATGGGCGTACATATTGAAAATACGGCAAGACATCCATCTACCATTGGCGTAGCAGTAAACGTAGGATGCTGGTCCCATCGCCGCGGCCACATTATTTTCGATAAGGACCTTAACTATACAATTACAACTCATTCGGGGGTGACTTTATAATGTTAGAGATCAAAGATGGAAAGAAAATTTTAACAACACCAATCAGTGACGAAGATTTAAAAGATATCCATATCGGTGACATTATTTACTTAAATGGTAACTTAACAACCTGCCGTGACGTAGCTCACCGCCGTCTGGTAGAAGAACACAGACCACTGCCTGTAGATGTAAGAAACAATGCCATTTTCCACGCAGGCCCTATCATCCGTCCTTTAGGAGATGACAAGTTTGAAATGGTTTCCGTAGGACCGACTACCAGTATGCGTATGGAAAAGTTTGAGAAGGAATTCGTAGAGCAGACCGGCGTAAAAGTGATCGTAGGAAAAGGCGGTATGGGACCAAACACCGAGTACGCATGCAAGAACTTTAAAGCCATCCACTGTGTATTCCCTGCCGGATGTGCTGTTGTAGCGGCCACTGAAGTTGAGAAAATCGCAGAACATCACTGGGATGAACTGGGAATGCCGGAAACATTATGGTGCAGTAAAGTCAAAGAGTTTGGTCCGCTGATCGTATCTATTGATGCGCAGAGAAGAAACCTTTTCGTCATACTGATAATCACAAGAGCCCAGCTGACTACGCCTCTTCTCTCCTACGTTCATACCCGCTACAAACTTAAAATGACTAATCACAGCAGCTAAAACATCAAACTCATAGGAGTCAACGAGACACCGTTCGTCTCCAACCCGCATGTGAAGCTCGTAGGACTTTTCCTTGGGGATAAAATAGATATCCTGGGCCTTCTTTTCTTTCGCAGTAGCAATAATTTTCTGTGCAATTTCTTGTACCATACCGCCCTCCTTATCTAACTATTCGCAAAAAAATAAAAAAAGCAACTTAAAAAGTTACTTTTTTATCTCCATTTCATGCGGCAAGAACGGTGTTTTTCTTGACCTGTTTGTTTTTCGTAGCCTGGACGTAGCTTTTCATCGGGGATGACTTGCTCATCCTGTAAAAGTGCCAAAGAATGGTACTGCTGCAAATACTCATCGCACTCATCACACCAGCGTTGGTCGGCAGGATCCCAAAAAATAGTCATCAAATCACTTCGACTCTTATAAAGAGGATTCTTCTTTTCCAGCTCAAACCAGCATGATTTATAATATTTTAGAGCATCATAATACTTGTCAAAAGATTGACTCATGATGACATCTTCTTCCCAACCTTCTATGAACCACCACGGTTCAAAATCTCCGTACATTTCTATAACACGATACATTCTTACTACTTCCTTTGTATCGTATATTATATCTAATTTTTTA
>OGHJ01003610.1_pt1 | contig 11041 bp, 9 predicted proteins | sample 1571351 | NCBI WGS metagenome assembly OGHJ01 (sample SAMEA2582037, study PRJEB24529) | metagenome | biome: Human gut stool | place: China | collected 2011 | reverse complement strand
TATGAGATTTATCCCATTCTTTACAAAACTCTTTAGCACGTTCTTCCTGCCACACAGGCACATCTCTTTGTTTCATCGCTCTCATCTCCTTCTTGCAGACATCTGATCCACCTGCTTTTGCAGGTTCTTTTTTGCAGTCCGCAGGACTGCCGACAGGGTGCTTGGAAGGAGTGTGGCAAATATGAGGAAGAGAATGCTTTCAGGTATCAGAGACTTATGGATTGTCCTGTTCTGTCTGATGGAGAGAACGTTATTACAGATTCTTCTTGCAGTACCCGTTCCGGTCAGAATAGTTCTTATGGGAATACTGGGAGCAAAGTATTTGGAGTGTCTGTTCTGTACAAGCCTTAGTATGACAATCCTTACCGTTGTGATGACGGTCTTTGTGGCTACAAATATCAAGAAGTGGAACGCAGAATTTCAGATCATATATGTGACGGCAAGACTCAGAAAGCGTTCACGACAAAAGGCATATAATTTCAGAATAAACTAGAGAATCTACGGGCAGCCGAAAGGCCGCCCATTTTTTAGCCAGATAAAATGTACCATCTTTGGGAGCAGAATGAATCATTTTCCAAAAGATAATCAGTGAAGAAAGGCTCGAAAAAACAGTTGTACCAACGAGTGGTTGTAGGAAGAATGTTTGACATCCTGTGTTGGAACATTCATAATAAAATACAGGATAAAAGTAAGGGAAAGCGAAAGGAGAAAGCAGCATGGAATTTGAAAAGTTTGAGGAAGTATATCAGGTACTGGAAGCGCAGAAGGAAAAGGACGAGACCGCCGCAGAACTGTATGCAGATGTAAAGGAGTTTGCCTACAAGTATGCAACGATGCGGTATCGGTTCAGCGAAATGAGCAGAGAAGAGAAAGCCGAGAATGACAGCTACCGCACCAGCCAGCACAACCGGTTCATGGACAGTGTCCGTATCTATTTCCGTTATCTACAGAACAACGGGGTGAATGTGCCGGACATCAGCAAGCTGGAAGCGGATCGGAAGATTTTCGGTAATTTTGCCTGCTACTATATTTTCCGTATTGAGTGTGAGCAGGCATAGAGGGAAGTATGTGCCATCTTGCGATAGAATGATAAATGTGCTATTGTTACATAATAAGAATGTTCCATGTGCAGAAAAGGAAGATGCACAATGAATAGAAGGGATATCGTATATGTGTGAATTTAAACTTGAAGAGTTAGAAGTATTCAACTTTCGCAAATTTGAGAATGAAAGATATAAGTTAAATCCACAAATGAATGTTTTCGCAGGAAAGAATGGTTCTGGAAAGACAGCGGTGTTAGAAGCAGCCTGCGTTATGCTGGGGGCATATCTTGCGGCATTCAAGACATATGTACCAAGCCGATTTGTCAGAAATATTCATCCGGAAGATAGTCACCTAAAGGTGTTGAGTGCAGAAAAGCAGAATGTTTTGACGGCGGGTGGAGTTCATCAATACCCCTGTTATGTTAAATGTAAGGCAACATGGAATCATATGGGGGAATCTGTTGAATTTCAGCGAATTGTGATAAAGGAAGATGGTAGAACTAAATTTGACGGAAGCAATCCTATGCAGTCGCAGGTTGTTTCTTGGGAAAATGCCATTGCAAAAGCAGATCATTCCGATGAAGCAATTTTGTTGCCTCTTGTCTTGTATTTAAGTTCAGCCAGACTTTGGAATGAAAATAATGCCAAGACCGGGAAAAATGGAATCTATAATAGAACGGAAGGGTATAATCGCTGTCTTGATAATAAAAGAGGAACAGAGCTTGCATTTGAATATATCAAGAGATTACGAGATGTTGCAAATGAGGAACAGGATGGAAAAAATTTTCCGGCATATAATGCAATTTTAAACGCAATAAATACAGCATTTCAAGAGGAACTGGCTCCCGGAGAGCAGGTGATTATTTCTACAAGGTATGTTTCGGATATTGTAGCATTAAAGAGTGCGGATGGAACGATACTTCCTTTTAGTACCTTGAGTGATGGCTATAGAAACGTAATTAAAATTATTCTGGAAATCGCTACACGTATGTGCATTTTAAACCCTTATCTTCAAGGAGATGCACTACAAAAGACACCAGGAGTGGTAGTGATAGATGAACTTGATTTGAGCTTGCATCCTACATGGCAGAAAAAAATCATAGGCATTTTGAAGAATCTGTTTCCGAAAATTCAGTTCATATGTGCAACACATTCCCCATTTATCATCCAGTCATTAGAGGATGGAGAACTGATTACGCTGGATCGAAAATTGGATAGTGAATATGCCGGAGAAGGAATAGAAGATATAGCGGAAGACGTTATGGGTGTAAAAATGCCTCAGTATAGCGAAAAGAAACGAAAGATGTATGATGCGGCGGCTGAGTTCTATGATGCGGTAAAAGAGGGAAAGACACAGAAGGACATCGAAGAACTTGGCAAAAAACTGGCAGTTTTAGAGGCAAATTACAGCGACAATCCTGCGTATCTTGCGCTGATGCGTCAAAAATTCGAGTTGAGAAAGTGTGAAGTAGAACACAATGAGACCAGTGAATAAAGGAAAATCACCTTATCAGAAAATTAATGATTACTCGGAGGCATTACCCTATTTGGAAAAACGATTAGGAGGGTACTGTTCCTACTGTGAATTCCCAATAAAACATGTTCCAGAGGTAGAACATATTGCTTCAAAGGCAAATGGTGGAGACAGAACTGATTGGAATAATCTGCTTTTGGGATGCAAATATTGCAATACCAGGAAAGGCAAAAAGACTTCGCTGGAAGATGTAGACGAGTATATATGGCCAGACCGTGATAACACGGCACTGGCATATACATATCGAAACGGAGTGCCGGAAGTGAACGAGAAAAAGCTTTTGGAAGTAGATAGTACAGGAAAATTTTACAGAAAAGCAAAGAAGTTATTTGATTTGGTACAATTAGATCATGTTCCGAATGAAAAAGAAAAGGACAAAAGGTTCGCAGAACGCAATGAGGCTTTTCAGATTGCACAGGAGTCTTTGAGTATTTGGAGAAAGGTCAAGAGAATTGTGGATGATTCGAAGGCTTTGGAACTTTACAAAAACATAATTGCAACGACCGCATTGGCAGTAGGATTTTTTTCGGTGTGGATGACCGTTTTTTCAGAAGAACCGGAAATATTGTTGATGCTGATTGAAAAGTTTCCTAATACACGGAAGGAATACTTTGACAGGACCGGACATCCGATGGCACTTGACAAAATTGAAAAAGTGTGCTAATTTCTGAGTAGGTTGAGACATCAAGTTACTTGTGTCTCTTTTTTTGACTGATAATTCAGGAAAAGAAGAGATCAGGTTCAGATGTATGTTTCAACTTTGGGAAAGTGCAAAAAGAAATTTAAACATACATCTGGGTTTGTTTTAGAAACAAGTCGGATGTATGTTTTTTTATGAAATCAGACGGCGGCGTGGACTATCAGAAAAAACGGATGCAAAGGAGAAAAACGGATGAGCGGCAACACGCAAAAAGAAGAAATCTACAGAACAGCAATGCGAATTTGCAGAATGTGGGGAGTGGCAGAAACTTTGGATAGCGGGATACCGCCTTATGAAACTCCTATATCTACACAGACTGTGGAGAATGAAAAACTGGTTCTGCAATGGGCAGAGGAATATGTACGGCTACGTGAGAATGGCGAAGAACTCTGGAGATTCTTTGAAAAGAAGATAAAGAGTCTACGCAAGCCGGAGCAGAAATAGTACTATTATCATTTCTACAGGGGAATTATCATTTTCTTATCCTATATCTTCTATTAAATAGGATTCCCTGCCTTGCATTGCTGCCCGTAGGGTCGCATCTTCCGAAAGCATAGTAAAACCTGCTTTGCACCGCTGTAGGCGGCTTTGGGTTTGACAATGCATATGTATATAATGACCGTTTGGTTATTACATGGTGGTATTGCGATGACAGAACAACCATTGAACTGGATACGCTAACGGAGATCACAGAACTCCAGGACAAAAAGTCTAACAGAAAGTGTTCGACATTGACACAGATAACTCCATAGAAAAAATGCCGTTTTTGCGGCACTTTTTATTTTTCGTGTTGCATTTCATGTTGCCTCAACCAAACATCCGGAACGATCTTCAGGGAAGGCTATCTCTTTTGACTGTAATATACCCAAATCTGCTGAAAAAGTCAACAAAACTCAGTATAATTCACGGGTCGGATGAAGAAAAATGTGGTATAATTTCCAAAGAGTTTTACAAGGGAGGAATTGACAAGCTATGAAAATGAAACACAACAGATCTCAGAAACGTTTGATAACACAATTGTCACTATGGCTGGTACTGCTATTGACATTTACCGGCTGTGCGGAAAGCACCGTCACGCCGCAGGATAATACCTATACGATAGAGCAGCCGGCGACGATCCCCTACGAATTGCTGGAAGCATCGGAGACTGCAGCATCGGAACCAGAATCCGGACAGTCACAGGAAAACGCTTCGGATACACAAGAATCGCAGCAGGTTACATCTGCAACAGACGTTCCGACAGGAGAGGGCACGTCAGCATTTTCCCTCCGGGAGATTCCGGCATACTCCGGCACGCCTTATACAGAAGTCAATGGCAACAAACCTTATTTCACAGAAGCGGATCTGACCACACAGTCCTTCGAGATATACAGCGAGCTGGACAGTTTGGGGCGCTGTGGCGTGGCATATGCCAACGTGGGACAGGATCTGATGCCGACAGAACCGAGAGGGGAGATCGGAGCTGTGAAGCCTACCGGCTGGCATCTGGTGAAATACGATAACGTGGACGGAAAATACCTATACAATCGTTGCCACCTGATCGCCTACATGCTGGCGGCGGAAAACGCCAACCCGCAGAACTTGATCACAGGAACCAGATATCTCAACGTGCAGGGAATGCTCCCTTTTGAGACGAAAGTCTGCGATTATGTCAAAAATACAGGGAACCATGTTTTGTACCGCGTCACTCCTATTTTTGACGGGGATAACCTGTTGGCAGACGGCGTCCTCATGGAAGCCTATTCCGTGGAAGATGCCGGAGAGGGAGTCTGCTTCTGTGTATTTGCCTACAATGTGCAGCCAGGGATCGGTATTGACTATGCCACCGGTGATAACTGGGCGGAGAGCAGCGGAACCTACCAAAGCACAGCACCGCAGGAATCCCGGCAAACCACCTATGTGCTGAATACCAACACTATGAAATTCCATTATCCCACATGCTCCAGTGTGGATGATATGAAAGAGAAAAACAAACAGATCTACACCGGCAGCAGAGAAGAGGTCATCAATATGGGATATGTTCCCTGCAAACGGTGCAATCCCTAAATCGAAAGCACACAAAAAGAGATATGCGCAACAAATTGCGCATATCTCTTTTTACGTCAGAAGATGGAAGAGAAGATGAAACGGATGGAATATGGATGCATAATTGGATAAAATACACAAAAATAGTCAATAAATATTAGAATTATTGTCAATTTAAAATACAAAATGCACATGGTATAATCCAAACATAGCTGAGCAAACGGTTGCGCAAATGAGTTGCGCACCACAGGGAGGATGCTGAGTGGGATATAGCAGTCCGGACGGTGCGGGGCACCGGTCGGAAAGAAGAAAGGGAAGGTGCATTATGAAGAAAAGAGAATGCAGGAGAGCGGTCAGTATCTTGCTGACATCAGTGCTATTGCTCGGAACAGTAGCAGGGGATGAATTTATTGTACGTGCAGAAGAACTGAATACAGAATGGGTAGATACCGGACTCCTTGCAAATGGGAATTTTGAAAACGAAACGAATGGATGGAGTGTCACGGGAGAAAAGTGGACACTGGAATCAGAAGAATGGATGACAAATAACAGGACTACTTATTTGAAGCTGGAGCAGAGTAGCGAAGCGTTTTCTATGAGTCAGACAATTTCTGGTCTGGAGGCAGGAACCTACAAGCTGAGACTGGAGCAGGAAGGAAATACTGTTGAGTCAGGACTGATGTTAACGGTCGCAGATCAGGTTGTATACACTTTACCCGCGGGGAAAGGATATAATAATTGGGAAAGTTGCGAGACTTCTGAGTTCATTTTAACAGAGATCACGGATATAACAGTAACAATAGATGGAGAACGGAATTCTGAGTATTGGGGAGCTTTCGATAATATTGTTCTCTTGAAAAAGAATACAACCTGCACTACTGTGGATGGCACAGCGTCCGGTAGTGGTACAGATGGGAATGATTCTTCAGGTGACCAGACTTCTGACGGTAATCCGAATTATGATATGGAAAGCCATACATGGAAAGCCACATCTTTTGTAAAAAACGGAGATTTTGAAACTGCAAGTACTGAAGGCTGGGAAATCACTACCGGCAGCGAGCAGGTTACATGGAGTATAAAGGCGGATGCAAATGCTTCCAATAACAAGACACAGATACTGAATTTCTGGAACGGTGCCTCCGCTGACTCTGCAATCAAAATCTCCCAGACTATTTCACAGGTACCGGCAGGTATGTATTATCTTGCTCTAGATCTGGAGGGTAAGGATGAAGCGAACGGATTAAAAATATCCATTGATAGTGCAGATGAAAATTATTCAGAAAAAATACTGGAGAAAACGACAGGCTGGGATAGCTGGAATACTATCAAGTCGGATATGTTCATCCTGACTGATGTGACAGATCTGACAATCACAGTAGACGGATTTATTGCAGGAGAATACTGGATGGATCTCGATAATATTGTCCTGTATCAGGAAGAGATAGAGGATGAAGATATTCCTGATCCCATTCCGGCTGAAATCGCTGTGAAACGTGTGGAAAATCTTAAGGATGATTTCATTGGTGGCGTGGATGTGTCTTCTTACGTGGCACTGAAGAACAGTGGTGTAGAATACTATGATTTTGATGGCAATCCATTGGATGATCAGGGATTCTTCAATCTGCTGGCAGCCAGCGGCATCAACTATGTCCGTATCCGTGTATGGAACAATCCCTATGACACAGACGACAACGGATACGGTGGCGGTAATAACGATCTGGATAAGGCAATCAAAATGGGACAGTGGGCGACCAATGCCGGAATGCGTGTCCTGATCGATTTCCACTATTCCGATTTCTGGGCAGATCCCGCCAAGCAGCAGGCGCCAAAGGCGTGGCAGAATATCTCTTCTGCAAATAAGCCGCAGACAGTATATGATTATACCGTAGACAGTCTTACAAAGTTGATCAATGCCGGTGTTGATATAGGTATGGTGCAGGTCGGGAACGAGACTAACAACGGTATCGCCGGTGAATACGGTTGGTCAGAAGGAATGTTAAATGTATTCCGGAAGGGTTGTGAAGCTGTTCATGCAGTGAATAACCCTAAGAGTGAAGATGGTAAGATTTTAGCAGTGTTACATTTTGCTAATCCTGAAAAAAATACAAACTATCTGAACTGGGCAGAAAAACTGAGTGATGCAGAAGTGGAGTATGATGTTTTTGCATCCTCTTATTATCCTTACTGGCATGGGACTTTGACAAATCTGCAGAGTACGCTTGGTACGATAGCTGAAAAGTATAATAAGAAAGTCATGGTAGCTGAGACTTCATGGGCAACTACACTGGAGGATGGTGATGGACATGACAATACTGTCCGCGTGGGTAGCAATGACACCGGCATGGAATATGATTTTACAATTTATGGACAGGCATTGGAACTTCGCAGCGTGATCAATACCATCGCGAATACGAAAAACGGTATTGGTGTATTTTATTGGGAACCTGCGTGGATTCCCGTGAAAACTTATCATTCCGGTGCGAAGGATGCAGATGAAGTGATGGCAACGAACAGGGCTGCCTGGGAAAAATACGGATCTGGCTGGGCGGCGTCCTATGCCAAGGAGTATGATCCTGATGATGCCGGACAATGGTATGGCGGTTCCGCAGTAGACAATCAGGCATTGTTTAACTTCGATGGATATCCGCTGGATACATTGAATATTTTTAAGTATGTAAGAACAGGAACAATTTTAAAAGAAGTAGGGATCAGTTCCGTGGAAAATGTGAAAGTAGAATTGGCATTTGGAGAAGAAATGATATTGCCAACCACGGTGAAAGCGACACTTACCAACTATGAGACCAAGGATTGTACAGTGACGTGGAATGATGAACAGCTACAAGCTGCAGAGAAAGCAGGCCCCGGAGAATATGTGATAGACGGTGAGGCACAGCTGGAAAAGACAACACATCCAGTAACCTGCTATCTGAAGATAAAATTGGAAAATATCCTGTCAAATCCCGGATTTGAAGAGAAGACTGCCTGGATTCTCGAGAATCCAAATAATATGGAACTGGCTATAACGAACAAGGATGTAATGTCCGGAAAAAATGCGCTTCATTTCTACGCAGGCACAGCAGGAAGCTATAATGCATACCAGACTATCGTACTGGATGCCGGAGTATATACCTTTGGTGGCTACCTTATGGGTGGAGATGACAATGTTGGTGACAAATATGATATCTATGTCAAAGTTGGAGATGAGGAAACGGTAACAACAGCAGCCCTTAACAGATGGGGAAACTGGTTTAAATACGAAGTATCCGGAATACAAATAGAACAAGATAATACTGAAGTTATTGTCGGTGTAAGAGCAGACATGGAAACCGGAGCCTGGGGATCCTGGGACGATATGTACCTGAACAAGACCGGAGAAGTTACCCCGGCGCCTATAGTTACCCCGCAGCCGACTGTAACTCCGGCACCTGCAACAGCACCGGAAGCAGAGAGCAGCTCTGCGGACAAGGAAACATCCGCTCCGGCACAGACAGTAGACTGGAACGCCGTGACTTCCAACGTACAGGAAAAGATTGCGGAAGTGACACAGAATCCGAATATTAACAGCGTGAACATGAATATCGTATGCTCCGGAGAGACCAGACTCCCTGCCGCAGTGCTGGAAAGCATTAAGGGCTCAGACGTGACACTGGCACTTCATAGCGGCAACGGTGTGACGGTTAGCATCAGCGGACAGGATCTGAAAGGTACAGCCCTGAATGCATTACAGAACATTGATCTCACCGTGGACAGCAATGCCCAGAATATCCCGGCAGCCATGGCGGCATCCAAGAAGGCCGAAGCTACAAAACAGCTGTCTGTAAAAGACACCGGAGCATTCCCGGTAGCTGTGAACATTCATGTGAATGTCGGAGCAGAAAACAGCGGAAAATATGCAAATCTTTATCGCTATAATGCCGAGAAGAAACAACTGGAATACTGTGGCTCCTTCCCCGTGACCAGGAATGGACAGTCCATGTTCGCTCTGAAGCAGGGCGGTGATTACATGGTAGCGGTAACAGCGGCACGACCGAAGGAAACCGTATATTTTAACAGTGGTGATTATGCGGTGAAAGCAGGCGATACCCTGTCTGCCATTGCCAGACGCAACCATATGACATTGGCGGAACTGAAAGCAAAAAACCCGCAGATCAAGGATTTACATAAGATCCGTGTGGGACAGAAAGTGAATCTGAATTAGAAATTAGAATGGGACCCCGAAGCTGATTCGGGGTCCCATTTTTGAATTAATAGCTGCATATGTGAAAGCAAAAAGGTAACACAATTGATATTGTGTTACCTTTTTGCTTTCACATAGTATATCGGTACGCTCGCAGAAAACTTAACCCCTTTTTTTAAAAAAATTGAACCCCTCATTTGCCAAAGTAAATGCAGCCCCGGAAAGTATATGTTATAGTTCACAGATATATAAAAAACGCCGGTTTTATGCGGTTTACACTAATTTCTAGGAGGAATCAGATGAATACAGCACAACCAATTCGTAACCTGGAGGATCTGAAAAATTTTAAAAACTACTATAAGGAAATCCACCCCAATGCCAGAAACCAATTGTTAGTGATCCTGGGCTTGAATACTGCACTGAGGATTTCGGATCTGCTTACTCTGCGGTGGGAAGATGTTTATAACTTTTCTCAAAACAGATGGCAGGAGCATATTGAGATCATTGAGCAGAAGACGGGAAAGACCTCCTGCATCTATATCAATCATAATATTCACGCATGTCTTCAAAATTATCAGGCACAGCTTCGAAAGGAGCAAAAACCTATTCAGCCAGAAAAGTATCTTTTTCCCCACAGCAATAAAAATGAACCCATCAGTCGGGTGCAGGCTTTTCGCATCATCAAAAAGGTGGCAGCTTATTACAATATCCCCGGCGTGATCTGCTGTCATTCCCTCCGTAAAACCTTCGGATACCATGCCTGGCGGCAGGGCGTACAGCCGGCAATGCTGGTCAGCATCTATAATCATTCTTGTTATGAAGTGACCAAGCGATATCTTGGTATTGAGCAGGATGACAGGGATAAGATATTTCAGGAGATCATACTCTGAACAAAAAAGGTAACACAATATCAAGTTTGTTACATTACGATCAGTATTTCCAAAACACAGCAAATTATAAGGAAATAATCGATTCAAGGAGGAATGGCTATGCTGAGATTATCGGTGAGAGATGAAGAGTTTCTGATGATCGGAGACGATGTGAAGATTGTATTTCTGGGAAGCAGCGGCGGACAGACACGTATCATGATCGACGCACCCAAGGATGTGAACATCGTACGAAGCAAGGCCATTGAAAAACGGATCCAGGATCCGGAGCTTCTGGCGACGATCCCGAAGTATTACAAGAATCCGGAAGGTACCGCCAAGAAGAAAAAATCCAACGTCGTGATCGTACAGAACAAATAACTTCAGATACTGTGGGACAAAAGCTTGCTAACAATGCGGAATCCTAGGGCCGCAGTAACTATTAACCACACACCGCAGATAAACGGATGTATCTGCAACACTTTTTTACACATGGAGGTAAATTATTATGGTAGTACAACACAACTTAACAGCTATGAACTCTAACAGAATGTTAGGATTAACCACAGCATCCCAGGCAAAGTCCACCGAGAAGCTGTCTTCCGGTTACAAGATCAACCGTGCAGCAGATGATGCAGCAGGCCTGTCCATCAGTGAGAAGATGAGAAAGCAGATCAGAGGTCTGACACAGGCTTC
>OGHJ01003608.1_pt1 | contig 11047 bp, 9 predicted proteins | sample 1571351 | NCBI WGS metagenome assembly OGHJ01 (sample SAMEA2582037, study PRJEB24529) | metagenome | biome: Human gut stool | place: China | collected 2011 | reverse complement strand
GGGGCCTACCGCCACGCCATCGACGCGGCTATGGCGGGGGAGCCCCTGGACCCGGTGTGGCGGGACGAGGTGGAGCACATCAGCCACCGCCACTACTCCACCGGCTTCTACTACGGACAGCCGGGGCAGTTCACGGAGGACTCCCGGTACATCCGGGACTGGCAGATTGTGGCCAAGGTGCTGGAGTGCGATGCACACGGCAACGCCCTGCTCACCCTGAACAATAAATTCTCCACCGGGGACACCCTGGAGCTGGTGGGCCCCAACGTGCGCCCCGTGTCCTTCCGGGTGGGGGAGCTGCGGGACGAGGAGGGCAATGTGCTGGAGCAGGTGCGCAAGCCCCAGATGCGCTTCACCCTGAAACTGCCCCAGGCGGCCCCGCCCCTGTCCCTCCTCCGGCGGCAGGCGGACCTGACGCCGTAACATAAGATCCGATGCAAAAAAACGCGGAAGTCCCTCTGGGCTTCCGCGTTTTTTGTATCACGGCCTCTCAGTCAAACATGTTGTAGAGGACGATCCGGCTCACCTGGTCGTTTTCAAAGAAGAACAGCAGGGCGGGACCCAGGTCTATGGAGCTGTCGCAGTACCACAGAAAATCCTCCTCCGCGCTGTCGTACAGGTGCCAGTAGTCTCCGTCCCGGAGCTCCGGATACAAGTTCTGCACCATGGAGCGGCTGTCCCCCACCTGGATTCCCCGGTAGGTGCGCAGGTCGGTGCGGGTGGTCTCGATAGACTGGACAGACCAGTCCCCATCCGCCGCAGTGTAATAGCGCACCGCGGTAAATCCATCCACACTCCAGCGGTCCCAGTAGTCCCCTGGGTTATAGATCGGTTCCCCGTTTTCCAGAATTTCCACCGCAGGCCCGCCCTCCTGGATCAGATAGGAGGGCTCCCGCCAATCTCCCAGCCCTACCGGCGGGGAGCTGCTGTCATACAGCAGGGAGACGTCCGCATCCATCAGCCCAAAGGTCTCCTGGAAGGCGGCATCCCGGGCGGATTTTCCTGTATGAGCCGGGTACTGCCCCAGCAGCCGGAGGAAGGAGCCGTCCGCTCCGTCTCTCTGTAAAACGAGGTAGTCTGACGCGCCCTCTGTATAGTAAGCTCGGAAGGTCACCTCATAGGCGATGCTCCTCGTCGCTCCGTCGGCCATCTCATCTCCATAGACAATGGACTCGATGGCGACTGCGTTTTCTGGAAGGACCTCGGGGGCCGCTTCGCCCGGGAAATAGATTTGAGAGTAGCCCTGGCTTTGATAATACTCCGCAATCAGCCGGTCCCGCTCCTCCAGGCCGCCCCAGGTCTCCCGGGGGAGCTCCACCTCCTCCCGGTCCCCCTGGGCCCAGGCCAGCACGTCGCCCACCTGTCCGGTCTCCTGGTCAAAGAGGAGGACGGCGGAGAGCCAGCCGCCCTCTCCAGCTTCGGCCCGGCCGTCGCAGAAGGCCAGCAGGGAGTAGAGGGAGTCCCCCTCCCTCTGTCCGGGGACGGGTTCCTCCGCTTCCATGGATACGATGTGGTACAGGGCGGAGCGGTTGCCGGCGCTCAGGGCATTGCGGCTGTCCCGGGTGAAGTTCTCCACCCACACCCGGGTTTGGTAGGGGATGGGGATGGGCAGGTCCCCCTCCTCCGGGATGTAGAAGTTCTCACTGTGGTCCACCGCCCACTGGGGCCCCACGCCGCGGAGCACATCGTCGTCCGTCTCCACAAACACATCCACCCCGCCGGGGGCCAGCAGGGCCAGGTGGTCCTCCCAGTAGTTCTTATAGTCGGCAAAAGCCTGGGAACTCTCGTCCCGCAGGTCGCCCTCCACCGGCCAGGTCCAGGTAAAGTCGTCGCCCTCCAGACGGATCAGCCCGGAGCTGCCTTCCGAAAGGCCCTGGTGCATGCCGTTGTGGGTATACAGCAGGCAGTTCTCCCCATTTTGCTGGAAGGTGGTGACGTGCGGGGTGCCGTAGTAGGTCCCCTGCTGGTACACCGGAGCGGTGAGCTCCCCGGTCTCCCGGTCCATCACCCCGATGAGCAGGGTATCGCCCAGCCGGTGGGAGTAGGCGGCCGCCCCCAGCAGGTAGTCCCCCTGTTCCACACAGACCAGAAGGCGGGGCTCATCCCCCTCCTCCCAAATGCTTTGATCCTCCGCCGCCAGCAGGGACAGCAGCTGTTCCTCCTCCTGGGACAGGGAGACGGCCGGGGACTGGGGCTGACAGGACACCAGCCCCCCGCACAGCAGAGCCAGGGCGCAGGCCAGGGCCAGAAGCAGAGCGGGCGGGCGCTTTTTCTGATATTGAAAGATATTGCGGATACGGTCCTCCGCCTCCCGGGCCGAGCCGGACAGGGGGGTGGAGAAGGGAGTGTTCGGAGGCGCGGCTTTGGGCATATCAAACACCTCAAATTGAATTAGGAATTAGGAGTTAGGAATTAGAAATTGGCGGGGAGGGTCCCGTTCTCCAGAGCCAGAATATTTTCTTCATTCAAGGCATGCCAGGTCAGGGGGATCACCCCGTGCACATCCAGGTACTGGTCCCGCCAGGCCTCATATACCGACGCGTCCACTGGGCCGACCCTCTCGGAGGTTTGAGCGTCCGTGATATAGTAGAGAAATCCGGTGCCGCTGGTGTCCAGCTCCTCCGGAAACGGAGCAAAGTCTGGGTTGTTGTCCCAGATCTGCCGGTCCCAGGCGGTCACCCAGCCCTCATCTCGGTAGGTATCCGTTGAGGCGTTGTAGGTATAGATGGAGTAGGGCCAGAAGCGGCCACTCGACCCCTGAGCGTGGCTTGCACCGACGGTCACAGCCCCGGTATCATAAAAAGTCATGTCAGGGAATCCGGACAGGGCGATCTTCACTGCCCCAGACGCCGGATCATAGGCCAGTACATAGCCCCGGTAACCGGCGTATATTTCGCAGGACTGAAGCAGCACCAGTTCCTCCTGTCCATCTCCGTCCACATCAGAGACGGCAAAGGAGTTGAGGGGCGGGTCCATCCCGCTGTCGCCGGAGGGGTCCATATGGGCATTACCGCCCTCGGGAGAGATATCGTCCTGGAGCAGATTGCGCAGCACAGCGGCATAGGCCTCCTGGTAGTCGTCGTAGGGGCCCACGGCGGAACTGGTGTAGCCCCCCTTGGGGCCTGTACCGGCAAAGTTCCACTGACACCAAAGAGGCGGGTCCAGCGAAAGCGTTTCCTCCGCCGGAACCAGGCGAACGGTCTCCCAGGAGGCTGGGTTATAGTGGGTGAAAGAGCCATTTTCCCAGCGGTAGATGTGCCACCAGGGGTCGTACTCCCCGCCGGTATCGGTGTGGACGAAGTCGGTGGTGACAGACAGGTAAAATACCACATGGCCGTCCCCGCCGATGCGGAAGCCCTGGATCTGAGCGGGCTCTTGAATGGGAACAGGGGTGAGCGCATAGGCAAGGGTGTTGTTCGTGTTGTTGGTCACATACTGGTCTAGGCCGGAGCAGAGCAGGTCCTCCGTAAGCCCGGCCAGCTCCAGGGCCTGCTGGGTGGTCACCAGGGTTTGCTCCTCTTTGTCATAGCACCAGGTGTGGATATCCCCGCTGCTGCCGTAGCTGCCGTCGTTCTGATAGAGTACCAGGTTCAGGTACCGGTCCGTCTCGGCGGGGTAGAAGATGCACTGCTGGGACGTGTAAACGGCCTCTTCCCCCGAGGAATCCTGGACCCAGGCATACTCCTGGGCCAACTGTTCCAGGTCCTGATTGATGGAGGCCGCCGCCTCGTCCAGCTCCTCCCCCTCCGGCGGGACCAGGGTGGGGACCTCGATGTAGTTGAGGCTGGTGTCATAGTACTGGATGGCCATGGCGATGCCCGGCCCGGCAGTGGGGGCCGTATCCTCGCTTATGTCTGAGGCGCTTCCGCCCGCGGGGGGCTGACAGGACACCAGCCCCCCGCACAGCAGAGCCAGTGCGCAGGCCAGGGCCAGAAACAGAACGGGCGGGCGTTTCTTTTTGTATTGAAAAATATTGCGAATACGCTCCTCCGTCTCCCGGGCCGAGCCGGACAGAGGAGTGGAGAAGGGCGTACGGGGAAAAGAATCCATGAGAAACCTCCTTGCGGTGCAGAGAGCGGTGGGGAAAGCTGGGGCGTATCAGAGGGAGCCCCCGTCCGGGGCCAATTCCAGGGCGGCCAGGGTGCCACGCCGGGAGTCATAGGTCCCGCTGGCCTCGTCAGAGCCCAGAATGCCGATGGTATCTCCGGAGAGGAATACACATTTGGAGACTGCTCCATCCTCCTCCAGAATGGCCATTTCTGCAAGCTGATAATGGTCCCGCATGCGGCCCTGTTCGTCAACATAGGCGCCTCCCGCCAGGGCGATCCGCTCAGGGTATTGGCAGACAAGGGCGATGTCCAGGGAATAGAGGTAGGCCATATTGCCGCCGGGGGCCTCAAAGGCGCCCTGCAGCTGAAAGTCTACAATGTCTCCCCCGGTAAAGTTGGCCGAAGGTGTCCCTGTTTCCTCGTAGTAGACGTTTGCGTCCGCACACATCTGGGTGATCTTTTGGTCGATCCGGTCCTGCACCTGGCTGAGCATATTCCAGTCTACTTGTCCCTCCCGGCGGAACAGCTGCCGCACATTGTCCCACAGGTCAGGGCGGTAGACGGCAAAGCTGCTCTCCCAGCCAGCGTCATCTGAGAGGGTCACCAGGAGATAGCCCTCCTGCTCCGCGCCTGCCAGCGCGTTCAGGTGCACCGGGCCGGTTCGGAACTGCCAGAACTCGGTCGCTTGAAATTGGTCGGGGTCCAGGGGCGACTGCACCCCCTGGGCCAGGGCGTCCAGCAGGACCTCCCGGTCCAGAGTGTGAGACCAGGTCTGCTCAACGGTGGTCTCGGGCAGGTCCTCCGGGGTCAGGCCCTGCACCAGCTCCTGGGCACGGGCGTCCAGGGAGAAGCCCGCCTGCTGGGAGGAGGCGTCTGCTGGATCGGACGAGGGAGCATTGGGGCTCTCGCAGGACACCAGCCCTCCGCAGGTCAGGGCCAGGGCACAGGCCAGAATGAAAAGCAGAAGGGGCGGGCGTTTCTTTTTGTATTGAAAGATATTCCGAATGCGGTCCTCCGTCTCTTTGGCGGAGCCAGAGAGGGCGGTGGTGAAGGGGGAGTGAAAGATAGAAGTAGGCATAGGGCACCTCTCTTTAAAAATCCGAATCTGAAATGGAGACAGACTGTGGCCTGCCCGCTCCGGTGAGGGCGGACACGGCGCTTAAAATGGTGCGGCCGTAGGCGGCGTGCTCCGCCGGCGGGAGGTGTTTCAAGGCGCTCTCGTCACAGGAGAGCTCGATATCACGGTCCATGGTGCGGGCGGTGAGCCACACCAGGGGGTTGAACCAGTGGAGGACCCGCACCCACAGGGCCAGGGTCTTGCGGAAGATGTCCCTGCGGCGGAAGTGGGTGAGCTCGTGGAGGAGGGAAAACCGCAGGGCGTCCCCGGCGGGCGGGTTCTCCGGAAGGAGAAGGGCGGGCCGGAACAGCCCGGCCAGCATGGGGACGGCCAGGCCGGGGCAGGAGAGCAGGCGGGGACGGCGGTCCAGCCCCAGCTGGTCGCCCAGGGCGTTATAGAGGGCCAGAATGTCCGCGTCCCGGACGGGGGCGGCCCAGCGGTTCAGATACCGGCAGAAGAGCAGGTGGGACAGCAGGTTCCAAATCAGGACCGCCGCGGCCCCCAGCAGCCAGAGGCCGAAGATCAGCTGGGAGAGGGAGAGGGACAGGTCGGGGGCGGCTCCGGCCTCCGGTTCCGCCGGAGCGGAAGAGGAGGCTGCGGGCTGCGCGGGCCGGTTTGAACCGGACGGGGCGGGGGAGGGATCAGACGTGGAGGCAGCGGGGCCGGGGGCGGGCCGGAGCACCACCCGGTCCTCCACTACGGGCAGCTGAATGGGCGCCTGCTGTGCGGGGTGGTCGGGGAGCAGCGGGAGGGGGACGGCCAGGCGCAGGCACAGGACCAGCCACACCCAGCACCGCCACCGGGCGGCGTACCGGGCGTGAGTGAACCGGGCGGTGAGCATCAGGATCAAGGCGACCACCCCTCCGCCCAGAGAGAGGGCGGCCAGGTGAATCAGAAAGTCACTCATGGGACTCACCCCCGCTCAGCTCGTCCAGCAGGTCCCGCAGGTCCTCCAGGTCCTTCTGCTCCAGCCCTCCCTTGGCCAGGGCGGCCACAAAGTTCCGGGGGGAGCTGCCGTACAGCCGGGAGAGTACCATCCGGCTGTCAAAGGCCAGATAGTCCTCCCGGGAGACCAGGGGGGTGTACCGGTTGCTCTTTCCCTCCCGGCGCACGGACACAAAGCCCTTGTCCGCCAGGCGGTTCAAATAGGTGTTGATGGTGTTGGGGGACCACTGAAAGTCGGCCAAAGCGTGGTCCAGGGCGGCCCGGGGGGTGTCCGGCCCGGAGGCCCACAGGGCCTTCATCACTTCCAGTTCGGTGTCCGGCAGTCGTTTCATGGTGCGTCACTCCAATTTACGTCAAATGTAGTTGATAAGAACATACTACACTTGAAGTGAATCCCGGTCAAGTTACAGAGTAATGACAAAATTGCCCCGAACCGCGCTTGGTTCGGGGCAGTTCAGCCGTCTGTTCTCAGAGCGGGGAGGAGGACATAGCCCCGTTCCACCGGCACCGGCACAGGTCCACCCGGCCGTCGGGGAGGAAGGGGACGCCCTCCGCCTCCAGCAGCATCCGCTGGATACCGGGGCCGCCGAACACGTCCGGCGGGCTGAGGCGGCCGTCCCCATAGATGACCCGGTGGCAGGGGAGACCCTCCGGGGCCCGGGCCATGGCGCCCCCCACGATCCGGCTGGCCCGGGGCCGTCCGGCCAGAAAGGCGATCTGGCCGTAGGTGGCCACCCGCCCGGCGGGGATCTGCGAGGTCACCTGATAGACCGCCTGATAAAAGCTGTATGTCATCTCAGCGCCTCCTTTCCCGCGTGCTGGCCTGCCGCTGTCTTCTCTCCTACCTTAGCACAGGCGTCCTCACCGCGCAACCGTTGCTTTCCCTGCCCGTGTAAAAGAATTGTATTTCCCCCAAGAGTGTGGTACAATAATTCGAATACTGACAAAATGCCCCGAAGCGGGGCGGAGACGAGGTGCCCCATGGACCATCCATTTCGAAGCGCCGCCCTGGGCGGCTTTAACCGGCAGGATGTGCTGGACTATTTGGAGAAGACGTCGGCGGAGAATGCCCAGCGGCAGCAGGAACTGCAGCAGAACCTGGAGGCGGCTGAGGAGGAGCGGCGGCAGCTGGCCGCCAAGACGGCGGAGCAGGAGGAACAGCTCTCCATCCTCCACCGGGAGCGGGACAGCCTGAGCCAGCAGCTGGAGCAGGTCCAGCAGGCCCTGGCCGCCAGCCAGGACCGGGAGGAGGCCCAGGAGCGGGAGCTGGCCGCCCTGCGGCAGGAGCGGGACGGCCTGAAGGACAGAGTGGCGGCCCTGGAGCCGGAGGCCGCCGCCTATGAGGCCGTGAAGGAGCGCACCGCCGGCGTGGAGCTGGAGGCCCACTGCCGTGCCCAGAACATTCTGGACCAGGCCAACGGCCAGGCCAAGGACCTGCGCCGGAGCATGGAGCAGTGGATGGGCCGGGTGGAGCGGGAGTACGACGCCCTGCGCAGCGAGGTGGAGTCCACCGTCTCCCACGCGGCCGACCAGCTGGAGAAGGCCAACAAGTGCCTGGACCGGATGACCGCGCTCCTGTCCGATCAGGACGTAGCCCTGGAGGCCCTGTCCCAGGCCTATGACAACACCGACCCGGAGAAGGTTCCCGCGCCGGTGCCCCTGAATGAGGACTGAGGCCGCATCCGGCGCGGCGGGAGCGGGGAGGGGGCGGCTGCCTCCTCCCATTGGTTCCCCGGAAAAACCAGTTTTTCCAGAAAAATGGATGAGTTTTTGCCCTGTTTTCTTCCGGGGAGAGGAGAATTTTCCCTGGGTCCGGCCCCCTTGGATTCCAAGCTTTTTTGCGAAAAATTCCGTTCCCTCATCCCATAACACCGGGAGATTTTATTCCGCTTGAAATTTGTCTGATCTCATAAATTAACAGAATTTTAACTGGAAAAACTGTGTAAAATGCCAGTATACTTTCCCCTTGCTTATCGCCCTAAAAAACGATATAATTTGAACGGTACATAATCAGTTCAGACCGATTTATGCCCACCGCAACAACAGGGAGATTCTCTGTGTTGCGCTTTTTCTGGTCATCGTTTGTTAATTTTCTAACAAAACTGCTTGTGTCCCGTCAAATCGGTCAGGATATCTGTCCGAAGGAAATCAAATTTTAGGAGGAAAGACAATGAAGGTTGCAATTTTCGGCGCCGGTACCATGGGCCGCGGCATCGCTCAGGTGTTTGCCGCCAACGGCCATACCGCTCTTATGTACGCCAGCAGCATCGCCTCCGCCCAGCGTCACCGGGATGAACTGGACGCCTCTCTCCAAAAGCGCGTGGCCAAGGGGAAAATGCCCCAGGGGGCCAAGGACGCCCTTATGGCCAACGTCTTTGTGGAGGAGGAGTCCGCGGCGGCGGACGCCGATCTGGTCATCGAGTGCATTGCGGAGGAGATGGGTCCCAAGAAGGAACTGTTCCACCGCCTGGACGAGCTGTGCAAACCGGAGACCGTCTTTGCCACCAACACTTCCTCCCTGTCCATCACGGAGATGGGCCACGGCCTGAAGCATCCCCTCATCGGCATGCACTTCTTCAACCCCGTGCCCAGCATGAAGCTCATCGAGATCATCCGGGGCGTGAACACCCCCCAGGAGACCTTTGACTTCACCTATAAGCTGGCCCAGGACATCGGCAAGGAGCCCGTTGAGGTGGCCGAGGGCCCCGGCTTTGTGGTCAACAAGCTGCTCATCCCCATGATCAACGACGCCATCGGCCTGGTGGAGTCCGGCACCGCCTCGGTGGAGGACATCGACAAGGCCATGCGCCTGGGCGCCAACCACCCCATGGGTCCCCTGGCCCTGGGCGACTTTATCGGCCTGGACATCTGTCTGGCCATTATGAACACCCTGTACGATGAGACAGGCGATTCCAAGTATCGTCCTGCCCTGCTGCTGAAGAAGATGGTCCGCGGTGGTCTGCTGGGCGTCAAATCCGGCAAGGGCTTCTACGATTATTCCAAGAAGTAAAAAATTTAGGAGGACTGGAAAATGGATTTTCATCTGACTAGAGAGCAAGAGATGGTCCGCAAAATGTACCGTGAGTTTGCGGAAAACGAGGTCAAGCCCCTAGCCGAGGAGCTGGATGAGGAAGAGCGCTTCCCCATGGAGACCGTCGAGAAGATGGGCAAGCTGGGCATGATGGGCATCTACTTCCCCAAGAAGTACGGCGGAGCCGGCGGCGACGTGCTGTCCTACGCCATGTGCGTGGAGGAGCTGTCCAAGGTGTGCGGCACCACCGGCGTTATCGTGTCCGCCCACACCTCTCTGTGCTGCGCCCCCATCTATGAGCACGGCACCGAGGAGCAGAAGATGAAGTATCTGCCCGACCTGCTGTCCGGCAAGAAGATCGGCGCCTTCGGCCTGACCGAGCCCAACGCCGGTACCGACGCCTCCGGCCAGCAGACCACCGCCGTGCTGGAGGGCGACCACTACGTCCTGAACGGCTCCAAGTGCTTCATCACCAACGGCACCGTGGCCAGCACCATCGTGGTCTTCGCCATGACCGACCCCAAGGCCGGCAACCACGGCATCTCCGCCTTCATCGTGGAGAGCTCCTTCCCCGGCTTCTCCGTGGGCAAGAAGGAGAAGAAGATGGGTATCCGCGGCAGCTCCACCTGCGACCTGATCTTCGAGGACTGCATCGTGCCCAAGGAGAACCTGCTGGGCAAGGAGGGCCAGGGCTTCAAGATCGCCATGCAGACCCTGGACGGCGGCCGTATCGGCATCGCCGCGCAGGCTCTGGGCCTGGGCGAGGGCGCCATTGACGAGGCCGTCAAGTACACCCAGGAGCGCGTTCAGTTCAAGAAGCGTCTGAGCCAGTTCCAGAACACCCAGTTCCAGCTGGCCGACATGCACACCCGTATGCAGGCCGCTCAGTACCTGGTGTACGCCGCCGCCTGCAAGAAGGAGAATCACGAGCCCTACTCCGTGGACGCCGCCATGGCCAAGCTGTTCGCCGCTGAGGCCGCTTCCGACGTCACCCGCCGCGCCGTGCAGCTGTTCGGCGGCTACGGCTATACCCGTGAGTACCCCGTGGAGCGCATGATGCGCGACGCCAAGATCACCGAGATCTACGAGGGCACTTCCGAGGTCCAGCGCATGGTCATCTCCCGCTCCCTGCTGCGGTAAGCAAATCCACCAAAAAAGAGTCGCCTCCTTCCCTGCGTCTGCAGATAATTTGCCCTGCTGGAAATTATTAGACGTTTCAGAGACGGGGCAAGTTGTATAATGACAGGCGTTGAACCGGAGTTGAATATGGACGTTCCGACCAAATAAGCGGCGGCGGAAAAAAGATGGGTCAATTCCCCAGGAAATGAGGGAAAAAGGTCTCAAATGGCGGTAGCTTGATGGGCCTAACATAAGGCAGGCAGGTCCTCCCTCCGGAGAGGAGGCCCGGGATCCGGAACCGGTTTCCGGAAGCTCCGGGCCCCCGCCGTCCTGCCGGAGAGGTTCAGAGCGGGACCACCCTTCCCGACATCAGGAAATTGACGCGCATTGGCACGGCGAGCCAGGCCGCCAGGGAGGAACAGAAGGATTCCATTCCGGAACTACGCGTGACCGCCTTACAGCGGCCACGGTACGCGCAGCCGCAATTTCGGAAGGAGGAAGACTCATGGAAGAAAAAAACGCGAAGGTCCCTGTTGAGACAAAACCTCAAATGACAGCAGAACAGCTGGACCGGGAACTGTCGGAAAAGATCGGCGTGGTGGCGGACTATTCCACCATTACGCCGGGGAACATCATCAAGTTCCTGTTCTTCTCTCTGCTGGGCGTGTGGGTGTTCTTTATCCCCACTTTTGGTCAGAGTACTCCCATGGTGGCCTTTATTGACTGGCTGAAGGTCGTGCTAGCCTCCGTCAAGGACTGGATGACCCTGGCTGTTTGTGTGGGCCT
>OGHJ01003607.1_pt1 | contig 11049 bp, 10 predicted proteins | sample 1571351 | NCBI WGS metagenome assembly OGHJ01 (sample SAMEA2582037, study PRJEB24529) | metagenome | biome: Human gut stool | place: China | collected 2011 | reverse complement strand
TAATAGTTGTTACATTTTTGTTACAAGCAGAATCTTATCATATGTACTACGCAAAAGATATAGGCGATAACTGGCAGGCTTTCCAGTTTTTATCCTTCCATTTTTTTATCCTTCCATCGGAATCTTTTTATCCATTTTTAAAATATGATTTGCCAGCCAGCCTAACAGGAATTCGATCAATTCATGCAGATAACCTTCCTGGTCACCGTCTACTGCTTCTAAATTCACTTCATTCAGTCTGTCTACAAATGCCTGATGTGCAACCTTCTGTGCTTCTAAACCGGAATATCCGATTTTTTCCATATATTCTTCTTCATCTCCAAAATGTTTGATGGTATAGTCCTTTAATTCAGAAATGATCTTCTTTATGTCATCATATTTATCGTTAAAAAGCACATCATTGGTCAGCTCATTTGTCTCGCGGATGATCTCAAACAGTCTCTGGTGTTCACTGTCGATCAATTCTACACCGAGTTTATATTTTTCCGTAAAGGCAAACGGATCTTCTTCCTCGTCTAATGCCGGCATCTTTCCGATCATGGTATCACTGCCTAAAATGTGATGATACAGCCAGCGTGAAAGAAACTCCAACAACTCCGTTAAAACTTCGTTGCCATTCTCGTCATTTAATGCCTCTAAATCCACTTCGTTGACCTTTTCTTTAAACTGCTCATGCTCTTTTTTCTGTCTTGGCAGTTCCGGGTCTTTGATCTCATCCATATATGCCTCTTCATGGATAAAATGTGTAGCCGCATACTTTTTAAGTGCCAATACTAAATTTTTCACTCCAACAACTGTTGCAGATGGCTCTGCTAACAGGGCAAACGCTTCATTCACCATCTGAAAAAGTTTTTTGTGTTCCTCGTCAATCTCCGGTATTCCAATCCGGCAATCCTCTGTAAACTGATACATCGTTGCTCTCCTCTCCATGTATATTTGATATTATCATACATCAGTAAAATTTTTTCTTCAACCGCTCTTTTTCTTCTTTTGATACCCGCAGGGATTCACGAATCTTCTGCACCGCCTTTTTGCGGATTTCGCCATCTAAGGTCTCACGTTCTAATATCGGTTCTGTTTTTTGTGGAAACTTAATATAACAAATGGACAACGCCCAGGCATCCGCCATTTTTACATAATAAGCATCATGTTGAACATCCGCTAACAGTTCTAGCACCTCATCAATATAGGTATCATTGATAAAAAAATCCAGCAGACAGACGATTGCAAAGCGCAGTTCATACTCTTTCTCACTCGATAAATACTTTTTTATAAACGCAAGCCATTCGTCCTGATCTTTTTTCATAAATTTGTACGTTGCACAGCAACAGTCGCAGACTGCCCAATTATTAATATATGGTACAAAACGCTCTAACTCCTGCTTTCGCTGTTTGATCGTGAGTTTTGCATACCCCGGGATCATTCCCCGTATCATCAATTCCTCGTAAACACTAACATCTGCCTCTGCAAAAAAGGTCTGATAATCTTCTTTTGCCGCTTTTTTGCAATTTCTCGCATCTTTGGAACTCGCACACCTAAAAACGTGCCGATTCCGGGACCTAACGATGCATGAAAGGTTCTGTATTTTTCATCGATATTCTGTTGTAGTTCTGCCCGGATATCTTCTGTGGTCATTGTGATCTTCTCCTCATGTTTCTTAACATATATCTCTATTTATGATACGGTTCCCCATGAATGATCCGATAACTCCGGTATATCTGCTCCGCTAAGATCACCCGCATCAGCTGATGCGGAAAGGTCATTTTAGAAAAACTCAGTTTTTCATCTGCTCGCTTTAAGACTTCTTCTGACAGACCAAGCGAACCTCCGATGACAAAGGTAAGACTGCTCTTTCCATGCAGCCCCAATGAGCGGATATGCTCTGCAAGTTCTACGGAATCCCGCTCCTTACCGTTGATCGCTAAGGCTATCACATAGTCACTATCCGAAATATGGGAAAGAATCCGGTTTCCTTCTTTTTCTTTGATCTGGTTTTCTAAGGCTTCTGATGCCTTGTCCGGTGTCTTTTCATCTGCCACTTCCACAATCTGCATTTTACAGTAGCGGCCCAGTCTTTTTTTGTATTCCTCTACCGCATCACGGTAAAATTTTTCTTTTATTTTTCCAACGCATACAATTGTAATCTTCATGTTTTGAGTATACCATAGGATTCTTTTTGTGTTAACCTCTCTTTTTTTCAGGAAAAGGTTTTTTCCTGTCATAAAAAGTGATATACTATAGAAAAATAGACGAGGTGTGACGTATGAAAATATTAGAAGATATGATCTTAGAGCGCGGCATTGCCGTGAATGAGGATATTTTGAAAGTAGACAGCTTTGTAAACCATCAGGTTGACCCGGAACTGATGAAAAATATCGGTGATGAATTTGCCGAGCATTTTAAGGGACAGGGTATCACAAAGGTTGCAACCATCGAAAGTTCCGGCATTGCTCCGGCACTGATGACGGCTCTTGCCCTGAATGTACCGATGCTGATCTTAAAAAAGCAGCCTTCTAAAATCTTAAATCAGGATCTTTACCAGACTGTTGTAACTTCCTATACAAAAGGAACCAGTTACGAACTGACTCTTTCTAAGAATTTTATTTCAGAAAATGACCATGTATTGATCATCGATGACTTTTTAGCAAACGGCGAAGCGGCTACCGGTGCGATCCGTCTGATCCGTAAGGCACATGCAACCATTGCAGGCGTTGGTATTTTAATTGAAAAATCTTTCCAGCCGGGATATGAAAAGTTAACGGAACAGGGCATTGATGTCTATTCCTTAGCAAGAATTGCAAAGCTCGGTGAAGGTGTGATCGAATTTGTAAAAGACTAATTACATACATAAGAAAGCCATGACTTTCAGATTATCTCTAATCGTTGGTCATGGCTTTTTTTCATCTTAAGGCATATAGACATAGTTGTATTTTTGTACTCCACTCGTCTGTCCGCTTTCATTTATCAGGATAATCGAAAGGACATTGTTGCCCTCGATCATATCAAACGGTTCTGTATATTGTGTGGATTGTTCTCCCGGATTGGCATTCCATGCATAATATGCCCTGCAGCCGACCGGAACATCTATTGTGATCTTTATCGGCTGTGTATACGCTCCACTTGCAGGAGACGCCGTCGGCAGATCCGGTACATCTAAATCAATCTCATACTTCACTTTGACTTCTTTGCTGTAGATTCCTCTTGCATCAACACAGACTGCCCGCAGTGTGTATTTTCCCTCTTTTTCAATCGGAAATGGCTCCTGATAAAACATTCCGTCTTCCTTCGGGCTGCTTCCATCTAACGTATAAAGGATATCCGCTCCATCCTCACTGTTTATCGTAATCGTCGGATACTCTCCATAACTGCCTGCTTCCGGTTCTACCACCGGTGCCTCTACAATATAATCCCGAAACAATTTTTGAATGGATGAATCCTTAATTTCATCGTATAAATCACTGATGGCTTCATAGTCAGAATCTTTGTCATACAGATCAATCAAGAAACGATAGACCTCTTTGTCTTTTTGCTGCTTCTCAACTGCTTTTTCTAAATATGCCTTTGCTGCCTCGTCTTCTTTTTTCTGATAATAGGATTTTCCAATGACTGCATATGCCAAAGCATCCTCTTTTTTCTTCTCTAATGCCTGCTTCGCATAGGAAATTGCTTTTTCGTATGCCTTTTTCTCATAGGTATCCTCCGCCTTTTCCATCCTTCCTTCATAAGAAAGGCTTTTTGCAAACAAAATCCCGCCGATCAGTGCGAACGCTGCCACAAACAAAAGAATGAAAATGACGATATACAGGCTTTTTTTCGATTTTTTTCCTGTCGGCTTTTCCTGTTTGGGCTTTGCTGCTTTTTCCTTCTGCTTGCTTTTTGAAGGAACCGAAGGCTTCTCTCCTTCCTGAAGCAGGGAATCGAGATAATCATCCTCTAAAATATTATAATCGGATACAATCTGTGCCTCTTTTCCACAGACCGGACAATAGACACATCCAACCCTGATCTCTGCACCACAATTTGCACATTTCATAGATTATTTTTGTCCTCTCATTGATTCCACACAATTGTTCATGAGCATTGCGATCGTCATTGGTCCGACACCACCCGGCACCGGTGTGATCGCTGATGTATGAGGTGCTACTTTTTCAAAATCCACATCTCCGCAGAGTTTGTTTTCTTCATTGCGGTGAATTCCGACATCAATGACAACTGCCCCTTCTTTTACATAGGATTCATCAATGAATTTTGGTTTTCCGATCGCTACGATCAGAATATCTGCCTGTTTACATAACTCTTTTAAATTTTTTGTCTTAGAATGTGCAATGGTAACGGTTGCATTTTCGCGAAGCATCAGTAACGCCATCGGTTTTCCTACGATGTTGCTTCTGCCGATCACTACACAATGTTTTCCTTCTATTTCAATATTCGAACGTTTTAACAACTGGATAATTCCTGCCGGTGTACAGGATAAAAAGCCCGGTTCTCCGATAGTCATTGCACCTACACTCTGCGGATGAAAACCATCCACATCTTTCTTTGGTGAAATTGCCTGAATGATCTTATCCTCATCGATGTGTTTTGGTACCGGAAGCTGTACTAAAATCCCACAGACATCCTCTCTTTTGTTCAGGTCTTCAATGATATCTAAAAGCTCTGCTTCCGTTGTCTCTTCCGGTAATTCGTAAGAAATAGAGCCGATTCCAATATACTCGCAGGCTTTTTTCTTATTATTGACATACACAGAGGATGCCGGATCATTTCCTACCTGGATCACGGCAAGGCTTCCCTCGATCCCTTTTGCCTTTAATTGTGCAACTTCTTCTTTTAATTCATCTTTGATCTGTTTTGAGATTACTTTTCCATCAATTCGTTTTGCCATGACTCCTCCTTAGAATAATCCTGTAATCGTTCCATTTGCATCTACATCAATGCCAAAAGCTGCCGGTTTTTTCGGAAGGCCCGGCATGGTCATGATCGAACCATTGACTGCAACAACAAATTCCGCACCTGCGGATACATAAACCTCACGCACATTCACAGTAAATCCACTCGGACGACCTAATTTTTTCGGGTCATCAGAAAGGGAATACTGTGTCTTTGCCATACAGACCGGAAAATGTCCCATGCCCATATCCGTAATGCGTTTTAACTCTTTCTTTGCTGCCGGTGAATAGGTGACGCCATCTGCTCCGTAAATTTCTTTTGCGATCGTTTCAATTTTTTCTTCTAAGGAAAGGCTGTCCTCATAGATCGGTGCAAAGTGGCTTTCTTTTTTCTCTAAGGTCTCTAACACTTTGTTTGCAAGAGCGATTCCACCTTCGCCGCCTTTTTCCCAAACCTCAGAAAGTGCAAATTCACAGCCACGCTCCTTACAGAAGTTCTCGATATATGCAACTTCTGCCTCTGTATCTGAAACAAAGGAATTCAGTGTTACGACTACCGGAACATGATATTTCTGTAAGTTCTCGATATGTTTTTCAAGGTTTACGATACCTTTTTTCAATGCCTCTAAATTTTCATCAGAGAGATTTTCTTTTGGTACGCCTCCGTTGTATTTTAAAGCACGGACGGTTGCCACAAGAACGACTGCGTCCGGTTTTAAACCTGCTTTCCGACACTTGATATCTAAAAATTTCTCTGCACCTAAATCTGCACCAAATCCAGCCTCTGTCACAACAATATCTGCTAATTTTAAAGCAGCCTTTGTTGCACGCACACTGTTACAGCCATGTGCAATATTTGCAAACGGTCCGCCATGTACGATCGCCGGTGTATGCTCTAAGGTCTGGATCAGGTTTGGTTTTAATGCGTCTTTTAACAGTGCCGCCATAGAACCTGTTGCATACAGATCATCTGCAGTAACCGGTTTTCCTTTAAAATTGTAAGCTACGATGATATTTCCAAGACGGCGTTTTAAGTCCTCCATATCATCTGCTAAACAAAGAACTGCCATAATTTCAGAAGCAACGGTAATGACAAAGTGATCCTCTCTTACCATTCCATCCATCTTGCTTCCGAGTCCCACTACCACATTTCGAAGGACTCTGTCATTCATATCCAGACATCTTTTCCAGATGATCTGTCTTGGATCAATACCAAGCTCATTTCCCTGCTGGATATGATTATCTAAAAGTGCTGCTAACAGATTATTTGCGGAAGTGATCGCATGGAAATCTCCGGTAAAATGTAAATTCAGATCTTCCATTGGTACTACCTGGGCATATCCGCCGCCTGCCGCACCGCCTTTGATACCAAAGCACGGTCCTAAAGATGGTTCTCTTAACGCAATGACTGCTTTTTTTCCAAGTTTTCCAAATGCCTGTCCTAAGCCGACACTGGTTGTCGTCTTTCCCTCGCCTGCCGGAGTCGGATTGATCGCGGTAACAAGTACCAGCTTTCCATCCGGTTCGTCTTTTAACCGTTCTAATAACTCATCGGAAAATTTTGCTTTGTATTTTCCGTATAATTCTAATTCATCCTCTCTGATATCAAGTCTTTTTGCCACCTCCGTAATTGGCTCCATAACAGCTTCCTGTGCAATCTGAATATCACTTTTCATCTTATTCCTCCATCATATATGTAAAATGTTTTTGTAAACGTGTTTCCCTTATCCTAGAGATACTCCTCCTGATACTGCTCAAATTGTTCCGGACTCATTAAGACTTTTCTTGGCTTTGTTCCCTCTTCCGGACCTACCACACCAGCTTCTTCTAACTGATCCATGATCCTTGCTGCCCGGTTAAACCCGATTTTAAAATAGCGCTGCAGCATTCCGATAGAACCCTTGTCTTTATCCATTAACAATCTTGCCGCATCGGCAAAATAGGCATCTTTCTCATTTGCATCTGACATTCCCGCAGCTGCTCCCGTCGAAGCGGCTGCCGCGTGGATCTGATCTTCAATTCCCGGATCATACGATGCATTTCCATTTTTTTCTGTTAAAAAGTCAACAACTGACTGTACTTCTTTATCCGATACAAATGCTCCCTGGACACGGAGTGGTTTACTGTAGCCCTGCGGATAAAAGAGCATATCTCCTTTTCCTAACAGTTTTTCCGCACCATTCATATCTAAAATGGTTCTCGAATCCACACCGGAGGTAACGGCAAATGCCACACGCGAAGGCATATTGGCTTTGATCAGACCGGTGATAACATTTACGGATGGCCTTTGTGTTGCAATGATCAGATGGATTCCTGCCGCTCTTGCAAGCTGTGCCAGGCGGCAGATAGCATCCTCAACTTCTCCCGGTGCTACCATCATCAGATCGGCAAGCTCGTCCACGATAATGACGATCTGTGGCATTTTCTTTGGCTTATTCTCATCTTCAATGTCTTTGATGCCCTCGACTTTTTTATTATATCCTTTTAGATCACGCACTCCGTATTCAGCAAATTTCTGATAACGGTCGGTCATTTCCGATACTGCCCAGTGCAGTGCTCCTGATGCTTTCTTCGGGTCTGTCACAACCGGAATGAACAGATGTGGGATTCCATTATATACACTGAGTTCAACTACCTTCGGGTCGATCATGATCAGTTTGACATCCTCAGGATCTGCCTTATAGAGAATACTCATAATGATCGTATTGATACATACAGACTTTCCGGATCCGGTTGCTCCCGCGATCAGAAGATGTGGCATCTTTGCAATATCTGCTACGATCACCTTGCCTGCAATATCTTTTCCTGCGGCAAATGCGATATCGGAAGGATGTTTTTTAAATTCTTCCGATTCGATCAACTCACGAAATGCTACGGTTACATTCTCTTTGTTCGGTACTTCGATACCAACCGCCGCTTTTCCGGGAATCGGTGCCTCGATACGGATGTCCGCCGCTGCCAGATTTAACTTGATATCATCCGCCAGCGCTACAATCTTGCTGACCTTGACACCCTGCTCCGGGTGAAGCTCATAGCGGGTAACCGTCGGTCCACAGCTGATGTTTGTAACCGTCACGCCCACGCCGAAGTTCTGGAGCGTCTGCTGCAGCTTGATCGCTGTCTCCCGGTACTCCTGATCCGAGAAATCGGTCTGTCCCGTGCCACGTTTTAAAAGCGTCAATGGCGGGAATATGTATTCTTTCTGTACCTTCTTTTCTTCCTCTTCTCTGCGCTCGACCTGCTCTGGAACCGTCAGTTCCTCAACCGGAAGTGCTTTTCGTTCTTCCCGTCTCTGCTCCAGTTTTTTCTGTATCGCCTCTGTATCCGTCTCGATCACCTTTCCGGATGCGGTCACGACCGTTTTGGAGTCCTCCGGGACAAAGAAACTGCCCTTTGCCTCGCCCCGCTCCGATTCCAGCGTCTTATAATAGCCATCGATTGGCTCGGAATCTGTTTCCCCAGATATAGGTTCGTTCCCTTCATTCTCATTTTCCATCGAAACGGTTTCCCACTCGTCTTCCGATGGTTCAAAGACATCCTGATGTCCTAAATCTGTATGAACCTCCTCCGCGGTCAAACCGGACGCCGCCTCCGCAGCCGGTCTCTCCCGTGTCTCTACCGGATAATAGCCTGGACCTTTCTGACTCTCGCCGCCGGCAAATTCTTCCATCGTCCGGGTATCACGGCGTACATACAGGCGTTTCAACAGCTGGTCGCTCGCACTGTCCTCTGTCTCTGCGGGCTCCTTTGCAAATTCTGTCTCCCTTACTGCCCGCGCCATCTCGCGCTCCGATTCTTCCTGAAACTGGGATTCTGAACCAGCGTATGCATATGTATCCTGCTCCGATTCCACCGGCTCTTCTTCGTACTCCACCGGCTCTTCTTCATACTCCATCGGTTCTGGTTCTACCGCTCCGCCACCGTGGAATATCTGCCCGCGAAATACATCTGCCGGATTCTCCTTCTCTACTCCCTGTCCGGAATCCTGTGCCAGATTTTTTCCCTCTGCCGGAACATCGGTCCAATCATCATAAGCCACGGCCTCATCCTGCAAGTTTTCCTGCCTTCCATGCATCTCACGGAATTCCTCCGGTGCGTCCTCCGGTCCCAACACGGTTCCCTCCGGGACTCCTTCCAAGAAATTCCGCATCACTGGCAGCTCGGTCAGCTTGGCGCCCTCGAGATCAACGCCACGGACCCGCTGCTCCTCCCGCAGACGGCGTTTTTCTTCCTTTTTCTCCTCATGTATCTCACGGCGGCGGCTCATATCTTCTTTCGCATACTCATATGCCCTTCCGCTGCCCTGTTTAACGAAGTTTACCAGGGAACGCTCCGTAATGCACACAGCACCGAGTGCCAAAAGCACCAGCAGAATCAGAACTGCTCCGATCGTTCCCACTGTTCCGCACAACAGCAGCATCAGAATGCCACCGATAAAGCCGCCTCCACCTGCCTGCGCGTAATAATCGCCCAGATTCCAGTCCAGATGCCGACCGCCTCCCATGAGAAGCTGGGAAAGTCCGCAAAATGCCAGAAGCACCTCGCCAACCGCCACCAACTTGGCTACGGCTTTCTGGTTGCCTCGGTTTGAAAGATAAAAACAAGTCCCCATAAATAAAAGGAATGGCACCAGATACCCCATCACGCCGAATACGCCAAGCAGAGTCGATCGCAGAAAACTTCCGACAAAGCCGCAAAGCCCGAAATTGCTCAAAAACAAAAGTACCGATATTGCAAATGATACAATAATCGCCACTTCCGTTCCCATAAATGCCCCTGTACCACTTTTCTCCACCGGCTCCGGCGCCTGGCTGGCGCGGCTTCGGCTTCCTGTTCCTTTCGCGGTGCCTTTTCCGGACGAAGCTTTCTTCTTCCCCCCACTCTTTTTCTCGTTCAGCGTCTCCTCCGCTTTCTTCGCCGCAGGGGACTTTCTGGATCGCCCGGCTTTTTTCTCTGTCCCAGCTGTCTCCCCGGCACGCTCTGTACTCTGTCTTTTCCTGCTTGTATCTGCCACCTGTCTCATGCCTCCAATATTTCCCATGTATCTGCGGTTCCTCCTGTTTCACAAAATACAGCCTCCCGCAGACTGCTTTTCTCATTTTACATTCTTATTATCTCATTCAGTATACCCAAATTCAGGGAAAAAAGCAACGCTTTCCTAAAATTTTCGCACGTATGTTCTACTTTCTTTTCAGATTTTCACTAAAATCCGTCTTCGTCATCCGGTCGTGTGCATCTATTTCTTGTTTCTTCCCATCGATCGCCCGGTTCAGCCATGCAAGCGCTTCCCGGATCCCGCCGCATTCATCGATCAGTCCCTCCTGGACCGCCTCCTCCTTCCCCTCGGCGGGCATGACGGCGGCGATGCCGTAGGCCTTCACGTTCATCATGCTGCCGCTGACGGCAAAGGCGGTCATGTCCTCCTTCACCAGTCCCATGGACTCCAGGATCATGGCATTCATATCCTCATCCACTCCCTCCTGGGTGAAGACGGGGTTGTACTCCACCAGCTCTCCCCCGTTCTGGGTGATAGCGTCGCTGTAGAGCTGAGCCAGCTCCTCCGGCGTCTTGTCGGGCGTCTTGTTATCCTCCTTGCCGGAGCAGCCGGCCAGGGCGGTCAAGGACAGGGTGAGGGCAAGGGCAAGGGCGAGTATCTTTTTCATGGGGATCTCTCTCCTTTTCATTTCAGGTCATCTTGTTTGGTTCCGCTGGATTGGACGGCCCATTCTCCAAAAGGTTCCCCATTTTTTGAAATTTTATTTTTCCGCCTCTCCGCCCTCCTGCGGGGGCCGCTGAACTTTGATTAGCAGCACCAAAAACGCTGTGCTGGCCGCCAGCCCGATCAGGCCGCCCAAAAATCTGCTGGACAAAATCAGCACCAGCTGAAACCCCAACACAAAAAAGAAAATTCTTCCATACAGCCTGTTTCTGGCGGCCTTTTCCACCGTCAGCCACACATTCCCCAGAAGCAGCACCATGAAAAGTCCGGAGAACAGGGCCATTATGTCCTTTGACCTGGTGATTTGCCCCTGGTTAACGCAAAAAATGGCCATCTGGGCAGCGCAGGAGGCGGAGAGAAGCATGGCGTTTCTCCGGCTGAGCACCGTGACCAGCCCCCTCTGCTCCGGGGCCTGCCGGACGGCCCGCCTGCCCGCTCCGCCCC
>OGHJ01003605.1_pt1 | contig 11053 bp, 11 predicted proteins | sample 1571351 | NCBI WGS metagenome assembly OGHJ01 (sample SAMEA2582037, study PRJEB24529) | metagenome | biome: Human gut stool | place: China | collected 2011 | reverse complement strand
TAAAATCAATGCCGACATGCTGCTTCCCTGCCTCGTGCATCGTCAGGCGCGGCCAGCCCGGTGCAAGGTTGAGCTTTTCTCCCTGCCACTGCAGTTCATAAGAACCCAAAAGCTCTTTTGCAGCGGAGGAAAGCAGCTCCTCAAACAGATCCATCATATCGTTGAAATCGGCGTAGGACTCATAGGCCTCCACCGTGGTGAACTCCGGGTTATGCTTAGGGTCCATACCCTCGTTGCGGAAAATGCGGCCAATCTCGTATACCCGCTCCATACCGCCCACAATGAGCCGCTTGAGGGGCAGCTCGGTGGCGATGCGCATGTACATGTCGATATCCAGAGTATTGTGGTGGGTGATGAAGGGCCGGGCAGTGGCGCCGCCGGAGATGGTGTTGAGGACGGGGGTCTCCACCTCCATATAGTCCCGAGCGTCCAGATAGGCACGGACGTGCTTGATGAACTTGGTGCGGATCTCGAAGGTCCGGCGCACATCCTCGTTCATGATGAGGTCCACGTAGCGCTGACGGAACCGGGTCTCGGTGTCCTTCAGGCCGTGGAACTTCTCAGGCAGGGGGATGAGGGACTTGGACAGGAGGGTGACCTTATGGGCCTTGATGGAGATCTCGCCCCGCTTGGTCTTGAAGACCTCGCCCTCGACGCCCACGATGTCGCCGATGTCGGTCTTCTTGAACTTGGCAAAGGGCTCCTCGCCCAGCTCGTCGATGCGGACATAGAGCTGGATGCGGCCCTTCCCGTCCTGAAGATCGCAGAACACGGCCTTGCCCATGCCACGTTTGGACATGATGCGGCCCGCCACGGAGACCTGTTTGCCCTCCATCTCATCAAATTTCTCTTTCACATCGGCGCTGTGAGCAGTGACGATGTATTTGGTGATCTGGAAGGGGTCCTGACCCGCGTCCTGGAGCTCTTTGAGCTTGGCGCGGCGGATGCGTCTCTGCTCGGACAGGTCCAGCTCCTCGGGAGCGCCTGTGTTCTTCTCTTCTGTCATTTCGGGTTCCTCCTGTCTTGCCTTTCTCAGGCCTTTTGAATATCTAAGACCTGGTAGCGCAGGACGCCGGCGGGCGCCTCCACCACCACGTCATCTCCAACGACCTTGCCCAGCAGGGCCTTGCCGAAGGGAGATTCCTCAGAAATGAGACCGTTCATGGGATCAGCCTCCTGGGAGCCTACCACCTGGTAGACCTCCTCCTCGTTGAACTCCTTGTCCAGGACCGTGATCTTGCTGCCCAGACGCACTGCATTATGGTTCTCGTCGTGGGCCTCCTCAATGACCACGCAGTTCTGGAGGATTCCCTCCACCTCCGCGATCCGGGAGTAGAGCTTGCCCTGCTCATTCTTGGCCTCGTCGTATTCGCTGTTCTCGCTCAGATCGCCGAAGGACCGGGCCTCCTTGATCTGGTCGGCCACTTCCTTCTCACGGACGGTCTTCAGATAGACCAGCTCATCCTGGAGCGCCTTGAAACGCTCAGGGCTCAGTTTATACTCTTTCGCCATGCTGTTTCTGCTTCCTTTCTGCGCCTTTTCCGGCGGAAATGGGGGCAAATTCCCCTGGAAAGACCGTTATCGGTCATAATCTGCTATGCAAATAGTGATACCTTTACATTATTCTGTATTATATGTACTTTCCTCCAGTCTGTCAAGTGTGAAAATGGGGGGAAACCGCAATATCGCTCCGCTCCAGCCGGCCGGAGACCCACAGGGCGGAGAGCAGCGGCAGGGCGGCGGCATCCCCCGGAAGAGCGCCCTCCCGCAGGCTGAAGCGGTATTCTGCCAGAGCAGGTGTCTCCCCTGAGAGATCGGCGATCCGTCCTCTTCCCGCTCCGCCGGACGGCGAAAAGCACAGGGTCAGATGGGTCTGTCTCTCCGGCCCGCCCTCCACCACCGGCAGCCCGAACTCCCGGCTCAGCTCCCGCTGGAGCTCCTCGCCTCCGGCGGGGACCTCCACCAGAAGCTGACGCACCTGGGGGCACAGCTCCATGGCCGCCGCACGCAGGGCACGGGTGACCCGGTCCCCTTGCAGGGTCACGCTGGCCTGCCGGAGCGGCACCCCATCCCCCGCCAGTGCCGCCAGAGTGACGGGGACGGCCAGCGCCCGGCACAGCTCTCCCGTCTCCACCGGCCGGAGCCCCTGAGCCAGCACCTCATTCCAGAGTGGGAACTCCTCCGGAGCCAGCACCCGTACCACGCCCGCTTTCCGAAGTGCCCTGGCTGTCCGCCGGACCCGCCGGGGTGTCAGGCTCTTCCCCGGTACCTCTGCCCGCAGCAAAGGCAGCCCCAACAGCCGCTCCCGGGAGAGGCGGACCAGGAAGCGGTCCCCCGCCCCGGGCACGATATGGCCTGTCATCTCACTCACCTCGGAACAAGATATGCACCTCTTCCCTCCTTTATCCAAAGCACAAAAAGGCCCCGGAAGCGGCATTGGCTTCCGGGGCCGTGTGTTCAGTTCTCCTCCAGCAGCGCCAGGGCGGCCTGGAGCTGGGGATCGTCCTCCGGTGCCAGGTTGCCTGCGGCCAGGGCCGCGCTCTGCTCTTCGGTCAGGGTGACCTCCTGGTCCAGGGTGAGGCCGGTACCGATGAGGCAGACACCCTTGCCGGTGTAATACCGGGCGGTGGAGATATTGATGGCGCCTCCGTTCACCAGGGGGAAGGTCTGCTGGGAGAATCCCTTTCCGAAGGTGGGTTCTCCCACCACCACACCCCAGTCCATCTCCTGGAGCTCAGCGGCAAAGAGCTCCGCCGCTGAATAGGTGTTTCCGTTGACCAGCACCGCCATGGGAAGGTCCACACAGTCGGCATCCGAGGTGACCACCTGTTTTGCTCCCGCCTTGGTCTCGCTGCGGAAGATATCCCCCTCGGGCAGCAGGTAATCCAGGAGAGTTGTAAGCTCGTTCACATAGCCGCCGCCATTGTTGCGCACATCGAAGACCAGTCGCTTCGCCCCCTGGTCCACCAGTTCCTCCACAACGGCAATGGTCTCCTCGGCACAGCGGCTGTTGAAATTCTTGATGGTGACCAGCCCTGTGCCGTCACTCAGGAGCTCTCCTTTGGCCGGATGCTCCTCCACTGTTCTCCGGGTCACCGTCACCTCACGGCGTACTCCATCAGCGGACATGATGGTGAGTACCACCTGGGTGTCCTCCTCCCCCTTGATGAGAGTGGCACCCTCCTGCTGGTTCTCCGCCGTCAGCTCGGTGCCGTCCACCGCCACGATCCGCTCTCCGGCAGTCAGACCGGCCTCCTCCGCTGGTCCACCCTCGGTCACCGACTGGATGAGCATGCCGCCGTCCTCCGGATAGGTGACAGTGACGCCGATGCCCACATAGGAATTGCTGCGGCTCTCCTGCTGGGCGGTATAGCCGTCGGCGTCCATGTAGTAGGACCAGCGGTCCCCAAGGCCTTCAATCAGGGCGTCCATGGCCTGGTCCACCGCCTTGTCGATATCGTGCTCTCCTACAAACTGGGTGTTGATGAGGACCATGGCCTGTGCCATCCCCAGTCCGGCCCGCCCCAGCAGCAGCCAGGCCATGCCAGCCAGAACAGCCACTGTCACCACTACTGTCAGCAGAGCGGTGACCACCAGCGCCAGCGGTGAAAAACACTTCTTTTTCAATGCAGAGACCTCCTTATAAAAGGACAAAGACGGGGCTGCCGCCCCGTCTCCGCCTTTCATGCCATATAAAATCCGTATTTTACCCGCGTCAACGGTATGTGAACTGACCGGCCAGGGACGGATAATAGTCCAGAGCATCGGTCCGGGTACCGTTGACCCGGAACTCCAGGTGCAGGTGGTTGCCGGTGGAGGAGCCGGTGGTACCTACGTAGCCCAGCACCTGGCCCTGGGTCACCACATCGCCCTCAGATACCGCCCGGGAGTTCATGTGGGCGTAGAGGGTAGAGATGCCGTTGTCATGCTGGACCACCACATAGTTGCCATAGGAGCTGTTATAAGTAGAGATGGTCACAACACCGCCTCGGGCTGACAGGATCTTGGTGCCGCCGGGCGCAGCGATATCGGTACCGGTGTGGTTGCCCGGCCGCCCGGTAATGGGGTGGATCCGGGGTCCGAAGACCGATGTAATGGTGTAGTAGCCGGGTACCGGCCACTGCCAGCCGGAACCGGGGTCAAAGCTGATCTGTCCGGCGGCAATGAGGGACTGAAGCTCCTTCTGCTTCTGGACGATCTGGGCATCGATGCGGTCGGCCTCCGCCTTCAGCTCGGCCTCCGCCTGCTCCAGCTTGGATTCGTCCGCCTTGATGCTCTCGATGAGCTGATCCACCTCCGCCTTCTTGGTGTTCAGGTCACTTTTCTGGCTCTCCAGCTCGTCCTTCTGGGCCTGCTGGTCGGCCCGGGAAGCCTCCAGGCTCTCCTGCTGTGTCTGGAGCTCCTGACGGGTGGCCGCCAACTCGTCCATGATCTGGTTGTCATAGTCCATGATCTCGCTGACCATGGTAGCCCGGTCCAGCAGGTCGGAGAAGCTGGAAGCGCCGAACAGGATGTCCCAGTAGGAGACAGTGCCCATCTCCTCCATCACCCGTACCCGCTTGCAGAAGAGGGCATACTGCTCCTCCTCCTTGGCCTGGGTCTCGGCCACCTGGGTCTCCTTCTCTGCGATCAGCTGGTCGTACTGGGCGATGGTGGCGCTGACACCGTTGATGCTCTCGGTGAGGGCATTGATCTGCTGCTCCAGCAGACTCTTCTGCTGCAGCGCCTGGTTCTTGTCGTCCTGGATGCTGTCCAGCTGCTCACCCAGGGCGTCGATCTGGTCATTCAGATCGGCCACCTGGGACTTTCCCGCGTCGATCTGGGCCTGAAGCTCCTCCTGGGTGGCGGCACCCGCCGTCTGGAACACCATGGTCACCATAGGCAGGATCATCAGAAGCGCCATCAGCAGGGCCAGCAGAGCCACCACTGTTTTATGCCAGTCCCGCTTGGGGCGCTTGGCTGCGGCTTTCTTTGGGACACGCTTTGCTTCGGACACGTTGTTTCTCCTTTCCCGGGACGGTGCAGGTCACACCTGCAGGAACTTGCGGATGGCCAGCAGACTTCCGCCGGCACCGATGGCCAGACCGGCCGCCGCGAAGGCCCCCAGCACCCGGAGGGCCAGAGTCTTGAAGGGCACGATGGCAATGAGCTGCAGACCGCCGTACTCGGTGATGGCGGTGACAATCAGGCTGTAAATTCCCCACTGGAGCAGGAATGCCAGCAGCGCGCCGATGAGGCCCAGGATCATGCCTTCAAAAATGAACGGCCATCGGACAAACCAGTTGGTGGCACCGCACATCTTCATGATGGCGATCTCCTCCCGGCGATGGAAGGTGGCCAGCTTGATGGTGTTGGCAATAATAAAGAGGGAAATGATGAGCAGCATCAGGATCAGGATCCAGGCCACAGCGCCGGCCACGTTCCGGACGGTGACAAAGCCCTGAGCCACGTCCAGAGCGGCCTGGGTTTTGGCGATGCCGTCCACTTGCTCCACATCCTTGACCGTCTGTGCCAGCTGCTCAATGTCCACCACGTGGATCTGATAGCGGTGGCGCAGAACCTCGGAGGGGAGATCAAAGAGCTCGGCATACTCGCTATCCACATAGCGCTGCTTGTAGTTCTCCAGCGCCTGCTGCGCTGTCACAAAGGTCACCGAATCCACATTGGGAACTGCCTCCAGCTTGGACTGAAGGGCCCGGGCCTCGGCCTCGGTGAGGTTCTCGTCCACATAGGCCGTGAACTCGTTTTCGGCCTCCAGGTCCCCCAGGGTGTTGTCCAGGTTGACGGCCACCAGGGAAAAGGAGCCCATGATGATAAGGCAGGCCACAATCATACACACAGCGGCAAAGGACATCAGGCCGTGGGTGAAGATGCTGTGAAAGCCCTCTTTCATGTGATAACCCATATTATACTGACTCATTGTTGTAATACCCACCCATTCCGTCGCTGATGATCCGGCCGCTCTCAATGGCCACCACCCGTTTGGAGAAGCGGTTGACCAGTTCCTTCTCGTGGGTTACCACCATGACGGTGGTGCCCAACTCATTGATCTTCTCCAGCAGCATCATGATCTCCAGAGAGCGCTGGGGGTCCAGATTGCCGGTGGGCTCATCGGCCACGATGACCTGGGGATTGTTCACCAGGGCCCGGGCGATGGCCACACGCTGCTGCTCACCGCCGGAGAGCTCGGTGGGGAGTCGATCCCCCTTGTGGTCCAGGCCCACCAGCTGCAGAACATAGGGCACCCGTTTCCGGATCTCCCGGGGAGAGGCGCCTACCACCCGCATGACGAAGGTCAGATTCTCCTCCACCGTCTTTTTCTCAATGAGACGGAAATCCTGGAAGATGACCCCCAGGGTCCGGCGCATATACGGGATCTGCCGGGGGCGGATGTTGTTCAGGTTGTACCCATTGACCATGAGGCGCCCCCCGGAGCAGGTCACCTCACCGGTGATGAGCTTCAGGATGGTGGACTTTCCCGATCCGGATGGACCCACCAGAAAGACAAATTCCCCGTCCTCGATCTTCATGGAGACGCCCTTGAGCGCCCGGGTACCATTGTCATAGGTCTTTTGTACATCGATAAGACGTATCATACGCAATCCTCACAAATAAGGCACAGCGGCGGGGACAGGTCCCCCCGCCCTACCAAAAAACGCAAGACTGAGACTCGGTAGGACGGGGGCACCGCCCCCGCCGCAGATCATGTGTAATTAAGATTCGATACCTCTGGACACCAGATACTTTTTGACCATCAGAGCCACCTTGAAGGTGATGGCATCGTCGAACTCCCGCAGGTCCAGACCGGTGAGCTTCTTGATCTTCTCCAGGCGGTAAACCAGGGTATTCCGGTGGACGAAGAGCTTCCGGGCCGTCTCAGAGACGTTCAGGTTGTTCTCAAAGAACTTATTGATGGTAAAGAGGGTCTCCTGATCCAGGGAGTCAATGGGGTTTTTCTTGAAAACCTCCTGGAGGAACATTTCACAGAGGGTGGTGGGCAGCTGGTAGATCAGACGACCGATGCCCAGATTCTCATAGTTGATGATGGACTTCTCAGTATCGAAGACCTTGCCCACATCAATGGCCACCTGTGCCTCCTTATAGGCCCGGGCCAGCTCCCGAATGTGGCCCACCACGGTGCCCACACCGATGACCACCTTCAGCCCCAGCTCGTTCTTCAGGGCGTTCTCCACCTGCTCGGCGATGCGGTAGAGGTCCTTGGCCTCCACACCGTCCCCCAGCTGCTTGATGAGGGTGAGATCGGTCTCGTTAATGGAGAGGACGAAGTCCGACTGCTTGTCCGGGAAGAGGGACTGGACCACGTCGATGGCGGCCATGTCGGTGGTACCCACCTGGCGGATCAGGAAGACGGCACGGGGCACCTCGGAGACAAAGTGGAGCTCCTTGGCCCGCACATAGATGTCTCCCAGGAGGATGTTGTCGGAGATGATGCTCTTGACAAAGGTAGCCTTGTCGTGCTTCTCCTCATAATAGGCCTTGGCCCCATTCAGCGCCACCACAGCCATGGCGCACACTGTGCGGGCGGTCTCATCCTCGCCCCGGGCAAAGGCGGCATAGTCAAACTGGGAGCTCCACCCCGCCAGTGGCTTAAAAGTGTTCCCTCCAAAGGACACCAGCTCGGTCTCAGCGGCGTTCACCGCTTCCACCGCACCGCTCCACTTTTCTCCAATGCAGGTAAGCTCGTTGCAGGCTACCACCGTTCCTTCGGAATCGATGACGCCGATGGCGCGGTCGGTGCTGTCCTTCATCTGCAAAACCACGCTTTGGAAAATCCGGCTGGACATCGTGCGTTGCCCCCTTCTCAGCGCATCATTGCGCAAAAATCTCAAACAGCCGGTTCACTGAACAACGTCAAACCCGGCTTTTCTATTATACTGGTTTTTTTCTCCCTTTTCAATAGGGAAATCGCATTTTTTTGTGAAAAATGCCGAAGAACCTCAAGTGCCGTCTTCCAGTGGAGGCCAGAGGATCACCGCAGGCCTTCCAAAACCTCTCGCTCCGCTTCCGTCAGCGGTCTCCAGGCGCCGGGCGCCAGGTCCTGATCCAGGGCAATGGGCCCCATGGACAGCCGCTTGAGGTAGAGCACCGGCTTGCCCCGGGCGGCCAGCATTCGCTTGACCTGGTGGTACTTCCCCTCCCGCAGCGTGACCAGACCGGTATCCGGTGATTCCAGCACCTCCAGTTCCGCCGGCAGACATTGGAGACCGTCCCCCAGCGTCATCCCGGCCCGGAAGGCGGCACTGTCCTCTTGGTCCAGCTTACCGTCCACCCGGACGAAGTAGACCTTGTCCACATGCTTTTTGGGCGCCAGGAGCCGGTGCCCCAGAGGCCCGTCGTTGGTGAGGAGTAATAGCCCCTCGGTGTCCTTATCCAGCCGACCAACCGGAAACAGCCCCACCCGCCGCAGATGGGGCGGCAGCAGATCCAGCACCGTGGGCTGCTTCGGGTCCTCGGTGGCCGACAACACACCGCCGGGCTTGTGGAGCATGAGGTAGACATATTTCTCACCGTCCACCGGCTCCCCATCCACCGCCAGCACCGTGGCCGCTCGGTCAAATTTCTCTTCCGGCCGCAGGACCACCGCGCCGTCTGCCGTCACCCGCCCGGCCTTCACCAGGTCCTTCACTTCCCGCCGGGACCAGCGCCCGGTACCGGAGAGGATCTTATCCAGCCGCTCCAATGCCATATCGCTTTCGCTCCTTTTCCGTGGTCATAGCAGCGCTCCTTCCCGCATATCAATGCCTTGAGACCAGCATGGAAGGAGCGTTGCGCTGTGTTTATCTGGACTGCCAAACTGCGCCGGGGGAGGCTGGCCGCCGGTGCGGCGGCGCTGCTGCTGGCGCTGTGCGGAGCAGTTGTCCTGGCCGGCGGCCTCTCCCCCGGAGAGGTGGACGCCGTCTCCCCCGCCCCTGCCAGCCCCAAGGGCATCAAGACCAATGAGGACCGGGTGGCTTATCTGGAGAGCTACGGCTGGACCGTCTCACCTGAGGCGGTATCTGTTGAGGAACTCCTCATTCCTGAGGAGTTCGACGAGACCTATGACCAATACCTGGCCCTTCAGGCCCAGCAGGGCTTTGACCTCACCCAATACAAGGGAAAGCGGGTGAAGCGGTATACGTACGAGGTCACCAACTATCCCTCCGGAGAGAGCGGTGTGGAGGCTGGGCTCCTCATCTACAAAAATACCGTGGTGGCCGGCGAGGTCCTTTCCACCAAGCTGGGCGGCTTTATCCAGGGCCTGGCCATGCCGGAATAAAACGCATATCCAACAGCACAGGCTGCCGAAAAAGTCCCCGCGGCTTTCCCGGCAGCCTGTATCCGCTTTTCAGAAATTCTCCGCCCCCAGCAGGATATGATAGGCATTGCTGAGGAACTTCAGGTACAAAATACTGCCCACCAGTGTGGCGATTGCCGTGCCGATCACCAGCACACCGGCCAATATCAGTAAAATGGGTTCCAGGGCCATCACCATGAAACAGGCAAGGGCAATGGTGCAGAACAGATTGATCTTCCACACAGTGGCCCCCTTGGCAGCCAGGGTAGCATAACCGTTGAGGATGAGGATCTGTCCCGCCGCCGTACAGACGAGATAGACAATATATGCATCCAGAGCCAGACAGACCATAGAGAACACAATCGCCAGTCCCGTCAGCTCATATGCGCCGCTAAAAATTGTCAGGCCGGTAAGTACCAGCCGGACGATATTGAGCCAAAACGCCCGGCTGAAATAGGGGTGGCTGGGCGCGGCCACATTCAGCGCTCCAATACCCATTATAACGGCCGCCAAATTCAGAATCCCGACCAGAATACCCTCCCTCATCAGTCCCCCGATCAAGGCCAGCAGCTGTGAGACGAACATGAGCCTCAGGCCTCTTCCGGCCAGCAGATTGTCGTCGTACATACGCAGTTCCCACCTCACTCCTTCATGATGTGTACGTTGAGGTGGTTGTAGGTGAGCTCCACGCCCTCCCGGTCGAAGGCGGCACGGACCTGCTCCAGCAGGTCATAATAGAGGTCCCAATAATCCTCCGTGGCACACCACACCCGCAGGGTATAGCCCACGCTGCTCTCTCCCAGTGAGGTCGTTCGGACAAAGGGTTCCGGGGTGAAGAGTGCTTTGGGATGGGCGCCGATGACCTGGCGCATGATCTCCTTCACCCGCTCCGGGTCATCATCGTAGGAGACGGTGAAGGTGAGGTCCACCCGGCGCTGCTCCTGCTTATTATAGTTGACGATCTTCTCCCCCGAAATCTCACCGTTGGGGATAAAGATGATCTTATTATCAATGGTCTTCAGCTTGGTGTAAACCAAACCGATCTCATTGACCGTGCCGGACACGCCGCCGGCTTCCACATAGTCCCCTACAGCAAAAGGGCGGGTAGCCATGACCGTGATGCCCCCCGCCAGATTGGACAAGCTTCCCTGGAGGGAGAGGGACAGTGCTACACCGATGACGCCCAGTACTGTCACCAGGGAGTTGACCGGGAAGTTCAGATAGGCGGCTACGATCAGACCGGTGACCACCCACATCAGTACCTTGAGGCAGGAGTGGGTGAACTTATGGACGGTTGGCTCCACCTTCAGCCGGGTCATGGTGCGATCAATGAAGGACAAAACCACCTTCATCACCGCCATACAGGCCAGAAACAGAAGCACACCGTATAGCGCCTTTGTCAGGGTCATACCCCGTGCGACCTGCTCGAATACTTCCACCGTTTCCTCCGGTGTAGCGCTGGAAGTGGGCAGCTCTGTCGACATTCTATTCTCCTCCTCTCCCCTTTTCACCATCTGTATGGTGGTATCAGTATACCATGGTATCCGTGAAAAGAGAACCCGCCCATCTAAAAAAGGTCGGCCCTTCCGATACAAAATCTACTGATTTCACCGCTGTTTCAGCATTGATAGGACAAAAAAACACCCCACCGCATCTGCGGTGGGGTGTCTCAGGAGTAAAATTACTCCTCGATGTCGATAACCACGCCGGAACCCACGGTACGGCCACCCTCACGGATAGCGAAACGCAGGCCCTTCT
>OGHJ01003599.1_pt1 | contig 11077 bp, 10 predicted proteins | sample 1571351 | NCBI WGS metagenome assembly OGHJ01 (sample SAMEA2582037, study PRJEB24529) | metagenome | biome: Human gut stool | place: China | collected 2011 | reverse complement strand
GATCGGTCCCGATCCCGAGACCATCGATCCCGCACTGAACAGTGCAGTAGATGGCGGTAATATGCTGCTTCACTCTTTTGAGTGTCTTCTGACCGTAGACCAGGATGGTAAGATTGCTCCTGGACAGGCTGAGACCTGGGAAGTATCGGAAGATGGTCTTACCTGGACCTTCCATCTTCGTGATGGATTAAAGTGGTCTGACGGCAGTGATCTGACCGCAGACGATTTCGTATACAGCTGGAAGCGTGTATGCGATCCCGTAGTAGCAGCTCCTTATGCTGAGACTGTTCTGGGTATGGTTAAGGGCTTTGACGAAGCACAGGCAGGTGATCTGGATGCTCTGGCAGTATCTGCTCCCGATGCCAAGACCTTCGTTGTAGAGCTTTCCAATCCCTGCCCTTATTTCGAGTCTCTGGCAGCATTCGCTACCCTGAGCCCTGTTCAGCAGGCAACTGTAGAGGCTAACGGCGATGCATGGGCAACCGCAGCTGAGACCTATATCTCCAACGGACCTTTCAACATTACCGAGTGGGTACCCGGTTCTCACATCATTATGTCTAAGAACCCGTACTACTGGAACGCTGATGCGATCAAGCTTGGCAGCATCAAGTTCGTACTGATGGAGGATTCTAACGCAGCTTATACTGCATTCCAGTCCGGAGATGTTCTGTTCATCAAGAGTGTACCTACCCAGGAGATTCCCAGCTTACAGGGTAACCCTGAGTTCCATGTAGATCCTATCTTAGGAACTTACTATCTGTCCCTGAACCTGGAAGATCCTGCATTCGAGAACGTTAACGTTCGTAAGGCTCTGAGCCTGGCAATTGATCGTGACTATGTAGCAAATACCCTGATGCAGGGAACCTATTCTCCCGCATACAATCTCGTAGGTGAGGGATGGGTAGATACCGACGGCAGCTCCTTCAATGCAAATGCTAACGGCGGCCAGAGCTATATCTCCGATGATTTCGATGCTAACCTGGAAGAGGCTAAGAAGCTCTTAGCTGATGCAGGCTACCCTAACGGTGAAGGACTTCCTACCATTACCTATACTACCAACGATGCAGGTTACCACAAGGTTGTTGCTGAGTACTTACAGCAGGCTTGGGGCGAGCTGGGTGTTAACGTAGAAGTAAATATCGTTGAATGGTCCAGCTTCACTCCGATGAGACGTAACGGTGAGTACATGGTAGCACGTAACGGATGGGTAGGAGATTACAGTGATCCTTCCAATATGTTAGATCTGTTCTGCACCGGCAATGGTAACAACGATGGTAAGTTCTCCAACGCTGACTTCGATGCAGCTATGAAGAAGGCAGCTTCCACTATGGATACCGCTGAGCGTTCCGCAGCTCTTCATGAGGCTGAGGATGTTCTGATGGAGCAGGTAGGATGCATCCCTGTTGCTTACTACAATGACTTCTGGCTGCAGAGCGAGAAGATCACCGGTATCTGGCATTCTGCTTATGGTTACTGGTACTTCATGTATGGTGACATCGCAGAGTAATCTGCGGATCTGATCATTCAGAATAAATAACAAAGGACCCCTGTGAGATCGTAAAGATTTCCGGGGGTCCTTTTTTATGCCACTTTTTCGGTACTGTCTTGTAAAATGTTGTTGCAATTGTGTACAATATATGGTAATATAAAATCTGCTTGACATTAGGAGGTGTGAAATGGAAGCATTAAGAATCGTAATCAACATAATTTTTATATTGGTATGTGTAGCACTGACAGTGTTAGTATTGATGCAGGAAGGTAAATCCGCAGGACTGGGTTCCATCAGCGGCGCTGCTGAGACCTACTGGGGCAGAAATAAAGGACGTTCCATGGAAGGCATGCTGGTGAAGATCACGAAGATCCTTGCAGTATTCTTCATGTTACTTGCAGTCGTACTGAATCTGAACGTATTTTAATCATTACGAAGGATGACACTCTTGTGTGCATGGCATACAAGAGTGTTTTGTTTTATAGATATTTATTGAGAGAGGTTACATGAGTAATAACGAAATCAGAGAGAAGAGAAAAAAAGTAATCTGTGATCTGGTGAAGGATGATTTTTACGTTCCGATGAAGGAAAAGGAACTGGCAATATTTCTTCAGGTCGCAAAAGAAGACAGGGAAGAGTTCCGGGAGATTTTGCGGGAGCTTTTAGCGGAAGGAAAGCTTACCCTGACCGTAAAAGGGAAATATATGAAGTCCAACGGTAAGGTGTTGACAGGAACTTTTATCAGCAATGCCAAAGGCTTTGGATTTGTGGAAGTGGAAGGAAGGGACGAGGATCTGTTCATTCCGGAGGACAAGCAGGGTGGAGCATTCCATAAGGATACCGTGGAAGTGGCACTTCTGCCTGCGAAGACCGGTAAACGGCAGGAAGCGCAGGTCATTCGCATCATTGCCAGAGGAATGACCCAGGTGGTGGGAACCTATGAGCAGTCCAAGAGCAATTTCGGCTTTGTCATCCCGGATAACACGAAGATAGCACAGGATATTTTTGTGCCGAAGGAGTGGTCGAAGGGAGCCATGACCGGACATAAGGTCGTGGTAGAGATCACCGGATATGGCACGAATACGAAAAGTCCTGAAGGCAAAGTCGTAGAGATCCTGGGACATATCAATGATCCCGGTGTAGACATCATGTCTATCGTACGTGGCTTTGAGCTGCCGGTGGAATTCGGCGAGAAGCTCATGAACCAGGTGGAGAGGGTATCCCAGGAGGTATCCGAGGCAGACTGTGCCGGCCGCAGGGATCTGCGGGATGTGACCATGGTGACCATTGACGGAGAGGATGCCAAGGATCTCGATGACGCTGTCAGTGTATCCTTTGACGGGACATATTACCACTTAGGAGTACACATTGCAGACGTGACGAACTACGTGCAGGAGAATTCCGCACTGGACAGAGAAGCATTAAAACGCGGCACCAGCGTCTATCTGGTAGACCGTGTGATCCCCATGCTGCCCCATGCCTTGAGTAACGGTATCTGTTCCCTGAACGAAGGTGTGGACCGTCTGGCATTAAGCTGCCTGATGAAGGTAGATGAAGAGGGCGAGATCGTGGACTATGAGATCTGCGAATCTGTGATCCGGGTCAATAAGCGAATGTCTTATACCGTGGTGAAGAAGCTGCTGGAGGAGCCGGAGTGTGTAGAGCATAACGCCGGTGTGCCGGATGGAACCGCCGGAGAAAGCGTAGGAACCGTAACAGACTATTTCCAGTACAGGGAACTGCTTCCTATGTTCCGACAAATGGCTGAGCTCGCGGACAAACTGCGGAAGAAGAGACAGAAGAGGGGATCCATTGATTTCGATTTCCCGGAGTGCAAGATCCTGTTAGATAAGGAAGGGCATCCACTGGATATTAAGCCTTACGAGCGGAATGTAGCGACTATGCTGATCGAGGATTTCATGCTCGCAGCGAATGAGACAGTGGCACAGCATTTTTACTGGCAGGAGCTGCCCTTCGTCTATCGCGTCCATGATGTACCGGATCCGGAGCGGATCCAGAAGCTGTCCACGTTCATCAGCAATTACGGGTATTACATGAAGACGCTGGGGCGCAGGAACAGCAAGGTCTCCGCGGAGGAGATCCATCCCAAGGAGATTCAGAAGCTGTTACAGAAGATTGAGGGAACTCCCGAAGAGCCTATGATCGCCAGACTGACCCTGCGGAGCATGAAGCAGGCGAAATACAGCACGGAATGCACCGGACATTTCGGACTGGCATGTCAGTATTACTGTCATTTTACTTCGCCGATCCGCCGCTATCCGGATCTGCAGATCCACCGCATTATCAAGGAGCAGCTGCGGGGACGCCTGAAGGCAGAGAGAGTGGAGCACTACCGGGATATTCTTCCGGAGATAGCTAAGCATTCTTCCGAGATGGAGCGCCGTGCCGATGAGGCAGAGCGGGAGACGGATAAGTTGAAGAAGGTAGAATATATGGAGCAGCACATCGGAGAGGAATACGAGGGTGTGATCTCCGGTGTCACCGGTTGGGGGTTGTATGTGGAACTGCCCAATACCGTGGAAGGGCTGATCCATATTTCCACGATCCCGGGCGACTATTATCACTATAATGAAGCAGCCTGTGAGATGGTGGGAGAAGCCACCGGACGTTGCTTCAAACTGGGAATGCCGGTGCGGATCGAAGTGGAAGACTGCGACCGTTTTATGCGCACCATCAATTTCCGGCTGGTGGATAAATAAATCCGCGGTTTAAATGAACTGTTAGATCAAATGAGCGGTTAGTTCATTGACAATTACAGAAAATATAGTAAACTGTAACTATTCAGAGCCGTTACTAAGAAGCTTTGCAGGAGCGTATTGTAAATGGGGTTCTGAAGAGTTACAAGGTTTTAAGAGGTAACTATGGCAAAAGGAAAAGAGTCCCAGAAGCTGATCGCAAATAATAAAAAAGCATATCATGATTTTTTCATCGATGAGACCTATGAGTGCGGCATTGCCCTGCATGGCACGGAGGTAAAGTCCATGCGGATGGGAAAATGCAGTATCAAGGAGGCTTTCGTCCGCATTGAAGACGGAGAAGTATTCGTCTACGGAATGCATGTAAGTCCTTATGAGAAGGGAAATATTTTTAACAAAGACCCTCTTCGTGTAAAAAAGCTGTTGCTGCACAAGTACGAGATCAACAAGCTGTTGGGCAAGATCAAGGAAAAAGGGTATACATTAGTCCCTTTGCAGGTATACTTTAAAGACGGTAAGGTAAAGGTAGAGATCGGGCTGGCACGTGGTAAGAAACTCTATGACAAGCGAGAAGCCATTGCCCAAAAGGATCAGCGCAGAGAGGCAGAGAAGGAATTCAAGGTCCGCAATCTGTGATCCGCAGACTCTGATCCTGCAATGCTTTACCGCAAGTGCTTGACAGTGTGTGAGCCATCAAGTATACTTGGTCTGACAATTGAATAAGGGGTAGTAAAGGTTTCGACAAGGGTTTTGCAGCTGGAGAAGCGAGTCGCATGGTAATGCGTTAAATGGCCAAATTAAAATTAAACGCTAACGATAATTTAGCATACGCTGCCTAATGGCAGCAGTCGGCCCTAGGGCACTCACACCTTAGGATCCCGGCTTCAAACATGTGAGAAACGACATATGCAAAGCTTTGCGCATATGGGCGTAACATGAAGCTACTGAAATGCTCAGGGTGTTTATTCCCGGGGCGCGGAGGGAATGTCAAAGAATAAACTACACTCGTAGAAGGACAGGGAATAGGCTTTTGGACACGGGTTCGACTCCCGTCTACTCCACTAAACCGTAACAAGTCGAACACCCTGTATAACATTGTGGTATACAGGAACATGTTCTGCTTGGTTTCACAGAGGGAATGGTAATTGTGAGAACGGTTATTGTAGATAGAATCTACAGGAAAGCAGCGATATTGTAGGTAGGTGATTACACCTCGTACAGTATCGCTATTTTTTGTAAGGCAATCCTTAAAAAAACCACCTGCTATGCAGGTGGACAACAATCGCTTTAGCTTACAGTAAAAACCTCCAATGATATAATAGTGTTGGTTCGCCAACCGCACTAATCAAAGGAGGTATCCAAAGTGGATGTAAATAGTTTATCACACAGTAAATGGAATTGTAAGTACCATATTGTGTTTGCGCCAAAGTTCCGAAGAAAAGTAGCATATAGAGCGTTACGTCAGGACATAGCAAATATTTTGAGCATGCTGTGTAAAAGAAAAGGAGTCAATATAGTGGAAGCAGAGATATGTCCGGATCATGTGCATATGCTTGTAGAGATTCCGCCAAACATCAGTGTAGCAAGTTTTGTAGGTTACATAAAAGGAAAAAGTACACTGATGATATTTGAAAGGCATGCAAACCTGAAGTATAAGTATGGCAATCGGCATTTTTGGTTATTATGTAGATACTGTAGGAAAAAATGCGAAAAAGATCCAAGAGTATATCCAGAACCAATTAAAAGAGGATTTGGAATACGACCAAATGACACTAAAAGAGTATATTGACCCGTTTACGAGTGAGCCAGTAAAACAAAGCAAATAAGATGAGCCCTTTAGGGCTCTGCAGAGAAATGATGTTGCGGCTGGCGAGCTTTCAACGGGTCTTTAGACCCAGTGCCGGTAACAGCCCCTTATAGGGGCAGAACAAACCACCGGCTCAGCCGGTGGTTATGGTTCCTGCAGGCAGTTATTTTGTCTTATCGTGTTCGATAATATCGGAAACGGGGCAGTCCAGGATATAGCAGAGTACATCCAGTGTCTTCGTGGTGATGGCCTCGCCTTTCTTCATACGGTGGATGGTATTGGCGGAAATACCATGCTTAAAGATCAGTTCGTATTCTGTTATGTTCTTACGAAGCAAAGTTTCAAAGAATGGTTTGTATGATATCATGTTGTCGAATCGAGCCTCCTGATCAATGCTATAAAAAGAGTATCATACTTAATTCTTTGACTATACCTAATAGATTGACTATAATGTGAAAAATATAGAGGAAAATTAACAAAATCCTGTAAACCTATTGACAAATGGACAAAAATATGGTATATTCTGCGTAGCTTGAAACAATACGTAAACGTTTTGTTTCTTTTTTTATACTTAAATCCGGGTAAAATGCCCGCGATGTAAGTGAAAGAAAAGAAATAAAACAAGATGTATGTTTCGGGCCTTTTTTATTGCAAAAGAGATGCGCACAACAACGGAACATACATCAGGATCTGTTCAGAGAACGGGTTCGGGATGGCTGTTCCGTTTTTTGTACGATGGAGAACAGCGGGTAACCATAAAACGATCCATAAATAAAAAAGGAGGAGAAAGATGAAGAAATGTAAATTGACTATACTCAATATATTGAGTATAATGACATAAGAAGAAAGTACTACAAAAATTTAAAATACAAAGGAGATAAAATTATGTCGGAACCGGAAGGACAGGAATTACAGGACAAATTAGTTACTATTTGGTATGTCATGGACCAGTATCAGAGAGATGTGGAGCAGTGGCATGATCAAAAGAGAAAATTAAAGGAGAAAAAGGAATATCTGGAAATGAATGGAACCACAAGCAAAGTCATCACTTCCGTGGTTGTGTTGTTTGCCCTGTTTTATTTGCTACTGGGACTTATTAACCAGAATTTTAGTTCGTTTTTTACGATTGTGCTTCTTTCGGGTTTTTATTTACTGATGCGAAAAACACATGAAAAATTGGCAAAAGTTTTCCTGATCATATTAGTGTTGGCGGTGATACAAGGTGCGCAGATTTTGGTGCAGGGGATTATGTCAGGGGACTTGGTAGCTTATTTGATTCTGGCACTACTGATTCCCCTGACAATTTTCGTCATAAGAATGGGATTACGGGGCAATCAATCTTATATAGACAAGTACAATGAGCATGTACGGCAATACAATGAGCCTTACTTACAGAAAATGATTCAATTACAGGAGGATGGGGCAAAGCAGGATAAAGCTTTGAAGGAATTGACAAATGGATGGTTCCCGTCGGCATATCTGTCTCCTAATGTTGTTCTTACTTTTATAGATTACATGAAGAAGAAAAGAGCGACAACCATGAAAGAACTGGCAAATCTATATGAGATGGATAAGCTGTATGCTCATCAGATGCAGATGACACAGGAAATCATTGACAGTAATCGTAGTATCGATAATCAGCTGAGATTCAGCAATATGATCGGAATGTATCAGATTATTCAGATGGATAACATTAAAGACTTTTTCAGAAGATATTGGTAGGAGGAATACATATGTTTGAATTTATTGGTTTTATGTTGGGGATACAATACGGAGAAAAGGTATTCAACCTGTTAGGCGTGCTGTTCCGCGGAGCCGTTGCAATTTTATCTTTTTTCGCATGGCTGAGTGCATGGGATTTGCTTACACAGTACCTGTACATAAGCCCCATGTACAAAATAATAGCAATCGCATTAATGGTATTATTCGTGGTAAGTTTGTGCTTCTGTGCTTACCGGGCAGAAGTAAAAAACGAACATTATTCCAAGATATTTCCGGTGGTATGGTATCTTATCACGCTGGCAGTTATGTATTTTCCGGAGAAGGAGATAAATGGGACATTCTATTTTATAGCCGTGCTTGAACTTTTTGAAATTTATATTCCCAAGAAATTTCTGGAAATGGAAGAGCGTCGTAAAAAGAAATCCATATTGGTTGAAAATGCAGAATTTATCATTCATGAGTACCTGATGAAAATGATCAAAAAATAAGAAAGTATAATACTATGAGAAAGGATGAAACTACCATGAAAAGAGGAAAGAAAGGCCTGGTGCTGGCAGGGGCATTGCTGTTGACCATGTTTGCCCTGACAGGATGCGGGAAGACGAAAATTAATCTGAATGATTATGTAGAGGTAAATTTTTCGGGATATAATACCGCGGGACAAGCGGAAATAAATGAGTTAAAGATAAGAAACGATATTATCCTGGATCATTGGGAGACTTTCGGACTGACAGAAGAGCAATATGAAAATGAACAGGCTGCCGCCAATGAGGATACACGTCAGTTCGTGGAGAGTGTTTCTTATTCACTGGATAAGATGAGCGGCCTGCAGAATGGGGATGCCGTTACACTGCAATGGAACGTGCAGGAAAAGGAACTGGATGAGCTTGCGAAAAAAATAAAGGCAGAGTTTGTATATTCAGATATGACATTTACCGTAGAAGGTCTGGAAGAGCCGGAGGATTGGGATCCCTTTGAAGGAACCGAAATAAACTATAGGGGAAAGCTGCCCTTTGTGAGTGTTGATTATATCGAACATCCGGCGGGCTCGGACGTACCGGGACTTATCTGGACCAACTCCGATACAGATTTTAACAACAGAGCAGAAGAGTCTGCGGACGCAGAGCATATCAGCAGAGGACTGGAAAACGGTGATACCATTACGGTCAACATCTCGGCGCCGGATGGTCAGGACATAATGCAATTCTGTGCCATGCAGGGAAAACGCCCTATTGCCTTATCAAAAGATTTCACAGTAGAAGGTCTGGACGGCTATGTCTACGATTTCTCTCAGATTCCGGCGGATCTGTTGCAGCAAATGGATGAAAAAGTACAGGGAATATTGCAGGAAGAGGCGGAAAATACATGGGACTGGCGGCTGGCAGAGATGAAGCTGTTGGGAAATTATTTTCTCTGTGCGAGAGATGAAGGGATGAGTACGCCGAATTATCTTTACTTCATATATGAAATAACGGCGGTAGATGATAGCACCGGAAATTCACAGATCTATTACTATTACGGAAGATATCGCAATCTTAAGATTGCAAGTGACGGTACCGTAAGCGTTGATGTGGAAGATGTTGCTACGCCGGATGGAAAATATTATAATTGGGGTATGTATGCAGGAGAGGTACACGGAGAAGCGTTTATGAAAGGGGATGTTTACTTCATTGGCTATGAACATCTGAATGAATTATATGAAGACAAAGTACAGCAATGGGATGACAGATATATCTGTACCTCAACGGTGAACCAATAATTCCTTTGCAAAGGAAAGTGAGGGAAAGCAATGAAGAAATGTAAGAATCGTAAGGATGCCGTGAAGACGGTGGTGGCAGTCCTTTGCGCAGCACTGATGCTGACCGCATGTGGCAGCAAGGAAACAACCAGTAACGAAACTGCCAGCACAGAGACCACCTCTGTAACAGCTACAGAAGCAACCGGAGCAGAACCGACAGCGGAACCTGCCGTAGAGCCGACCGAAGCTCCCACGGAATCAGAAACAGCTCTCAAAGAGACTGCTCCTGCAGAATCTCCTGCACCTGCCGTGGAACCCACAGCAGCACCCGTAGAATCTACTGCTGTAAGCACAGGGTATACTTATTCGGAATTAAGCCAGACCATGTATGCAAAGTCCGCAGTAAATGTCAGAGACCTGCCCAGCACCGATGGTAAGAAGATTGGCAGCCTGAAAGCCAGCCAGGAAATTGTCGTTACGGGTAAATGTGACCAGACAGGCTGGTATCGCTTTGAATTAAATAACACCACTGGTTATGTAAGTGACAGGTACATCGTATCCGAAAAGCCTGCTGTGAATACCGCAGCACCTGCCGCAACACCTGCGCCTGCACAGACAACTACGACAGGAAGTTCAGAACCTTACTTCGACCGTACCGTAGCAGAACAGGTATTCGCACTGGTCAATAACGACCGTGTAGCAAACGGACTACCTGCCCTGACATGGAATGAAGATATGTATAACATTGCTGTACAGCGATGCTACGAAGGTGCCGCAGGTGACATTCATGGTATGATGCGTAACGGAACCAGCGAGAACAGGACAGAAGGTCAGATGGGTGACGGTGGTGCACAGGAAATCTATCAATCATGGTACAACAGTACAGCTCACCGTAACAATTATCTGAACGCAACCTACACATCAGGTGCTGTAGCCGTATATGCGCAGCCTTGCCCTATCGAAGGACTGGGTGGTCCCCAGGTAGTAGCTTATGAAGTATTCACCTGGGATAACACCGCAACAAACAGCTCCGTAACCATCAACACTCCTGTACAGGACGACTCCGTCGCAGCAGCCCCTAAGACTGCCGATGAGGACACCAGCACTTCCAGCTCTAACGTAGGCTGGTCTATGACCCCACCCACACAGGAAGACGGCTTGAAGAAGTGGCAGGAGCAGAACCCTGATGTGGATGTGTCGTTCGGAAATTAAATAGCGAGTAATAAGGCGGACGCTGATGCGTCCGCTTTTCCTATTTTACGGAAGGTCTGCTGTACAGACCGGGCGCAATACGAAAAAGAAAGGCTGTCGCTTGACAGAATGGTAAAGAAATTATGGATCGAGATATGGACTTATGGAATGCTCTACAGAAGCACATGGGGCATAATGTGAAAATCACGTTCGAGGGTGAGAAAGACAACCCGGAGAACATCTTACTGCAATGTGAGGACTGCCATTTCGATATTTTGAGTGCTGACATTGAGACCGTGTGTGCGAGAGAGGATTGTTGACAAAGGAATAAGGAAAAGCATACCGCAAAGAATAATAGCGGTCAAATGAAAAAGTAAATTCCAATTAGATGCATTTTAAGCTCGTATTTTCGA
>OGHJ01003595.1_pt1 | contig 11089 bp, 4 predicted proteins | sample 1571351 | NCBI WGS metagenome assembly OGHJ01 (sample SAMEA2582037, study PRJEB24529) | metagenome | biome: Human gut stool | place: China | collected 2011 | reverse complement strand
AGGTGGCACGGCGTCAGCCGTGACGGAGAGGTTAAAAGGCAAGCTGCGCCTTGGCTAAAAACATGCAAATTTTATCATTCGTGTGGTTTTGTCGCTTGCTTTTTGACGGGCAGCGCTCTATTATATCATTTGTACAAATATTTCCCTTCGAATTTTCACAAAATCACCAAATGTGGTTTATCGGACGGAGGTTGTTTATGAGACGACTGCGCAGCCCATCCCCGGGGATGAAACTGCAAAAAAATCACGACAAAGGAGGACGGACGCTTTGAACGAACACGAAAAACCGCAGATAGACTTCATGCACAAGCTTGCGCGCCAGATCGTGGAACGCCGCAACCTTGTGTTCCTGTTTGTCATTCTGGCTGCCATCTTCACGGTGTTCTCGGTGCGGTGGGTCAAGGTCGAGACCGATATGACCACCTACCTGCCCAAGACCTCGGAGACCCGCATGGGCCTTGACATCATGGACGAGCAGTTCACGACCTACGGCTCTGCCGACGTCATGGTAGCCAACATCACGCCCGCTGAGGCCGATGAGCTTTCCGACAGGCTCACCGAGCTCAAGGGCGTCCAGATGCTGGACTACGACGACACGACCGACCATTATAATAAGGACTCGGTGTCGGCCCTTTACTCCATCACCTTCGACTACCCCGAGGACGATGACCAGTGCCTCGAGGCCCTCGACCGGGTGAAGGAATACCTCGCCGACTACGACATCTACGTCTCCACCTCGCTGGGCAACACCCAGCAGGAGACCATTGATGCCGAGGTGCGGGTCATTATGGTGTACGTTGCCGTCATCATCGTCATCGTCCTGCTCCTGACGTCCCAGACCTACGCCGAGGTACCCGTTCTCATCCTCACCTTCGTGGTGGGCATGATCCTGAACATGGGTACCAACTTCATGCTCGGCACCATCTCCTTCGTGTCCAACTCGGTCACGAACATCCTGCAGCTGGCGCTGTCGCTGGACTACGCCATCATCTTCTGCAACCACTTCAAGGAAGAACACCAGACCATGCTTCTGAAGGAGGCCGTCATCGAGTCCCTGAGCAAGAGTATCCCCGAAATCAGCTCCAGCTCCCTGACCACCATCGGCGGCCTCGTGGCCATGCTGTTCATGCAGTTCCGCATCGGCTCCGATATGGCCATCTGCCTCATCAAGTCCATCCTCTTTGCGATGCTCTCGGTGTTCGTGGTCATGCCCGGCCTGCTGATGCTCTTCGGACCCTACATGGATAAGACCAAGCACAGGAACTTCGTGCCGGAGATCCCCTTCGTGGGCCGTTTTGCATGGCGCACCCGCAAGGTCATCCCTGTTATCTTCCTGGTGGTCATCCTCATCGGTCACCACTTCTCGAACCTTTGTCCCTACGCCTACGGCTACGATGTCATCAAGGTGCCGAAGATGAACGAATCCCTCATCGCGGACCAGATGATCGAAGAAAACTTCACCAAGTCGAACCTCGTGGCACTCGTCTACCCCAAGAACGACGATTACAGCATCGAGAAAAAGATGCTGGAGGAGCTGGAAAGCTGCGATGAGATAGACTCCACCAAGGGTCTGTCCAACATCGAGGCCGAGGACGGCTATATGCTGGAAGACAAGCTCACCGCCCGCCAGTTCTCCGAGATGGCCGATTTGGACTACGAGGCCGCCCAGATGATCTACACCGCCTACGCCATCGAGAACGAGGAGTACGGCCAGGTCATCGGCAACTTTGCCTCTTATAAAGTGCCGCTCGTGGATATGTTCCTCTACGTCTGCGACGAGGCCGACACCGGCATCGTGTCCCTCTCTCAGGAAGACCTGGACGACCTCCACGACGCCCGCGACCAGATGGAGAGCGCACTGGCCCAGCTGCAGGGCAACGACTACAACCGCGTCCTCATCTACCTGAGCCCCTCTCTGGAACCCGGCCAGACTACTTATGAGTTCACCGACACCATCCGCTCCATCGCCCGGAAGTATTACCCGGACGGCGAGCTGTACATGGCCGGTGACGCCACCAACGAGTACGATTTCCAGAAGTCCTTCGCCGTCGATAATGTCGTCGTCAACGTCGTGTCCATCTTCATCGTCCTGCTGGTGCTGCTGTTCACCTTCCAGTCCGTCGGTATGCCCATCCTGCTCATCGTGGTCATTCAGGGCGCTATCTGGATAAACTTCTCGTTCCCGTATTTCATGGGGACCAACCTCTACTTCATGGGCTACCTCATCGTCAGCTCCATCCAGATGGGCGCGAACATCGACTACGCGATCGTCATCGCCACCCGTTTCAACGAGCTGAAGGATAAGATGGAGCACAAGCAGGCCATGATAGAGACCATCAACTTCGCGTTCCCGACCATCCTGACTTCCGGCACCATCATGACCGTGTCCGGCATCCTCATCGGCCAGATGACTTCCGACGCCTGCATCGTGGGCATCGGCCAGTGTCTGGGCCGAGGCACCATCATCTCCATCATCCTCGTCCTCTTCGTCCTGCCTCAGATCCTGCTCATCGGCACCCGCATCGTGGACCGTACCTCCTTTGCTGTGCCGAAGCTGGTGGCCCGCAGCAGCGGCAATGGCCGTATGCGTGTCAACGGCATCGTGCAGGGCGAGATCCACGGCTCTGTGGCCGGTACGATGAACGCCATCGTGGACGGCGACGTCCAGCTGACCGTCATCTCGGGCAACGTCTCTCAGGAACTGGACGACAATAAACAACAGGAGGTGCAGAATGAAGACCAGTAACCATCTGCTGCGCCGCCTGACGGCTGCGCTTCTGGCCGCTGTGCTGGCGCTGAGCATCGCACTGCCGGTGTTCGCATCTGACGACGGCGATACCATTTACATCAACAGCGTCTCGGACCTGCTTTCGCTGGCCAAGAGCTGTGCCTACGACCAGTGGTCGGTGGGCAAGACGGTTATTCTACAGAAAGACCTCTCCCTCGAGGGGATGCTGTGGGAGCCCATCCCGTCCTTCAGCGGACAGTTCAAGGGCAATGGCCACACCATCTCGGACCTGACCATTACGGGCCAGTATTCCCCGGCGGGCCTCTTCGGCATCGTGGAGGAACAGGGCTCCATCGAGTCCCTGAGCGTGCGGGGCATCGTGTCTGTCTCTGACTCTGCCGACACCACCACCGGCGGCATCGTAGGCATCAACCACGGTACCCTCATCAACTGCCAGTTCACCGGCGTCGTCACCGGCGACAGCGAGGTGGGCGGCATCGTGGGCCGCAACGAGTCCGAAGGCACCATCGACCACAGCACGGCCCGCGCCATCGTCACCGGCAAATCTTCCACCGGCGGCATCGCAGGCTACAACCTCGGCGCCATCACCGGCTGCACCAACGTGGGCAGCATCAACACCGAATATCAGGAAGCCTCTCTCGACACCGACGGCTTCACCGCCAAGATGGTGGACCAGATCAACAACAAGATAGCCGCCGCCGATGACGACGCCACCAATTCCGTCACCAACGTCGCCACCGACACCGGCGGCATCGCAGGCCGCTCCTCCGGCATGATCCTGACCAGCGTCAACACCGGAACTGTCGGCTACGAGCATATCGGCTACAACGTGGGCGGCATCGTGGGCCGCACCGACGGCCTCGTATCCGGCTGCATCAACCAGGGCCGTGTTCTGGGCCGCAAGGACGTGGGCGGCATTGCCGGTCAGGCGGAACCCTATCGCGAACTCGACCTCTCCAAGGACACCATCAAGCGTCTCCGTTCGGAGCTGGATGTTCTGCGCGGCCTTGTCGATGACACCACCGGCGTTGTCGAGAACTCCACCGCCAGCATCTCCAATTCCTTCAGCGCCATGACCAGCCAGATGGACACCGCCATTGCAGCGGCACGCCAGCTGGACGATCAGGCCAGCGACTACGGCGACGAGGTGGCCGACGAGATCGACCGCGCCTCCACTCTGCTGGCCGATACCCTCACCAAACTCGAACCCGTCATGGACACCGGCGAAGATGCCATGACCAAGCTGACCGATGCCACCGGAAACCTCAAGTGGGCCATGCGCGAGATGGCCGCTGAGATGTTGATGGCATCCAGCGCCCTCAGCAAGACCAGCTCCGGTCTGGACAAGGTGAGTGACGCGGCCGAGGATGGCCGTGACGGGATGTCGGCTATCTCTGAGGGTATCAAACAGCTGTTGGAGTCTGTCGATACCGGCGATGACAGCGCTGCCTCGCAGGCGATCTCCACCATCCTGACCGGCTACGACTCTCTCTCTGCCGAGAAGAAGTCGGATAAGAACCTCAAGACCGGCATTGAGCTGCTGAAGGTGGCCAACTCTGTGGCCAGCGTCTTCACGCTGGGCAGCGGCATGGCTCCGGCAATGAAGGCCGTCACCGCAGGCATGGGCCTGCTGCGCACGGCGTCCCTCCTGTCCAACGACAGTGACATTGCCCGTGCTACTTCCCAAATCGCAAGTGCCATCGGCACCATCTCTACCATTGCCACCCAGATGGGCGGCATCGTGGGCAGCGCTGCCAAGTCCGTCTCGGCCTCCGACCACCCCGAGCTGGCTGCGGCTCTGACCAAAGCCTCTGACGCGCTGGACGGCATGGGCAGCATCACCGACGGCATCATGGACAACATCAAGGACTGGGTCGGCAATAACGGCGGCGGCAGCATCAAGGATGGTCTCGATCAGCTGAGCGATGCTTCCGACAAGCTGAGCGACGCCATGGATGACCTGAGCGACTCCCTCGACCTGCTTAAGACCGACGCCGCCCTCACCAGTGCAACGCTGGCGCATACCTCCGTGGCTCTGGGCCAGATGCAGGACGGCCTCGGCGGCCTGACCGATATGATGGGCCAGACCCGCGACATCCTCCACTGGCTCAACCAGCAGGACCCCATCAAGGTGCCTCGTCCCTCGGCAGAACTGACCAACACCAAGGACTCCCTCTTTGATGCTGTCAGCGCCATCAACGACAAGATGGACGACATCAACAGCACCATGCGCACCGCCAGCAACCAGCTGACCGACAAGGTGCGCGCCGTGACCGCACAGGTCAGCGTCGTGTCCAACCTGATGCTGGATGCTGTGGAAGAGATCAGCGACCCGGGCAGCAAGACCATCTACGAAGATGAGTCGGAAGACCTCATCGCTTCCCAGTCCGACGGCAAAATTGAGAACAGCATCAACCGCGGCACCATCGACGCCGACATGAACGTGGGCGGCATCGCCGGTACCATGGGCGTCGAGAACCTGCTGGACCCCGAGGAGGACAACAAGGACGAGGGTACCTCGCTGCTGCGCACCTCCTATACCGTCAGTGCCGTCCTCACCGGCAACATCAACGAGGGCAGCATCACCGCCAAGAAGGATATGGTCGGCGGCATCGTCGGCCAGGAGGAACTGGGCCTTGTGACGGCCTGCGAGTCCTACGGCGACGTCACCGGCGTCAATCAGGTGGGCGGCATTGCCGGTGCGGCCAGCGCCAAGCTCCGCGGCAACTGGGCAAAATGCGCCCTCAGCGGTGAAAAGTACATCGGCGGCATCGTCGGTCAGGGTACCGACAGCGACCTCACCGACGGCAGCCTCATCGCCATCAACAACCGCGCCATCGTCTCTGTGCTGGAAGGCCAGCAGTACGTGGGTGCTGTCTCCGGCGGACAGGACGGCGACTTCTATGGCAACCTCTTCGTCTCCGACGATCTGCAGGGCATCGACCGCCTGAGCCGCGTCGGTCAGGCAGAGCCGGTCACCTATGAGACCCTGCTGGCTCAGGAGAATGTGCCGGACTCCTTCCGCAAGCTGAACCTGATCTTCAAGGCCGACGGCCACATCATCAAGAAGATCAGCTTTGACTACGGTGCGTCCTTCACTCTGGCCGACTACCCCGAGATCCCCCAGAAGAATGGATACTACGCCGAGTGGAGCACACCCGTCCTCGACCAGCTCCACACCGACACCGTGGTCAATGTGGAGTACACGCCCTACATCCCGTCTCTGAGCAGCAGCGTCACCCGCGAGAACGGACGCCCCGTTTTCTTCGTGGACGGCTTCTTCGGCGGTTCCAACGCCGTGCAGGTCACCCAGCAGGACATCACAGCCGATGTCCAAGGTGTGACAGAGCAGTGGCTGCTGGAGTTCACCGATGACGGCAATGAGACCCACCAGATCCGTTATCTGACCCCCGGCAAGGCCAAGGGCAAGGTCTACGTCAAGCAGGCCGACGGCAGCTGGCATAAGGTGGAGACGGGCAGCTTCGGCAGCTACACCACCTTCACCACTACCGGCACCGAGGTCGAAGTGGCTTTCGTTCCTGCAAAGCTCCCCATCTGGGCCTTCTGCGCCGGCGGCGCAGCCCTGCTGGTGCTGCTCCTGCTGCTGGCAAAGCGCATCAAGTCGAAGCGCGGCCCCAAGGGCGAAAAGCCCCGCAGGGAGAAGAAGGGCAAACAGCCCGAGACGGCGGACGCCCCCGCCGATGAGCTGGATACCCCCATCTCTGAGACGGATATGCAGTAAGCAATAAGAAAAACAGGAGCCCCATCCGAATGGATGGGGCTCCTGCTTTGTTTGTAGGTTAGGCTCGTCTTCGTACAACCTCTCAGTCTCGCTGCCGCTCGACAGCTCCCCTAGTAGGGGAGCCTCTGGCGAAGAGGCGAAGCTTTACGGAATGCCAAAGCCTTCCCTCGTTAGGAGCAACAACGACGACCGCCGCCAGTGGCGGAAACAGGGAGTCGCTGTTGGGGCCGCGGCCAGCAAGACGCAAGCAAAGCGCTGCGGATGCTGGGTGCCGCAACCCGGGCAGTGGCACGGCGTCAGCCGTGACGGAGAGGTTATTCCTCCGTCTCCTTCACATCGTTCAGGAACGCCTCTATCTTATCGATCTGGTTCTCCGCCACGGCGCGGCCCGTCTCGTAGACCCGGCGCAGCTGGGCGGGGTCGCGCTCCATAGCGCCGATCTCCAGCGGGATGGGCGGGCGGATGACATAGTCTTTGCCGGAGGCCTCCTGCATGGCGATGTAGGAGAGGGTCTCGTTGTACCGCTCGTGACGGTCGGCCACCGCTGCCACGAAGGCCGGATAGCGCAGATACCGCGCACGGATGGCGGGCAGCATGGGATTCTTCTTTTTCACAAAGCCTTTGGGCTGGGTCAGGATGATGAGGTTCCGCTTGTAACCCAGGCTCTCGAAGAAGCGGACGGGGATGGAGTCGGCCACGCCGCCGTCCAGCAGGGAGTAGTGGCCGATCCTGACGGCCTTCGCTGCCAGCGGCATGGACGCCGAAGCCTCCATCCAGCGCACGTCCTCGGCGTCGCCGCTGCGGCACTTGTGGTAGATAGGGTCGCCGGTGCGCAGGTCGGTGCAGACGACAAAGAAGTCCATGGGCGAAGCGCGGAAGGCCTCTTCATCAAAGGGGTCCAGCTTTTCCGGCACCTCGTGGTAGCAGAAATCCTCGCTGTAGAGGTTGCCGGTGCGCAGCAGATTGCGGAAGCTGGCGTAGCGCTTGTCGTTGCAATATTCGGTGTTGTAGCGGATGACACGGCCGATCTGGTGCGACTTGAAGTTGCAGCCGAACACCGCGCCCGCCGACACGCCGATGGTGCCATCGGTGGTGAGGCCGTGCTCCATCAGGACATCCAGAACGCCTGCGGTGAACATCCCCCGCATGGCACCGCCCTCTAATACTAACCCTGTCTTCATATACTGACTCCTTTTCCCGGTGCGGCCCTCGTCAGCCGCAGCAAGCCGTTTCCGGTTGCTACCAGTATACTCGATTTTGCGCAGAAAACAAGAGACAACTGCACAAATCGCCCGCCCTGAGGCACAGACCGTACCGCAAAAGTAGTACTTATAATCGAAAGGGCTGAAAAAAACGGAGAGAACGAGTCAAATTTGGGCAGAAAAAGCCTTGCCAACCGGGAAAGTATCCGGTATACTGATATGAAATATCGACCGTTTTGTGACAGGAAAATTGGGAGGAAGAGACGAACTATGAAAATGCTGGAAGACCGCATCCGCAAAGACGGCATCGTCCGTGAGGGCAATGTGCTCAAGGTGGACAGCTTCATCAACCATCAGATGGACATTCCGCTGTTCCGCGAGATGGCAAAGGAGTGGAAGCGCCTGTTCGATGGCAAGCCCATCAACAAGGTGCTCACCATCGAGGCCAGCGGCATCGGCATCGCGGCTGTGGTGGCCAGCGAGTTCAACGTGCCGGTGGTGTTCGCCAAAAAGTCTATGAGCATCAACCTGGACTACGACAACTACGAGACGAAGATCCAGTCCTTCACCCACAAGAAAATTTATAATGTCATCGTCTCCAAGAAGTTCCTCACCCCCGAGGACCACGTTCTCATCATCGACGACTTCCTGGCCAACGGCTGCGCCCTGCTGGGTCTGCTGGAGCTGACCGAGAAGGCTGGTGCCACTGTCGAGGGCATCGGCATCGCCGTCGAGAAGGGCTTCCAGCAGGGCGGCGACCTCATCCGCAGCAAGGGCATCCAGCTGGAGAGCCTCGCCATCGTCGAGTCCATGGACAGCGCCACCGGCGAGATCGTGTTCCGCGACCAGCCGCAGCAGAGCTGAAAAATATCGACCTTCCAAGACCGCCGTCCAGCGGTCTTTTCTTTTGCCCATTTTTACGCCCCGTCGAAGCTGTCGCCGTCCTCGGGAAGGTCGGCGGAAGTCTCAGCGTCGGAAGCAGGCGTATCCGGGACAGCGGCGCGGGGGATACCTTTATAAACCAGCGTCTGCTCGAGGACCTCGGCGCAGACCGGGGCCGAGAGGCTGCCGCCCGCTGTCGTCCAGCTGTGGGGCTCGTCGAGGCAGACGAGACACAAAAACTGGGGGTCGTCGATGGGAGCCACGGCCACAAAGCTGGCGATGCGGGCTTTTTCGTCGGCGCTGTCCAGCTTCTGGCTGGTGCCGCTCTTGCCGCCCACCCGGTAGCCCGCGATCTGTGCGTTCCGTCCGCCGCCGTAGAGAACGACGGCCTCCATCATCTCCCGCATGACGGCGCTGGTCTCGGCCTTGAGCACCTGCCGGGTGCAGGCGGGGCCGATGTGTTCAATGAGGCTCCCATCCGGCGCGAGGATGTCGGAGACCACGTAGGGCCGCATCAGCTTCCCGCCGTTGACTACGGCGCAGACGGCCGCTGCCATTTCGAGGTAGGAAATCTTGCTGCTCTGCCCGAAGGCACAGGAGGCCAGCTCCACCGGGCCCATCCGGTCGGCGGTGTAGTACAGGCTCTTCTTCGGCTCTGCGGGCAGGTCGATGCCGGTGGGCTCCCGGAGGCCGAAGGCGGCGAAGTAGCTGCAGAAAGCCTCCCTGCCCAGCCGGGCACCGATCTGGATGAAGCTCTGGTTGCAGGAGTTTTCGAGCGCCTGGGTCACGGTCTGGGCCCCGTGGCGCTTGTGGTTGGCGCAGTGGAACCGCGTCCCGGCCACCGAGATGGACTCGCCGCAGTAGAAACTGGAATGCCGGGTGATGGCCCCGGCATCCAGCGCGGCGGCGCAGGTGATGAGCTTGAAGACGCTGCCCGGCTCGTAGAGGTCGCTGACGGCCTTGTTCCGCCACTGGGTCTGCTGGGCCAGCTGCAATGCCGCCGCCCGCTCGTCGCCGGAAAGCCCCTCTACAGCCTCCCGGGCGGCCTTGTCGGCCAGCACACGGGGCTGGTTGGGGTCGTAGGCGGGGGTGGTGGACATGGCCAGCACGGCCCCGGTGTTCACGTCCATGACGATGCCCACGGCACGGGCTGCGACGTGGTGTTCCTTTACCGCGTAGCCCAGCGCGTTCTCGAGGTAGTGCTGGATGTTGGCGTCGATGGTGAGCCGCAGGCCGTCCCCCTCGGTGGGAAAACGCTCGGTCTCATAGCTCTGCTCGAGGGTGTAGCCCCAGGCGTTCACCGCCGTGAGGACGACGCCGTTTTCGCCGGTGAGCAGGTCGTCATACTTCAGTTCGAGGCCCGAGACGCCCGCGTTGTCCACATTGGTGAACCCCAGCACCGAAGCCAGAAACTCCCCCTGCGGGTACCAGCGCTTGCTGTCCTGATTGATGCGGATGCCGGTGATGCCGTTTTCCTCGCAGAAATCCCGCACGGCGTCGGCCATGGCCCGGTCTACCCGGTAGCGCAGGAGGCAGTCGTTGGAGTGACGGTCGCTGAATTTCTCGAGAAGATTTCCTTCGTCCAGCTCCAGGATCTCTGCCAGCCCCTTGGCCGCGAGGGCAAGTTTATCTTCCGGCATCTCCCGGGGCGAGGCCCGGAGAGTCCAGCAGCTGCTGTTGGCCGCCAGAAGGACGCCGTCGGCGCTGTAGATGCGGCCCCGGTCGGCGGGGACGACGGTGTCCCGCAGCTGCTGGCCCAGAGCGCGGTCGGTGTACCAGCCGCCGCCCAGCACCTGCAAAAATAAAAGCCGCACCGCCAGCCCGCAGCAGACCAGACAGAACACCCCCGCCACCAGCCCTGCCCGGGCGCGGAACGCCCGTTCCGGCAGGGTGCGCAGGGCGTCGGCGGGTTTTGGCGATTCGGACATGAGACAGCACCTCCCTTCCTGCAATCATATGCGCGAGGCCCCGTGACTAGCCGCCCGCCCCGGTGCGTACACTAAAGGGAAGGGGGGAGAGGATGAAGAAGAGGATCCTGCGTCCGCTGCCCGGCATGGACCTGCCGTTTCTGATACTTGTGCTCACGCTGGTGGGCTTCGGGCTGGTGATGCTGGCCAGCGCGTCCAGCGCCGTGGCGCTCTACCGGCGGGGCGACGCCTGGGCCTATCTGCGGCCTCAGCTGCTCTACGCGGCGCTGGGGCTCTGCGGGATGTGGCTGGCCAGCCGGGTAGATTACCATGTCTTCCATAAGCTGGCGTGGCCGCTGCTGGGGCTGTCACTGATATTGCTGGCGGCGGTGCTCTTCATGCCCGAGTACAACGGCTGCAAGCGGTGGCTGGTCATCCCGGGGTTTGGCACCCTGCAGCCCAGCGAGATCGCAAAGTTTGCGGTGGTGCTGGTGTTTTCCCACATCATCGCACTGAACCACGACCGGATGAAGGATTTCAGCGTGGGTGTCCTGCCCTTTGCGCTGGTGCTGGGGGTGGTGGCGGTGCTTATGCTGCTGGAACCCCA
>OGHJ01003591.1_pt1 | contig 11103 bp, 7 predicted proteins | sample 1571351 | NCBI WGS metagenome assembly OGHJ01 (sample SAMEA2582037, study PRJEB24529) | metagenome | biome: Human gut stool | place: China | collected 2011 | reverse complement strand
GGTGGAGCTGCCCGACGGCCGGGAGGGATATACAAAGAGTAGTTTTCTCGGCGAATATTACAAAAAGCCCTTTCCTGCCGAGGAGAACGCCTTTCGGGCTGCGGTCACCGCCACCGCCCGCTCCTATCTGGGTGTCCATTACCGCTGGGGCGGCAAAACCCCGGCGGGCATTGATTGCTCCGGCCTATGCAGCATGGCATACCTGCTGTGCGGTATTTCCATCTGGCGGGATTCCGAGCTGAAAGAGGGCTACCCCATCCATCCGGCCCATGTTTCGGATATGCGCGTGGGAGATCTGGTGTATTTCCCCGGCCATGTGGCGCTCTATCTTGGCAATGGAGAGTACATTCATTCCACCGCGCGAGCAGGGGATAATGGTGTTGTGATCAACAGCTTTTACCCGGATTCCCCCCTCTACCGCCCTGACCTGCCCAAGCAGATCACCGCAGTAGGCTCCTACTTTGCCCGCCGGGAGGCAACCTGATAAAATTGAAATGAAGAAAAGCGCCTCTCTGTGATAGGAACAGAGGGGCGCTTTGATATGGGTTTTATAATAAATGCAGTCAAAAGTGCGGTCAGATAAAAAAACTAGACGATAAAACATACGTTTTAACGTTCAACACTTTGGCGGGAGCTGGTGGATTCGCCAAGCCGCGGTCTAAGCAACAGTCCGCAGGACTGTTGCTTGCCGCCTTCGGGCGGCCGACCTGTTCGAACCCTACCAGTTCCAGCACAAAAAAAGACCCGCAACCTCAGTTGCGGATCTCTTTTGGTGGGAGCTGGTGGATTCGAACCACCGAAGCATTAAGCAGCAGATTTACAGTCTGTCCCCATTGGCCACTCGGGAAAGCTCCCATATTCATTTGTGCCTCTGCCTTAACAGCGCTTGATTATTATAGCAGGATAAGATGGAAAAAGCAAGCCCTATTTCAAAAATATTTTTGTAAACGGCGGAACGGGAAACGGACGGCTGCGGTGGCAAGTGCCTTGCAATCTGATAAAAACAATGCTACACCGAAAGAAACAGCCCGAGACACAGGGAGATCACCACCCAGAGTATTCAGCGCATGCAAATTCTGCACCGTGGTATTTTTATGCCTGCTTTTGACCGCATATTGCAGCTGGCCCGCATGGAAGAGATGGACTGCGAGTTTGTGGAGGTGACCGCCCACGAGGGCGCCCGCCCCACCCATGCGGTGTGGCAGGGCAGGGTTTACCACCGTGGGGGCGCTGTGGTGCAGGACGGCGAGCGGTACGAGGATTTTGAAGCCGCTACCGGTTACGGCACCGGGCCGGGCCTGTGCGGCTGGAACTGCCGCCACAACTTTTACCCGTTCTATCCCGGCATCTCCGTGCGCAACTACACAGACGACCGCCTGGCCGAACTGGACGCCCGCGATATTCCCTACGGCGGCGGGCTGTTCGCAGGGCATTCAAGCGCCGGGCAAACCACTGGTATAATGAGAGTGATTCCACCGAGGATGACGAACGCACGGCATCCGCGTTCCGCATCGGCCATCGGGCTGGTACTGCGGTACCGCCGCCCTGTTCGACGCCTCGGCAGCTCACGAAGCACCAAAACAAAAACACCCGCCGGGGTACGGCGGGTTCTTTTATTTTGATTGTAAACCACACCTTAAATCCGAACCGAGTGCCGACTCGATCTCTTCAAGCGAGATTGTCTGCGTCCCGTGCTGATAGTTATAGGTCAATACAAGTTTGTCATCGAACACATACACCGAATTCACGAATGTATCAATCAGGCGTTTCTGAAAATCCCAGTTTTCCGAATCGCCGTGACGGAATTGTTCAAACCATGCCGTCATCTGTTCGCGGGTAAGCTTCGGCTTTTGCAGCTCGGCAGTCTGGATATTGACGAGAATTTCTTCCTTCTGCGCTTCCAGCTCTTCAAGCCGCTGCTTGGTGGACGGCGTGAAGATACCCTGCTCGATTGCTTTTAGAAGATTTGAAATCGCGGACTCTGTTTCTGCAAGCTGTGACCGCAGTGCAGGTGTCGTCGTGTCCTCCTGTTCCTGCATGACAAGGATCGCATCAATGAGCCGGTTGATCTTTTCCTCGTCCATGACCCGCTGCATGGTCAGGCGAACAACAACACGCTCAATCCAGTCTTTGCGAACAGCCTTCTTGTCGCAATCCTTCAGGCGCTTCGCACCGCTGCATTTGTAATAATAGTGCATAGCGCCGGTATGGCTCTTGCCGCTTTCACCAACCATCATGCGCTCACACTTACCACAGAACAGCTTTGTTGTCAGCAGATAGTCCTCTTTTGCTTTTGCCATTGCGGGAGCATGGCGGTTCTTCTCAATGCGTTCCTGCACACGGTTGAACAGGTCTTCCGGAACGATAGCAGGAACGCCGCCCTCAATTACAACATCCTGATAGCGATACTCGCCAATGTATTTGCGGTTTTTCAGCAGAGAGCTGAAACTATTGATATTGAACGGCTGTCCCTTTTTCGTTCTGAGTCCACGGACATTGAAATCTTCCACAATAGAACGAACCGATTTTCCGTCAGCATACTTCTCAAATACCTCAACCACTAATGGCGCAGTCGTAGGATCGATCACAAGCTTCTGTGCTTTCTTGTCCAACAGATAGCCGAGCGGAACGCCACCACCGTTGTTTTTCCCTTTCAGCGCGTTCTCTTTCTGTCCGCGATGGATTTTCTCTGATAGTTCAGCAGAATAGAACTCGGCATAGCCCTCCAGCATTGCTTCCAGAATAATACCCTCCGGGCCTTCGGAGATATGCTCTTTCGCAGAAATAACCTTTACGCCGTTCTTTTTCAGAATGTGCTTGTAGTGAGCGCTGTCGTAACGGTCACGGGAAAAGCGGTCGAGCTTCCATACAAGCACAATCTCAAACAGCTCTTTTGCGCTGTCCTTGATCATGTGCTGGAACTCCGGTCGATCTGCTGTTTTTGCAGATAATGCCCGGTCGATATACGTTCCAACGACGGTCATATCATTGCGCTCGGCATATTCCCGGCACTCGCGGAGCTGACCTTCAATGGATTCCTCGCGCTGGCTGTCTGAGGAATAGCGGGCGTAGATAACAGCGTTCATTCTTCATCACCCTCGTTGTCTTCGCCACTTTCCAGCGCAAGCTCTGTCAGTTCACGCAGCTTGTTTTGCAGGAGCGTCTTGTCAGGAAGACAAAGCCTATAATCTGCAACGAGTGTGGGCGACATACTGCGGCTTAAAGCATATTCGACAACTGCGTCATCCTTGCTGGCGCAAAGAATAACGCCTACACTTGGATTTTCATTTGGTTTCTTCACATCGCGGTCAAGTGCTTCGAGATAAAAATTGATCTGCCCGATGTGTTCCGGCTTGAATTTTCCGATTTTCAGTTCAATCGGGACAAGGCAGGAGAGCGCACGGTTATAAAACAGCAGGTCAATGAAGAAATCCGTATTGCCAACCTGAACGCGGTACTCTTCCCCGATAAAGGTAAAGTCCCGACCAAATTCGAGTATAAACTGCTTCAAATTTTCGATGATCGCTTTGCGGAGATTCTTTTCAGAAAATTGCTCCGGCAAGTCTAGAAACTCAAGCACATAGGTATCGAGGATGCTTTCACGCACATTATGCGAAACGGATTCAGGCATTGGCTTCTTGGCGGAAATCATCGAACGCTCGTAGTACGATGTGCCGATCTGACGCTCCAACTCGCGCTTGGAATAATGTTCCTTTGCGCAGAGTGCCATGTAAAAATGCCGTTCCTCTGCTGTCTTAGAGCCGGACATAATAAGCAGATGGTTTGTCCAGCTGATTTGTGTCACCAGTGGTGTCACAAATTCATCGTCCTTGTAAGTCTCGTAGAATTGCTTCATACGATAGAGACCGCGACGATTGAAACCTTTGATGTTGGGGTTCTCTTGCGCAATGTATGCGGCAACTTCGTCAATAATCTTATCGCCAAAGCTTGATGCAGAACAAAGCTCAGACAAATACGCACCGACGCTCCAATACATCTGGATAAGCTCTGCATTGACCGCTTTCATGGCGCGGCTGCGGGCGTTGTCGATGATATGGATGACCTCATCGAACCGTCCCGGATTATGGGTTAATTCATTGCTCATGTCTTCGCCTCCCCAAGCATTTTCAGCATTGCTTCTTTCAGCTTTTCGTTCATCGGTGATTCCGGATCGAAGCACATCTCAACGAACTTTCTAAGTTCAGGATTGTTCGCGTCAACCGGAGGTTTTGCCTCATACAGCTTGCCGTGCGGGTCATCGCAGCGGGCAAAGATATAGTCCATTGAAACGTCAAAATAGTCCGCATACTTGCGCAGAAGCTCAACAGTCGGCGTTGCCTGACCGTTTTCATAGCGGTTGATGCTGGACTGCGTAGAGCCGATCACGTCGGCAAATTTTGATTGGGATAAGCCAATTCCTTCCCGCAATGCGCGAAGACGCATACCCAGTTGTTTCATGCTGTTCAACCTCCAATTCGGGTTAAGTACAGTATAATCAAAATCCGAGCAGATGTCAACCCGGATTTTGAAGCTTTTGCGTGAACATTTCAATTTTACTAGATGGAAAGCATTTTATTACTACATCATCTGTCATTACAGCCTTTCTATTTGAAAAATCTGCAACCCAATCGCATTCTTTTGCAAACAATTCTTGGCACAAGCTGTTGATATCATGTCCGGCAGACAGACCTTGAATCACATAGGTCAGGAAATCATCTACATATGAATGAAGATTTTCAACAAGAAGTGCCAAATAAGGCATACTATCACCATTGTGAATAATCAGATTTCTATTCCTATAAATTCTCATTATTTGCCACTTTACTCTCTCCGCATGTTTTTCAACAAACTGATATACATCATACGGAGTGCTGAAAACTTTATTGTAATACTCTATACGTTCCCTGAAAAGAGGAAAATCACCGCATTCTGTTAAGAAAGAATCGCGATCAGTTTTATGTTCATTTAGCACAACAAATTCACACAGTTTTTGGATTATCTCAGCCTCATCAGTGCTTTCACCGATAATTTCACGATATTTCTCATCATTATAGTTTTTGAAATCTATGGAAAACTGAGAAAATAGAGAATAAATGTATCTGCGCTTCAAAATTGGGACAAGATACATACACACTTGAACAATTCTATCTGATGTGTGCTTGTTACTAATGTCGAGAATTGATTCAAAAATTGCCCACAAATCAAGTAATTGATTCTCTTTAGAGATACTATCAAGAGAATGAGAATGGAAACGAGCTGCGTTAATAAGCGCTACTCTCTCTCGAACAGATCTTTGATTGCTGATCGCTGTTTCTAAAGTCTCCATATTCTTAACAATTTGTTCTCTAGAAGGCATTTTAACATGCGATACTGCACTTTTTTCTTGCTCAACTCTAAAAAAATCCGAATCACTATACACGCCGCATTTTGCGGTATTTATGTCATATCGATAGTCATGGTTGTTTAATCGATACAGGGAGGCGTTGATAGAAAGTGTTAATCTAGCACTATAGGCAGCTTGATATGGATCTAAAGCTTTTCGATCTATGATTAGATAGGCTTGATTCCTATTTTTTTGTAAAAATACCTTCTCTGCATGCGATTCATACCTTTGTTCAAAACTTTCTATACAAGACAGGTCCTCGATGTGGTCAGTAAATTGACTAATACGTCCTCTGTTTACGATGAACACTACTGTATAGTTGCTTTTTTTGAATGGAAATGCAGAGAAAAAGTCATTAATCACGTTAGGCGATACTATGTCATTATTTGAATGCCAGAAAACATCAAACATAACTTTTTTGATGTAATTTTGGCTGTATCCAAAGTTAATTAGCTCTGTTAACAACGATTTTACAAGGCTGAATAAATCAAGTTGATCCGATTCTTCATTGGATAGAATCTTCTCTATTACTCTGGTCTTTAATGTCTCATAATACTTGTTGTCTTCAAAGAAACGCGAGTCAATTGCCAATATTGCCTTTTTGATCTCGTCATAGTTTAGCTCCGAAACACTAGTGCTAATTCTGTATCGCTCATTTTGGTACTTTACAAAATATCTCAAAGGACTGTTATTAATAAGATCAAATGCTGGGTCTTTTGTCAGGGAAATGTACAATTCTTCGGCTATGGGCTTGAGTGTTCCTTCAGGGACACCGTGTTTGTCGATTCCATTTATAGCGCTAAGGGCATCTAGACAGAGATAATGGCTATTAAGTGTAGATATTCGATTAGACGGAATAGAATAATCAAAAAGGAGTTCATCAACTAACTGAGCAAAAAATAACAAATTTTTGCACGCAGAAATATCTTTCCATTTGACCAGATTACCCTGTTTCATTTATGGTATCCTTTCTGACTCTCAATTTAGCTGTAAGCTTCAGCACACAAAAACATTTGATTTCATACATCCACATCTGCATCCGTATCAAACAGCGCGTCCAAAGCTGCGTTATCAGTGATCGCCTTGACTTTGTTCCGCACTTGCACCTTCGCCATATCTAAGCGGTAGAAATGTTCCTTGCGGTCTGCGCCCACTTTCTTTCGGATAAGCTGAATACGGTTATAGGTAAATTGGTGCTTGTCCGCAAACTCGGCTAAGCCAACCGCCTTTGCCACATTGTCGGTGCGGCTCGGATCGTGCGGCTCCAAGATACTGTACGAATACTCCTCACCGTCCTTTTCGACGATAAGCAGGGCGGGGTACATGGGAAGAATCTTTCCCGCGCTCCGATAAGGGATGCAGAGAGACCAGGGCTTGCGGTCAAGATTTCTCAGCCACGCATACGCGCCTTTTCCGATTTCTTCAAGCAACAAATCATGTTCCCACGCATTGAGCGTAGTTTGGAAAGTGCCGTCCTGTGCGATATAGATGTGCTTATCATAAGCGCGGCTGTCCTCACCTACGGTAAAGCCCACGCTTGACGGCAAGTGCCAATCTATATCCTGTGGTCTGTCGGTAGCGTCAGACAGGCGTTCATACTCCATACGCCGAGCATCGTTCAGCTTGCCGATTTTGGCGCGGTATTTGTTATACAGCTCCGCGAACTTGTCTTCGCACCAATCGTTGATACGCTGCATAGCGTCATTATGCCCTGCCAGCACGACAACCTCAATTTTTGCGTCCTTATCATCAAGCCCCTGATTATGTTTGAAAATCCAGTAGGCATAATCCAAACCGTCACCGAGTTTTTTACCCGCAACCTTGAAATATCGGTCAATGTCAAATTCGGTCACGATCATGTGGTCAGCTTCGTCCACGCGATAGGCGTTATCGCCATAATCAAAAGTCAGCGATTTCAGATTAAAGCCTGTGATCGCCTGTGCAAGCGCATCGTATTCACCCGCATTTTTGATACTTTCGATTTCATCCGCCATAAGCTGCACAATCGATTTCTGCATATCATGGTGGATATTGATATCGATCATATCGTCCTTGATAGCGCGGCAAAACTGCATGAGCCTACGCAAAGGTGTGATTTTACGCGCCGTTTCAATGCGGTATGTAATCAATTTGCCATCCATATCCGCGAAAACATCAGCAAATTGCGGATCTTGGTAATAGGTCACACCGGTACGATTGGTGACGGTATCGGTGGGGATAATGTCCTCGCCGCTGTTCAGCGCGTCCACAACCTCTTTCACAGTCTGTTCGTTGTAATAGGGCAGGAACAGGCTGACTTCGTTCAGTTCGTCATTGGATGGTATGCGCCGCGCCAATGGAGTACGCACCATGCGCCCCAAAAGCTGCGCGATATAGGTGTAGTCCTGTGCGCTGCGGAACGACATCATAACCTCGGCGCGGGGGCAGTCCCATCCTGTGGAAAGGCTCATTTTGAAAATGACAAAATTGACCTGATCGCTTTCCTCAATGCGGGACGCTTCCATGTAGGGAATCGTCCATGTACCAACGGTCAGCAGCTTCTTGCTGTCCATACAATGCACAACTTCGCCGTTCACAAGGGGACGCCTAAGCTGTGTTTCAAGCATGGCAAGATAGGATTCAATTTCCGTATTGCTGACGATCTTATCGTTGCCGTCCTCAACCTGAATGACAAGGACGGGCTTGACAGTCTTATCCTCGCGTTCTTTTTCGCAATACTGCGCCCATTGCTCCGCTTTGCGCTGCCAACTTGCAACCGCGCCCTGAAACATCGTCATATCGGCATTGATGGCGATTTCGGGATAGTGAATCACAACACGGTCTTTAAGCAGCCCGGAATCACGCACATCTTCGGGCTTGATAATCACTTTGAGTTCGGGGGACTCGGTATTCTCGATCAGCTTATGAAAACGCTGAGGGGTAGCGGTAACGCCAATCACAAGGGGCATTTTGCATAAGCCGTCCGGCGCACTTCCCATGATAAACTTCTGCATGATGGATTTTGCAGCATTTTCGGCTTTTGCGGAAACATTCGTGCCTCTGTGCGCCTCGTCAATGACAAGGTACAGCTTGCCCTTATACTCCCGCACCGTGTTGGTCAGCGTTTCCCAGATGGTATACTGTCGTTTGTCCGATTTATGCGTCAGCAGCTTATCGCTGCCGAGCTTCTGTGTGTTCAGAAAGTAGATATTGCCGCACTCCAAGGTTTCGCTGTCGAAAACGGAGTCGATGGTGTGAATGTTGCGGACACGGATTTTATCGGATTTGCTCTCGATTTTGCGGCGGGACTGCTCGTTGAGTTCGGGCATATCGGACAACCATACAACAATAGCGTCGGGATCGCCCTGTGTTTCAGCCGAACCGAAAAATATGTCCTCAAAAAGCGCGGTCATCACAATGGTCTTACCCGATCCTGTAGGGGCAGAGAAAGAAATGATAACTTGTTCTTCTGCGTCAGACAGGAGCATACTGTTCGCACTGTTGATGTGTTTATGGAGATCAGAGAGTGCGTCCTCCTGAAATCCGAATAGTTTTTCCCTCATGGTCAAATCCTCCTGCTATTGATAACAAAATTATCAATATAGTCCCTGTATAGCTGTGTCACATTTCGGGTGCGAATCCTCGATCCCATTTCCCTGTATGCGTCCTCTGAGTTGGTGACAAGGTAAACATACTCGATATCGGGACGCGCCTCTATTTCAGCCAAAAATGCACCGAAATAACGTTCATCGATCAGCACCGCAAAATTGCTGCTTTCAGGGATCAACATATCGGGCAGTTCTCCATCGGCAAGGACAGGCCGCTTGCCAACCGCGCCCGCTTTCAGCCAAAGCATAGGAAGTATCTCACGAAACTGCTGACCAAGGGCAACGCTGCTCTTATCCAAAAAGCCGAGTTTGAAATACTCCGCATTAGCGGCGAAACCATCAGCCATTTTTATTCTTGAAAGTGCTGGGTATGCCGCTTCTTTGGCCTTTTTATAGAATGTTCCACGGAGCTTCTTGCCTGTATTCGGATCTGTAATTTCACCGTCTACCTCAATCATTTTCTCTATCTCACACCCATAATTACCGCTTAATTCATCACCATTAATATCAACACCCTTTATGCTGCAAACCGTTCTAGGCCAAGTGACATATCGGGCAATGCCGAGTTTTTCCCATTCCTCGTCTCCGGGCTGATACCCTTGCTTTTTTAGTGCTTTCGCCTCGTCGTCCGATACTTCGTTGTTCGTAACCAGAATGCAGCGGCGATTGCCGCCGTCCTCTGCATTGAGAAGATTGACGGCATGAAGAGTTGTGCCACTACCTGCAAAGAAATCAACGATAAGGGCATCGGGCTTATTCGCAGTAAAGAAATTCAAGCAGTCCTTTACTGCATATAGGGACTTTGGGAATGTAAACCGTTTGTTTGTAAATATATTGCCTAACAAACGCGAACCATACTGTGTGGAATCGTGCGAGGAGATTTTCCATATATCCCCCGGCACAGCCATCACTTGCTCCGTATCAATATCATCAACCAGGATTTCGTTGTTGACACCGCGTCCGATTATTTGAAATTCACCTCTCAAAACTTTTTCATATTCGGCTTTCGCCAGCCTATATACAGTAAATCCGCGTTTTTTATCACCACCAACTTTAACTCGCCCTTCATTAAGTCCATCCGCTAAAGTTGTCGGTGACCATTGCCAACGTCCTTCTGAACCATCGTCTCGAATAGGCAGCAAACAGTAAAGATTGCTAATTTGTGGTGCCTCAGATAATCCATCGGGCAGTGGATCACCAACCTTTACGATTTTTCCATCTTCGGGATCAATGTAGATAGGGTAAAACCCCCCTGGAGAATCTTTTCTTGTAGCACCAGTTCCCGATCTCTTTAACAAATCCCATCGGATATTTCCTGTGTGAGTGCGACCCTTGCTCGAAACCCATTCTCTGTCTAGTTTTACGCGAGCCGGTGATGCGCTCCCAAACAAAACAAAGAAGATGTATTCACCACTACGGCCAAATTCACCAGCACGCGCTACAATAGCCGGGTTTATCATCGTGCTAATCATCTGTATTCTCGCCTCGGGAAACATCTCTTCCAGCAAACACCCGAGATGCAGATATTCCTTTTCATCAATGGTCACGATCAGCACCGAGTTTTCGGGATTGAGCAGCCGCTTTGCGATCCTCAACCGCCGCTGCATCATAGACAGCCATTTGCTGTGACGGTAGCTGTCCGCAGCGTCAACATAGTCATTGTTGTATTTCCAGTCTCGCGCTCCCGTGTTATACGGCGGGTCTATATAAATGCAGGCTATTCTTTCTTGATATTGCGGCAAAAGTGATTTTAACGCAAGCAGATTGTCTCCGTGAATAATCATATTCTCGGAGTCTTGTACTCCGTAAGTGTATTTTCTGTCAAACAGTCTATACGGCACTTCTTGATGATGATTGATAACTTTATCTTTTCCTATCCATTCCAGCGTAGGCATTTGCGCTGCTCCTTTATTACTTTTTCAGCCAATAATGTAAATTGCAATATTAACTTATACGGAGATTTGAGAAGATAAGCAAGAACGGGAAAACCATTGAAAATACAGGGTTTTTCCTCACTTCTATAAACACTTGTAATGAGATATAAGACGATTTTCGTCCATAAAATCAATAAAAAATTCCTTTTTTACTTTTCCCTGCCCGTCAAAGCCCACGCCCTCTTTTTCGAGCAGTGCG
>OGHJ01003590.1_pt1 | contig 11103 bp, 9 predicted proteins | sample 1571351 | NCBI WGS metagenome assembly OGHJ01 (sample SAMEA2582037, study PRJEB24529) | metagenome | biome: Human gut stool | place: China | collected 2011 | reverse complement strand
GATAATAGAAATAATGATAGAAATAGGAGAGTAAAGCATGAATCTGATAGAGAAAGTGTTTGGTACCCACAGCGAACGCGAGCTGAAGCTGATCCGCCCGATCGTGGATAAGATTCTAGGTATGCGCGAGCAGATGGTTGCCTTATCGGATGACGAACTGCGCGACAATACGCGCAAGTTCAAAGAGCGCCTTGCAAACGGCGAGACGCTGGACGACCTCCTGCCGGAGGCATTTGCAACCGTGCGTGAGGCGGCGAGACGGGTATTAAATATGGAGCATTACCCGGTTCAGCTGATCGGTGGTATCGTCCTGCATCAGGGACGTATCGCAGAGATGCGTACTGGTGAGGGTAAAACCTTGGTTTCCGCCGCACCGGCGTACTTAAATGCGCTGGCTGGAAAGGGTGTATTCATCGTTACCGTCAACGACTATCTGGCAAAACGAGATGCAGAGTGGATGGGCGAGGTTCACAGATTCCTCGGTCTGACTGTCGGCGTGGTTTTAAATTCAATGAATTCCGACGAGCGCCGGGAAGCTTACAACTGTGATATTACCTACGTTACCAACAATGAGCTTGGTTTCGATTACCTGCGTGACAACATGGCGATCTACAAAGAGCAGATGGTTATGCGGAATCTGGACTATGCGATCATCGATGAGGTCGATTCCGTCCTGATCGATGAGGCGAGAACCCCGCTTATCATTTCCGGACAGAGCGGCAAGTCCACGAAGCTCTATGAGGTCTGCGATATTCTGGCACGTCAGTTGGAAAAGGGCGAGGAATCAGCAGAATTTTCCAAGATGGCAGCCATCATGGGCGAGGAGATCGAGGAGACAGGCGATTTTGTAGTCAATGAGAAAGATAAAGTAGTCAACCTGACCGAGGCTGGTGTGAAGAAGGTCGAAGATTTCTTCCACATCGAAAACCTGGCGGATCCGGAGAACCTGGAGATCCAGCACAACATCATTCTGGCACTGCGTGCCAACTACCTGATGTTCCGCGATAAGGACTACGTGGTAAAAGATGACGAGGTTCTGATTGTCGATGAGTTTACCGGACGTATCATGCCGGGACGCCGTTATTCCGATGGTCTCCATCAGGCGATTGAGGCAAAAGAACACGTACATGTGCGTCGTGAGAGCCGCACACTGGCAACCATTACCTTCCAGAACTTCTTCAACAAGTTCAACAAGAAGGCTGGTATGACCGGTACGGCACAGACCGAGGAGAAGGAATTCCGTAACATTTACCAGATGGACGTTATCTCCATCCCGACGAACCGCCCGGTACAGCGTATTGATTACGAGGATGCGGTTTATAAGACGAAAAAAGAGAAATTCCATGCGGTTGTCGAGGAAGTGGCAGCAGCCCATGAAAAGGGACAGCCGGTTCTGGTTGGTACCATTACGATCGAGACTTCCGAGCTTCTGAGCAAGATGCTGACAAGACGCGGCATTCCGCATAAGGTATTAAATGCGAAGTTCCATGAGCTGGAGGCTGAGATCGTAGCAGATGCAGGTATCCATGGTGCCGTTACGATCGCGACTAATATGGCAGGTCGTGGTACGGATATCAAGCTGGATGAGATTTCCAGAGAACTGGGCGGCTTAAAGATTATCGGTACAGAGCGTCATGAGTCCAGACGTATTGATAACCAGCTGCGCGGTCGTGCCGGACGTCAGGGCGATCCGGGTGAATCACGTTTCTACCTGTCCCTGGAGGATGACCTGATGCGTCTCTTCGGTTCAGAGCGTCTGATGAATATGTTCAACGCCATGGGCGTACCGGAGAATGAGCAGATCGAGCACAAGATGCTTTCCAAGGCGATCGAGAAAGCACAGATGAAGATCGAGACCAACAACTACGGTATCCGCGAGAACCTGTTAAAATACGACGAGGTTATGAACGAGCAGCGTGAGGCAATCTACGCAGAGCGCCGCCGTGTACTGGATGGCGAGAATATGCGTTCCGTTATCATGAAGATGATCACGGATATCGTAGAAAACGCCGTAGATATGTCCATCTCTGATGAGCAGGAACCGGCTGAGTGGGATCTGTCCGAGTTAAATTCCCTGCTGCTTCCGGTTATCCCGTTAGAGCCGATTCAGCTGACGGAAGACCAGCAGCATATGAAGAAAAACGAGCTGAAACATATGCTTAAAGAGGCGGCAACGAAGCTTTATGAGACACGCGAGGCAGAGTTTACAAGCGCGGAACAGGTACGCGAGATGGAGCGCGTGATCCTTCTGAAAGTGGTTGATGCAAAGTGGATGGCTCATATCGACGATATGGATCAGCTGCGCGAAGGCATCGGTCTGCAGGCATATGGTCAGAGAGACCCGCTGGTTGAGTATAAGATGAGCGGCTATGAGATGTTCGACAGCATGACGGCAGCGATCCGTGAGGATACCGTCCGTATTCTGTTCCACATCCGTGCAGAGCAGAAGGTCGAGCGTGAACCGGCTGCCAAGGTAACGGGAACCAACCGTGACGACAGCACCGTGCAGGCACCGAAGAAGCGTGAGGAAAAGAAGATTTACCCGAACGATCCGTGCCCATGCGGTTCCGGCAAGAAGTACAAACAGTGCTGTGGACGGAAGCTGTACGCGAAGAATTAATAGATGAAAGAAGGCAGGCTGCCGTGATTTTGCAGCAGTCTGTGCAGAAAATTCCCGAAACTATGGCGAAATACCTGGTTCCGGGAATTTTTCCAAATATAAAAAAGAGTTACGGTCTATATGTGTGTGATCCGTAACAAAATATAACTGAAAGAATGCTGAACCGTTGGGGAAAATGGCAGCAGATAGATGAGAATGGAGAAGGTGAGAGCATGGTTGAATTAGATCAGTTTAAGTATACATTATCAACCTACGATGAGACGCTGAAAGAGGTCAAGGATTCCCTGGATCTGGAAAATAAGGAGCGCCGCATCACGGAGCTTGACAAATCAATGGAAGAACCGGGCTTCTGGGATGATCCGGAGCGCTCGACCAAGACGGTCCGTGAGGCGAAAAATCTCAAAGATACCGTGGATGGCTACAAGCACCTTGAACAGCAGTATGAGGATATCCAGGTCATGATTGAGATGGGCTATGAGGAAAATGACCCGGCGATGATTCCGGAGATTCAGGAGATGTTAGATGAGTTCGTCAAAGAGCTGGAAGAACTCCGCACAAAGACACTCCTGTCCGGCGAGTACGACGGCTGCAACGCGATCCTTAAGCTGAACGCGGGCGCGGGCGGTACCGAAGCGATGGACTGGTGCAGTATGCTGTATCGTATGTACCAGCGCTGGGCGGACAAAAAGGGCTTTACGACCGAGGTGCTTGATTTCCTGGATGGCGACGAGGCGGGACTTAAGTCCATCACACTGCAGGTCAACGGCGAAAATGCCTACGGCTACCTGAAATCGGAGAAAGGTGTCCATCGTCTGGTCCGTATTTCCCCGTTCAACGCGGCTGGCAAGCGTCAGACCTCGTTCGTTTCCTGTGATGTCATGCCGGATATTGAAGAAGATCTGGATGTGGAGATTAATCCGGACGATCTGCGGATCGATACCTATCGCTCGAGTGGTGCCGGTGGACAGCATATCAACAAGACGTCCTCCGCGATCCGTATCACGCATCTGCCGACCGGTATCGTCGTACAGTGCCAGAATGAGCGTTCCCAGTTCCAGAACAAGGACAAGGCGATGCAGATGTTAAAGGCAAAGCTGTACCTGCTCAAACAACAGGAGAATGCCGAGAAGTTGTCCGACATCCGCGGCGATGTCAAGGACATCAACTTCGGAAACCAGATCCGTTCCTACGTTATGCAGCCGTACACGCTCGTCAAGGATCACCGGACGAACGCTGAAAATGGCAATGTGAACGCGGTAATGGATGGAGATATTGATCTGTTTATCAGTGCGTATTTAAAGTGGATCAGCCTGAAAAACCAGAAGACAGAAGAGGCGTAAAAGAAGATAAATCAGCCTGGATTGGCGGCACAAAAGTTTGACAGAGAAGAAAACACTCTGTCGAGTGCCGTCAGTTCAGGCTGTTTTTTTACAGATACAATTCGATTATTATGAAAAAAATAGATTGCAGAGCGTCAATAAATGTGATAATATCTTCCTGGTAAACACAAATGTATTTCTGGTGCGTACATAAGCGGAGATGGAATGGAAGAAAAGACAAAGTATTATCTGTTAAAGCAGAAAGCAGTGCCGGAAGTCCTTTTGAAGGTGGCGGAAGCGAAGAAGCTCATTGCGTCAGAAAAAGCGATGACGATTCAGGAGGCGACCGACCAGCTGGGGATTAGCCGGAGTTCCTTTTACAAGTATAAGGACGATATTTTTCCATTTTATGACAACGCCAAGGGCAAGACGATTACCATGGTGCTGCAGATGGATGATGAACAGGGACTTTTATCGGATCTTCTTCATATCGTAGCGATTTACAAGGCGAATATTCTGACGATTCATCAGAGTATTCCGGTCAACAATGTGGCGACGCTGACACTCAGCGTGGAAGTCCGTTCGGATACCGGAAATATATCGCATATGGTCGAAGAGATGGAAGAAAATTCGGGAGTACACAACGTAAAAATTATAGCCAGGGAGTAAAGATTATGATTCAGGTAGCAGTGATGGGCTATGGAACAATTGGTTCCGGAGTCGTAGAAGTATTAGAAACCAACAAAGACAAAATCACAGAAAAAACCGGCAAAGAGATTGCAGTAAAATATATTCTGGATCTGCGTGAATTTCCGGGTGATCCGCACGAAGCGCAGATTGTTCATGATTTTGAGATCATTGAAAAAGACGAAGAAGTAGAGATCGTTGTGGAGGCGATGGGCGGCGTCAATCCGGCATACAAGTTTGCAAAAGCGTGCCTGTTAGCCGGTAAGCACGTTGTGACCTCCAACAAGGCACTTGTAGCGGCACACGGCACCGAGCTTCTGGCGATTGCACGCGAGAAGAACTTAAACTTCCTCTTCGAAGCCAGCGTAGGCGGCGGCATTCCGCTTCTGCGTCCGCTGACTCAGTCTCTTGCAGGCGAGAAGATCGAGGAAATCAGCGGTATCTTAAACGGTACAACCAACTATATCCTTACCAAGATGGCAAGAGAAGGTCAGACCTTTGAGGAAGCCTTGAAGAAAGCGCAGGAACTCGGATATGCAGAGCGCAACCCGGAGGCAGACGTAGAAGGCTACGATACCTGCCGCAAGATCACGATTCTTACCTCACTGGCAACTGGAAAAGAAGTAAATTACGAAGATGTGCCGACCGAGGGCATCACAAAGATTACCGATACTGATTTCAAATATGCGGCAAAGCTGGGAACTTCGATTAAACTGTTTGGAACCAGCCGCATGGAAGGCAATAAAGCCAGCGTCTATGTATGCCCGATGATGATCGGACCGGATCATCCGCTCTTTGCAGTCAATGACGTATACAATGCAGTCATGGTTCGCGGCAATACACTTGGAACCGTCATGTTCTACGGCAGCGGCGCCGGAAAACTCCCGACCGCCAGCGCAGTCGTCAGCGACATCGTAGAGATCGCCGGACACATGGAAGACAACATCCCGACCGGCTGGACCGACGAAAAACAGCCAGTTGCACCGATGGGCGAAGTAACCTTCAGCTACTTCCTCCGACTGGCAGGCAAATCAGCCGACAAACTTGCCGATGTGCGTGCAGCCTTCGGTGAAGCAGAAACCATCGAACTCCCGGAGATGGACGAATTTGCGGTCATAACCGGAGAAATGACCGAAGCACGCTTCCGGAAACTGGCAGCGGTATTCGAGGAAGATATCCGCCAGACGATTCGCTATACAAAATAGGATATAAAGTAAAAAGCACGCCAAAGTCATTCATGACGCGGTGTGCTTTTTAACGCAAGAAATACACAGAAAAAGGTCCTCTTGCCAATCATTTTATTGTAACGGACCAATCAAACTCTCATACAACTCCATTGCCTGATCAAAAAACGGCGCATATTGCGGATCCGTAATCATATGGTACACCTGGATCAGGCAGAAAAACTCAACTACTCCAAAGATGGTAGACATAACTCCCAGTATCAGCCCGACCACTGCGCTGCCGCGCCGCGGCTGTCCTTCCTCCTTGGATAGGACAAACAGTACATTCGCCGACATTCCGAGCAGAATCGCGGCGGAAAAACTCAAAAACAGGGAGAAAAATGCGAAGATGCCGCACATCATTGACATCGTGGCATAGCGGCGCGAACGATTGCGCCGGGTTTCATTTGTATCTGAATGTTCCTTCGGAGAAGGTGTTTCATCGTAATAACTCATCGTATATCTAATCCTTTCATAACTGTGAAAAAAGAAAACAGCTACATCCTTTTCTGAAAATTAGAGACAGCCGCTGAATAGGGCAAAACAAAATCTATGCCCATCTGGCGGATTGAATCCGATAAAAGTGTATCATGAATAAAGCCGCTTGTCCAGTTAGGCATTGACTTGCGAAATATGCGCTGGAATGGTATGATTAAACAGCGTATTGATATTGAAGGAGAGTTTTTGCATGGATATTATACAGGCATTGAAAGAAGAGCTTCAGATAGGGAGAGATCAGGTCGAAGCGGCGGTAAAGCTGATCGATGAGGGAAACACGATCCCGTTCATCGCGCGCTACCGCAAGGAGGCGACCGGTTCCCTGAATGATGAGGTGCTGCGCCAGCTAGATGAGCGTCTGCGCTATCTTCGGAATCTGGAGGATAAAAAGGAGCAGGTGATCGGTGCGATCCGCGCCCAGGAGAAGCTGACTCCGGCGCTGGAGAAACAGATCCGCGATGCGGCGACGCTGGTTGCGGTGGAAGATCTTTATCTTCCGTACCGCCCGAAACGGCGCACCCGTGCCGGAATTGCCCGTGAGAAAGGGCTGGAACCGTTAGCAGTCTGGATTTACAAGCAGGAAGCGGGCGGCAGCCTGGAGGCGGAGGCGGCGAAGTACGTGTCGGAAGAAAAGGGTGTTGCAGATGTTTCAGAGGCAATAGACGGCGCGCGTGATATTCTGGCTGAGCAGATCAGCGAGATGGCAAAATACCGCAACTACGCACGTAAAAAGACGATGCAGGACGGTCTTTTGGAGGCATCCGCAAAGGATGAGAAGATACAGTCGGTGTACGAGATGTACTATCATTTCTCCGAACCAGTCAAAAAGCTGGCGGGACACCGTGTGCTGGCGATCAACCGCGGTGAGAAAGAGAAGATTCTGAGCGTGAAGCTTATAGCGCCGGAGGAGCAGATTGTCCGGTATATGGAGAAACAGCTGATTATCCGCCCGGATGGGGATGCGGCGCACGTGATGGAAGAAGTGATTCTGGACAGCTACCGCCGCCTGATCGGACCGGCGATCGAGCGCGAGATCCGCGCGGGGCTGACAGAAACGGCAGAGAACGGCGCGATTCAGGTATTTGGCAAGAACCTGGAACAGCTCCTGATGCAGCCGCCGATCGCAGGATGCGTGGTGCTCGGCTGGGATCCGGCATTCCGGACGGGCTGCAAGCTGGCAGTTGTGGATGAGACGGGAAAAGTGCTCGATACGACGGTCATTTACCCGACTGCGCCGCAGAACCGCGTGGAAGAGTCGAAGGAGATCGTGAAAAAGCTGATCCGCAAGTACGGCATTTCCCTGATCTCAGTGGGGAATGGTACGGCAAGCCGAGAATCTGAGCAGATCATCGTGGAACTCTTAAAAGAAATTCCGGAGAAAGTTCAGTATGTCATCGTCAATGAGGCGGGCGCGTCGGTTTATTCGGCGAGCAAGCTGGCGACGGAGGAATTTCCGCAGTTTGACGTCGGACAGAGAAGTGCGGCATCGATCGCGAGACGCCTGCAGGATCCGCTGGCGGAGCTGGTAAAAATTGATCCGAAATCCATTGGAGTCGGTCAGTACCAGCATGATATGAACCAGAAAAATTTAAGCGAGGCGCTGCAGGGCGTGGTGGAAACGTGCGTAAATAAGGTTGGCGTGGATCTGAATACGGCATCGGCGCCGCTGCTCGCCTATATTTCCGGCATTAACAAGACGATTGCGAAAAATATCGTGGCATATCGGGAGGAGAATGGCGCATTTTCAACGCGCCGTGAGCTTTTGAAGGTGGCGAAGCTGGGACCGAAGGCGTATGAACAGTGCGCCGGATTTATGCGGATCCAGGGCGGCAAGAATCCGCTCGATGCGACGAGTGTGCACCCGGAGAGCTATAAAGCAGCGGAGGCACTTTTAAAGCAGCTTGGACATGATCCGAAGGAGATCGCGGCGGGCGGCATCCGCAATATCCGCAAGGAGATCGCGGATACGGCAAAGCTGGCAAAAGAGCTTTCGATCGGCGAGCCGACCTTACTCGATATTGTGAGCGAGTTGGAAAAACCGGCGCGCGACCCGCGTGAGGAGATGCCGAAGCCGATTCTCCGCACGGATGTGCTGGAAATGAAGGATTTGAAGCCGGGCATGATTTTAAAAGGAACCGTGCGGAATGTCATTGATTTCGGTGCGTTTGTGGATATCGGCGTGCATCAGGATGGTCTGGTTCACGTGTCCCAGATGACAGACCGCTATATCAAGCATCCGCTGGAGGCGGTCAGCGTCGGGGATATCGTGGAGGTCAAGGTGCTGGCGGTTGATGTGGCGAAGAAGCGCATTTCGCTGACGATGAAAATCCGGGAGACGAAGTAAACCACGGCAGATTCAGCCGTTGGTTATAGGATGCAGGAGCGCTGACTGGAATGGGGCGGCGGATAAGGCATAGAAAATTAGGGAGAAGATAAAATGGACTTACGTGTAAAAATACAGCCAAAAGAGATTTTTATTTATTCGATGTACAATTTCTGGGCGGGACTGCGTGGAATCGGATGCATCATACTGACGGTGCTCGTTATTATTGCAGCGGCAGCCAGCGAGGAACGTCTGGGAACGCAGGTGACGAATCTGGTGATTCTGGGAGTGATTGCCTTGACAGGCTTTCAGATTTTTGCAATCTGGAAACAGGCAGAGCGCACCGCCGGGGATGCGAAAACGGGAGCTGAGATTGTATTTCACATTGGAGACGAGGGCATCCGTGCCCGCCAGGCGAACGGCAAGGGTGAGATCAGCTGGGATAAGCTGGTAAAAGTGAAAAAGATCGCGGGAATATATGTGCTTTACCTGGGTCGAGACAAGGCGTACCTGATGCCGAAGCGCGTGTTCAGAGGTTCGGAGGAGCAGATTTTTCTCAGTATGCTTACAAGAAATCTGCCGCAGGAAAAGAGAAGAGGAATTCGAGCATGATGATAGAAACAAACAGCCCGGAAGAGACGTATGCGTTTGGAAAAAAGCTTGGAATGGAAGCGCAGGCAGGGCAGGTGTATTGTTTGAATGGTGATCTGGGCGTAGGAAAGACGGTTTTTACGCAGGGGTTTGCCGCGGGACTTGGAATTCAGGAACCGGTCAACAGCCCGACTTTCACGATCGTGCAGGAGTACGACGATGGGCGCCTGCCGCTCTACCATTTTGATGTATATCGTCTCGGCGATGTGGACGAGATGGATGAGATTGGCTATGAGGACTATTTCTACGGCGAGGGCATCTGCCTGATCGAATGGTCGGAGCGCATCCGCGAGATCCTGCCGGAACATCCGATCCAGATCACGATTGAAAAGGATCTGGAAAAGGGCTTTGATTACCGGAAAATTTCAGTAAACGAGCAGTAGCCGGCGACAGGAGGAAAGAGAAAATGAGAATTTTGGGAATCGAAAGCGCATCCCTGGTGGCATCGGTTGCTATTGTTACGGATGATGTGATCACGGCGGAATATACGGTGAATCTGAAAAAAACGCATTCGCAGACACTTCTTCCGATGATTGATGAGATTGTGAAAATGCTGGAGGTGCCGTTGGAAAGCATCGATGCAATCGCAGTATCCGGCGGTCCGGGATCTTTTACGGGGCTTCGGATTGGCTCTGCGACATCGAAGGGGCTGGGACTGGCGCTTGGGAAGCCGCTGATCCATGTGCCGACGATGGATGCGATGGGATATTGTCTGTACGGGGCTTCGGCGCTCATCTGCCCGACGGCCACCCCGCACCCGACCTTTCCCCCAGCCAGAGCGGCATCCCGTCAGAGGAATTCGCCGCCCGGCTGCGCAAGCACCTGCATCATGACGATACCGACACGGAGCTTGAAGTCGCCATCGAAGACCCCAAGTACGAGGACAACACCGACACGCTGCTGGAAGCAGACCCAAAATGAGCCTGACAACGTAAAATGCCCCGCAGGACGCTCGTCGAGAGCTGCCTGCGGGGCATTTTTTATGCTTAGTTGCTCTTGTGCTTCTGGCCGAAACGGTACTCCTTGCCGTCCCGGATGCGCTGGATGTTGGAACGGTGCATCCAGATGACCATGCCGCCCATGATGGCAGCGCCGACGGTGCAGACCACCACGTCCTGAGTCGGCAGGCCGCGCATGAGGCTGTACACCAGCGTCAGGACCGGGTAAGCCGCGGCCATGGTGATGCTGCCCAGCGACACCATGCCGGTGGGGACCAGGCAGACGAGGAAGATGAGTGCCAGCACCGGCAGCAGCACCGGCTGGACTGCCAGAATGGCACCGGCAGCCACCAGCACGCCCTTGCCGCCCTTGAAGCCGAAGTAGATGGGCTTGGAGTGGCCCACCACGGCGAGGATGGCGGCGAGGTAGACGCCCAGATAGGGCGAGACGGCAGCGTCGGCGGGCAGATGGCCGAACAGCCACCGGCCAAGGCAGACAGCCACGACGCCCTTGAGTACATCGCCTACCGCCGTGAGGGCAGCGGCCTTCTTGCCGAAGGTGCGCAGCATATTGGTCATACCGGCAGCGCCCGAGCCGTGGGTACGGACGTCGTCATGGTACAGGTATTTGCTGACGAGGATGCCGGTGTCCACACTGCCCAGCAGATAGGCTTCGGCAGCGACCGCCAGCACAATGAGAAATGCGGTCATAGAACCAGTCTCCCTTCCTTATACGTCCTTCGCGCCCACCTCGCCGGAGCCGCGCTCACGCACGACAAGGCGGATGGGGGTGTGCTCCAGACCGAAGTTCTCGCGGATCTGGTTGATGAGATACCGCTGATAG
>OGHJ01003587.1_pt1 | contig 11110 bp, 9 predicted proteins | sample 1571351 | NCBI WGS metagenome assembly OGHJ01 (sample SAMEA2582037, study PRJEB24529) | metagenome | biome: Human gut stool | place: China | collected 2011 | reverse complement strand
ACGCCTGTGGAGATAGTAGGTTACGAGGTCGATGAAGCAGGAAGCCCATTGGCTTTAGACAATGGGTAGTTCACAGGAAAGATGATATAGTGATAGTATCTTTATCATAGATAAACGAACAACAGAAAGGCGGTAAGCATAAATGATCCATATTCATGCATTCTACAGGGCAGATAACAGCGAGATGCTTCATAAGTTTTATGAAGAGGCAGTAGCGGCAGGCGTGATCGAAGCGTCCAGAAACGATGCCGGAAATTTAAAATATGATTATTATTTCTCAGCAGAACGGGAGAATGAAATCCTGCTTGTGGAGAAATGGGAAACCAGAGAACACCTACAGGCACATTGCACAATGCCGCAGATGGCGACCCTTGCAAAGCTCAAAGAAAAATACAACATTCAAACAGAACTCGAAGACCTGTAATGCACGCATAACAGGTCGGAAGCAGAACCGCTGCGCGCACGCGTTCTTCACTTTTCATTTTAGAAAAGTAGTGGTATAATAGTTCTATCGATTATATTTGCAGCGTTGCTGCAAAGTAAGAACTATTGAAACACGCCGAAGCGTGTTATAATGTACTTACACAGCGATTGCCGAGTTGAAAACGACGGCAGAGCTGATGTAATGATTCCTTCGATGGTACTTACGGCGTTGCCGCAAGGTAGGAATCATTGAAGCACAAAGTGTGCTATAAGACAGATACCTAGAGTTCTTAGCGATTTGCAGCCCTAGCCCGCTGATGGGCGAGCCGCAAGGCGAAGACAGAAGCGAGGCAGGTCTCACGCCAAGAAGCGCAGTGCTTCAGCACGTGGCGCTTTAAGGGGCGAGCCGTAAGGCGAAGACAGAGGTTAGAACTCACGGTATAATAGTTCTATCGATAAAAATTACAATACTTCAGAGAGGGATGAATCAAATGATAAAGGTAGATATTTTTTCAGGTTTTTTAGGAGCCGGCAAGACGACGCTGATCAAGAAGCTGATCGAGGAGGCGTACAAGGGTGAGCAGGTCGTGCTGATTGAGAACGAGTTCGGCGAGATCGGCATTGACGGCGGTTTCCTCAAGGATTCCGGCGTGGAGATCAATGAAATGAACTCCGGCTGCATCTGCTGCAGTCTGGTCGGTGATTTCGGCAAGGCTTTGGAACAGGTCGTAGAGCAGTTCCATCCGGACCGCATTCTGATCGAGCCATCCGGTGTCGGCAAGCTCAGCGACATCATTCAGGCCGTCGAAAATCTAGATCTTGCGGATGTGCAGCTGAACGGTTTTACAACCATCGTCGATGCGAAGAAAGCGAAAATCTATATGAAGAATTTCGGAGAGTTCTTTAATAACCAGGTGGAACACGCGTCGTCCATCATTCTCAGCCATATCAAGGGCATGGACGAGGAGAAACTCGCGCAGGTCGTTGCTTTGCTGCGGGAACACAATCCGCATGCGACGATCATCACGACAGATTGGGACGCGCTGGACGGCAAGAAGATCCTGGCTGCAATGGAAAAGCGCGATACGATTGACGAAGCACTGCACCATCTGGAAGAAGAACAGGCGCACGCGCACCATCACGATCACGATGACGCATGCGGCTGTGGTCACGACCACCATCACGATCACGACCACCACCATCACGATGATGACGAGGCATGCTGCTGCGGTCACGAGCATGATCATGACCATCATCATGAGCACGATGATGAGGAGGCGTGCGGCTGCGGTCACGAGCATGAGCATGAACACGAACATCACCACCACGACCACGATGATCACTGCTGCTGCGGACACGACCATGGACATGAGGGGCATCACCACGCGGACGAGGTCTTTGACAGCATCGGCATCGAAACGCCGAAAAAATATACGATCGAAAAGATCGAAAAAGCCTTGGAAGCACTGGAAGATCCGCACGCTTACGGCTTCGTGCTCAGAGCAAAGGGCATCGTAGAGGGCGAGGACGGACAGTGGATCCACTTCGACTATGTACCGGGCGAACCGGATGTCAGAACCGGCAGCGCGGAGATCACGGGCAGACTTTGTGTCATCGGCTCCAAGTTGGAGGAAGACGCGATCCGCAAGCTGTTTGAAGCGTAGCACTTCACAGCAAACCGGCAAAACAAAAAACAGCAACAAAAGGAGTGAGCCAAATGGCACAGACCAGAGAGATTCCGGTATATCTGTTTACCGGCTTTTTAGACGCAGGCAAGACCACCTTCATTCAGGAGACCTTAGAGGACCCGCAGTTCAACGACGGACAAAAGACGCTGATCCTGCTCTGCGAGGAAGGAGAAACGGAGCTTTCTCCAATCAAATTCGCGGCCTCTGGCTGCAAGATTGTGACAGTGGATGCGGAGGAACAGCTCACCGAGAGCTATCTCGCGGATTTGCAGGAAAAACTGCAGTTTGAGCGGGTGGTCGTAGAATACAACGGCATGTGGCTGCTGGATACGTTCTACAGCGCGATGCCGCCGAGCTGGACGGTCTATCAGGAAATGACCTTCGCAGACGCGCGGACTTATCTGACCTACAACGCGAATATGCGCAATCTGACCGTCGATAAAATGAAATCCACAGAGACGATCGTGTTCAAGCATTTTACGAAGGTTATGGACAAGATGGCTTATCACAAGATTGTCAGAGCCATCAATCGCCGCTGCGATATCATCTACGAATACGGACCGAACGATGTAGAGATCGACAATATTGAGGATCCGCTGCCGTTCGACATCGACGCGCCGATCATCGAGATCGCGGACAAGGATTACGCGGTCTGGTACGCGGATATGACCGAGGAGGAAGCGAAATATTACGGTAAGACCATTCGTTTTAAGGGTAGAAGTCTGCTCGGCGGCGGTCTGAAGGATGACGAATTTGTCATCGGCCGTCACATTATGACCTGCTGCGTGGAGGACATCCAGTTCGGCGGTCTGGTCGCCAAATACAAGGACGCGCAGAGTCTGGAGCATGGCGGCTGGGTCGATATGACAGCGAAGATCGAGCGGGAATACAACGATATGTATCAGAGTGAGGGTCCGGTTTTTCATGTGATCAGCGTGACGAAGGTGCCGCCGATCGCGGACGAGGTCGCGACCTTCTACTAGGATGCTGCCGGAAGCAGGCACATCTGACCGTAAGGCAAAAAGAGGGCTGCGGCGAGCAAAAAACGCGGCGAATCTGTTTTCCGAAAAAAGGAAGCAAAAGAAGCAATCACCCAAAAGACCGAATAGGAGGAAATGATGACTGTATCGAGAGACTATTTACAGAAGATGGACGCATACTGGCGTGCCGCAAACTATTTGTCCGCAGCGCAGCTTTATCTGCTGGACAATCCGCTTTTGAGAGAGCCTTTGCGCAGAGAGCACATCAAGAAAAAGATCGTCGGCCACTGGGGGACGGTGCCGGGACAGAATTTTGTCTATGTGCATATGAACCGCGTCATCAAGGAAAATGACTTGAACATGATCCTGCTTTCGGGGCCGGGACATGGTGGCAATTTCTTTGTTTCCAACGCCTATCTGGAGGGAACCTACAGTGAGGTTTATCCGAACGTCGGGCAGGACAAGGAGGGGTTGACGAAGCTGTGCAAGCAGTTCTCGTTCCCGGGCGGAATCTCCAGCCATGTGGCACCGGAAACGCCGGGCTCTATCAACGAGGGCGGCGAGCTGGGCTATTCGCTCGCGCACGCGTTCGGCGCGATTTTTGACAATCCGGAGCTGATCGCGGCCTGCGTGGTCGGCGACGGTGAGGCGGAGACCGGTCCGCTGGCGACGGCGTGGCATTCTAATAAATTTTTGAGCGCGAAGCATGATGGCGCGGTGCTGCCGATCCTGCATCTGAACGGATACAAGATCAGTAATCCAACGGTATTCGCGAGAATCTCACCGCAGGAGCGGGAGTGGTTCTTTAAAGGCTGCGGCTGGAAGCCTTATGTAGTCAGCGGCAGCGAGCCGATGGAAATGCACGCAAAGATGGCAGAGGTCGTCGATCAGTGCGTTGCTGAGATCAAGGAGATTCAGCGCAAGGCGCGGGAGGAAGGCGTGACCGAAAGACCGCTTTGGCCGATGATCATTTTAGAGACGCCGAAGGGATGGACCGGACCGAAAGAGGTTGACGGTAAGGTTATCGAGGGCACCTTCCGCGCGCACCAGGTGCCGATCAGCATGGAAAAGGAAGAACATCTGGCGCAGCTGGAGGCGTGGCTGCGGAGTTACCGGCCGGAAGAACTGTTCGGCGACGATTACCGCCTGATCCCGGAACTGCGGGAGCTGGCGCCGGAGGGCGATGCCCGCATGAGCGCGAACCCGCATACCAACGGTGGCAAGCTGCTGCGGGATTTGCGCGTGCCGGATTTCAAAGATTACGCGGTCGAGGTACCGCAGCCGGGCGCTGTCAAGACGCAGGACATGCTGGAATTGGGCGCCTATGTCAGAGATGTGATGGTGCTCAACCGCGAAAATCGTAATTTCCGTATTTTTGGACCGGATGAATCGAAATCCAATCGGTTATACAAGGCATTTGAAGTCGATCAAAGAGATTTTCAAGGGGAAATTTATGATTTCGACGAGGATCTTTCACATGAAGGGCGCATCATGGACGCCTATCTCAGCGAGCATATGTGCGAGGGCTGGCTGGAGGGCTATCTGCTCACCGGACGACATGGCTTCTTCGCGAGCTATGAATCCTTTATTCGCGTGGTGGATTCGATGGTCTCTCAGCACGCAAAGTGGCTCAAGGTCTGCAATCAGCTGCCATGGAGACAGAAGATCGCTTCCCTGAACCTGATTCTGACCTCCAATGTATGGCAGCAGGACCACAACGGCTTTACCCATCAGGACCCGGGTATGCTCGACCATGTGGCGAACAAAAAAGCGGATGTCGTCCGCATGTATCTGCCGCCGGATGCGAACTGTCTGCTGTCCTGCTTCGACCATTGCATTCAGAGCAAGAACTACGTCAACGTGATCGTGGCATCCAAGCATCCGAGCATGCAGTGGCTGACCATGGATCAGGCTGTGGTGCACTGCACGCAGGGCGTCGGCATCTGGGATTGGGCGAGCACCGATCAGGAGGCAGAACCGGATCTGGTCATGGCCTGCTGCGGTGATACGCCGACGGTTGAGGCGCTGGCGGCGACGACGATCCTCAAGGATCACATGCCGGAGCTGAAAATCCGTTTCGTCAATGTGGTAGATTTAATGAAGCTGCAGTCGAACATGCTACACCCGCACGGACTGACCGACGCGGAGTTTGATTCGCTGTTCACCAAGGACAAACCGGTAGTCTTTGCGTTCCACGGCTATCCGAAGCTGATTCACGAGCTGACGCATGGCAGACACAACGAACAGAATTTCTTCGTACATGGCTATCTGGAAGAGGGCACGATCACAACGGCCTTCGATATGCGCGTGCAGAACCATATCGACCGCTTCAGCCTCGTCAAGGAGGCGCTCAAGCATCTGCCACAGCTTGGAAACCGCGGCGGACATCTGAATCAGGAAATGAACGATCTTTTGGTCAAACATAAGAACTATATCGCTGAGTACGGGCAGGATCTGCCGGAAGTGCTCGCGTGGGAGTGGCACTAGACGCGGAGAAACGCTCCGGACAAGGCAAAAAGGACTTGGGCGCAAAGGAACGCAAACACGCGGGCGCAGCCTGCGGCACACGCGGGTGGTAAAGAAAGCAACGAGGACAAAAGTGTGCAAAACGGAGCCTGCGATTCCTTTGCACACATGCCTGCCATGCATGGCAGGCGCTTCGCAAGGTGCTTTTGTCGATATTTCCTACATAACAAAAAACGGAGGAACAGCATGATTTATACAGATTTTCAAGGAGAAAAGATTTCGCAGCTCGGCATGGGCACGATGCGCCTTCCGATCGTGGACGACGATAATGCGAACATTGATGAGGCGGCGGCACTGGAAATGTTCGATTACGCCTACAAGCACGGCATCAACTATTTCGATACGGCGTGGGGCTATCACGACGGCAACGCGGAGCTGGTGACCGGCAAGGCACTCAGCCGCTATCCGCGCGAAAGCTTCCATTTGACGACAAAATTCCCCGGCTATGACCGCAATCATTTCCCAAAGGTCAAGGAGATTTTCGCCAAACAGCTCGAAAAACTGCAGACCGAATATTTTGATTTTTACTTATTCCACAATGTCTGCGAGTACAATATCGAAAACTATCTGAATCCGGCATTCGGGGTCAAGGAATATCTGGTCAGCGAGCGAGCCGCGGGGCGCATCAAGCACCTCGGCTATTCCGACCATGGCGGCATCGAGTGCTTCAAGCGGTTCCTCGCGGCATATGAGGATGTCATCGAATTTTGTCAGATTCAGCTCAACTGGCTGGACTGGGATTTTCAGGAGGCCAAGGAGAAGGTCAGAATCTTAAACGAAAAGAAGATCCCGATTATCGTCATGGAGCCGCTCAGAGGCGGTACGCTGGTCGAGCCGGCAGGCGGCGCGGAAGCATCTTTTCGTTTCCTGCAGTCGATTCCGGGTATTGTTACGATTCTCTCCGGGATGTCAAATTTGGAGCAGATACAGGAGAATATCCGCATTTTTGAGACGGACGCGCCGATGGACGACGCCGCAAAAGCAGTGCTGTTCGAAAAGGCGAAGAAGATGACAGAAGGCGTGCCGTGTACCGCATGCCGTTACTGCACGACCTACTGTCCGAAGGGCATCGATATTCCGTACATGCTCAATCAGTATAATCAGATTACCTTCAATCCGGAGGGATTGGCATGGTACACGAGCATGGCGATCGGCGGCGTAGAAAAGGGCAAGAAGCCTTGGGACTGCATCGCCTGCGGCAGCTGTAAGGAAGTCTGTCCGCAGCAGATCGACATCCCGGGCTATCTGTCGAAGCTGTCGGCGAAGCTGAAGGAAGCGTAAGAACATAAAAAACGACAATTGGTATAGGACAAGGAAAGAGGCTGCTGCATGACACGGCAGCCTCTTTCTTTTCACAGCAGCACGAAACGAGGTATACATCATGCTAAGAAACAGAAGAGGATTTGCAAGGATCAAAGCGACCATTTTGCTTGCCGTTTTGATTGTTGTGCTCGCGGTCGTCGGGGTGACGTTCCTAAAGAACAGACAGCATACGGTGATTCTTACAAGCAGCACATTGGAAAAGGTCGTAGCGGTGAGCGATATCAATGTTACAAGATTTCCGTATGAGGGTGTCGCTGATATCAAAAACAAGGACGGGAAGCATCTGTACTACGTCAAATACGCAGCGACGGTAACTGCTTCCGCGGATATGAGCAAAATGACCTTCGACATCGACAACGAAGCGAAGACGGTACATCCGATCTTACCGGAAATACAAATCAAGCAGCCGGTTTTGGATGAAAAGCAGTTTTCTTTCATGCCGGATGATGCCAATATTGATTTAAAGACGGTTATAAAAACCTGCAAAGTTGATGTCGTCAAAGAAGTGAAAGCGGATAAAAATCTGTATAGTGTTGCCGAGGATAATCTGAAGCAGGCAGTGACCGGACTGATCATGCCGATCGCCGAGGCTGAAGACTACGAAATCGTGTGGGAATAAGGGAGGGCGCATTATGAAAAAGAAAAAAAATTTATCTGTGCTTGCCGCGGTGCTGATGACAGCTTTCCTGCTCTGCGGCTGCAGTCGAAGCGCGAAGGAAGAAATTTCTCTGGCAAAAGCGCAAAACGTCGCGGAGCTTGCCACAATGAAAGCATATTACCATAATGTTGCGGAGCTGAGCAAAGAAAAAAATAAAAGCTGGTTTAACATTATTGACGTCGGATATAAAAAAATGTGGATAGAATACACCGGAACCGTAGAGCTTGGCATTGATGTAAATAAGCTTGAGATCGCAAGCCCAGACAGCAAGGGCGTGGTTACGATCAAGATCCCACCGGCGACCGTTCTGGGTGATCCCGACATTGATGCAGACAGCATGCAGCCGATCTTGGCGGATACCGGATGGTTTACAAAGATCACCGCGGAGGACAAAACTGCGACACTTGCCAAAGCGCAGCAAACGATGAAAAAAACAGCAGAGGCGGACAGTCTCCTTCTCGGACAAGCACAAGACCGTGCGAAAAATCTGCTCGAAAGCTATATCAAAGGCGTTGGTGAAGCATTGGGTGAGACATACACGGTAGCGTGGGAAGAAGTCGAATAAAAAGCAGACAGGATAGTCTCACATGTAGAAAGCGGGGGAATTATGTATACCTTCAGAAAAGGAACAAAAGATGACATTCCGCAGATTGCACAGATTTACGACCATATTTTAACGGAAGAGGAGAGCGGCAGAACAGTCATCGGCTGGGTGCGCGGAATTTACCCTACAGCAGCAACCGCGGAAGAAGCTCTGCACGCAGGCGAGCTGTTTGTGCTGGAAGATGAAGGCGTGGTGCAGGCGGCGGCAAGAATTAACCGCGTGCAGGTGCCGGAGTACGCGAATGCGGATTGGGAATACAGCGATGCCCCGGAAGATCAGATTATGGTGCTGCATACGCTTGTAGTTGAGCCGAAGAGCGGCGGACACGGATACGGAAGTGCGTTTGTGGACTTTTATGAAAAACATGCCTTAGAGCAGGGCTGCCCGTACCTGCGTATGGATACGAATGAGAAAAACGCAGCGGCGCGCAGGCTCTATGCACGCTTAGGCTATAAAGAAATCGGCATTGTGGACTGCGAATTTAACGGAATCGCAGGGGTGCATCTTGTGTGCCTTGAGAAGTCGCTATTGACATAATTCATAAAAAATGTATTATAAATATGGATTTTGCAGAAGATATAAGCAAAATACATATGTAAAAGCGTGAGGCGGTGCACAATGGAAGAGCGCTCACTTCGCTGAAATATTTTTGCGAAAATGCACCGGAGTATCACATTGCATGTGCAGGCTCACTTCTCGGTATCGCATTACGAAAACAGCTTTCCTTTCCGGTTGGCAAGGTTGATTTCATGACACTTTACCCTATGAGCTATGTCGAATTCCTTCGGGCATGCGGAAGTCGGCAGCTACGCCGAAAAATCCCGCACTTTTTTGACCGAGTACGAAGCGAAATTCAGCGCACAAGGGAAGAATATCAATTTTGTAAGAATCTGAGCAAACGGAAGAAACATCGCTGGATGATATTTTCTGCATAATCAAAAACGAGAGCAAATACCTCCTCGATCGATTTTTTTTGTAGCGCATGGATCAGTTCTGTGTTAAGCTTAGACATATGGGAGCCTTTTTCTCTGTGTGTCTGTTTTTGTACTGAACACTTTACAGGAAACCAGTTCCTTTTTCCATACCTAAAGAACTATCGTTTACACAAAAATTATACACTATCCAGAGAAATGATGAAAAAGAAAAGATTAATTGTTTTGAGTGTTATTACAATATGTTTAGTAACTGTTTTATATTTGCTTTATTACTTTAATTATATACCACATAAGAAATACAATAATGAAAATTTTAATATTAAAACTTATATGAGTGATATAGATAAAGATAACGATGGAATAGATGATCAAACAGATATATTGATAAATGCAAGAGAATATATATCCACGAAGCCCAAATATAAAAGTAAGTATTATAGTAGTGGTTATCCTGATGATGCATATGGGGTTTGCACTGATGTGGTTGCTTTTGCTCTTAAGGATGCAGGATATGATTTAAGAGAACTTGTTAATAATCATGTCAAAGAAAATCGTGATTTATATGATATTGATGTGATAGATAAAAATATTGATTTTAGAAGAGTATCAAATTTAAAAACTTATTTTGATTATAATGCAATAAGTTTAACGACTGATATAAAAAAAATAGATGCATGGCAAGGTGGAGATATTGTTGTCTTTAAAAGGCATATAGGTATAGTATCCGATAAAAGAAATCATAAAGGAATTAGCTTTGTTATTCATCATGCTAATCCATATCAAAAATATTATGAAGAAGATATATTAGAACAGCATAACGATATTATAGGTCATTATAGAATTAGTTAAATTACAAGTATTTAACTATTAAATGGTTGAAAATAGGTTTATCAACTAAAATGTGTAAGTTTTGGAAAAAATATTTTGGGGAGGGAAACCTCCCCTTTCTATACTAGAATACTTTGAGCGTGTAAACGCAGCAAAAAAGATGGTTATTACACCATCTTTTTTGGATCGACCCATTTCGCGAAGTCCTCTTCGCTGACAAGCCGCAGGCGCAATGCGGCTTCTTTGAGTGTGAGGTTTTCTTTGTGTGCCAGCTTTGCAATCTTCGCGGCGTTTTCATAGCCGATGTGCGGATTAAGCGCGGTGACAAGCATGAGGGATTTGTTCATGTTCTCATCGATCTTTTGCAGATTTGGCAGAATGCCTTCGGCGCAGTGCAGATTGAAGGAGTGCATCGCGTCAGCAAGCAGGCGGGCGGATTCCAAAAAGCTGCAGATCAGAACCGGCATGAAAACATTGAGCTGGAAATTACCTTGCGATGCAGCAAAGCCGATGGCGGCGTCGTTGCCCATGACCTTCACGCAGACCATGGTGAGCGCTTCACACTGGGTCGGGTTGACCTTTCCCGGCATGATTGAGCTGCCCGGTTCGTTCTCCGGAATGGTGATCTCGCCGATGCCGCAGCGCGGACCGCTTGCCAGCCAGCGGACATCGTTGGCAATCTTCATCAGGTCGGCAGCGAGGGCTTTCATCGCGCCATGGCAGAATACGAGGGCATCCTTAGCGGTCAGCGCGTGGAATTTGTTCGGCGCGGTTTCGAAGGGTTTCCCTGTAATCTCGCTGATCTTTTGAGCAGAGAGCTTCGCAAAACCCTGCGGCGCGTTCAGTCCGGTGCCGACGGCAGTACCGCCAAGGGCGAGTTTGCGCACGCCGACCAGCGACTGCGTCAGCATAGCGCGTGTTTCTGTAAGCATGGCGTGCCATGCGCTGATTTCCTGCCCGAGGGTCAGCGGGGTCGCATCCTGCAGATGGGTTCTTCCGGTTTTGATGATATCCGTGTTTTCTTTTTCCAGCCGCGCGAACGTGTCTGCGAGCTGATCGAGCGCAGGGAGCAGGCGGTCTTCGACGGCTTGTACGGCCGCGATGTGCATCGCGGTCGGGAAGGGGTCATTGCTGCTTTGAGATTT
>OGHJ01003582.1_pt1 | contig 11121 bp, 3 predicted proteins | sample 1571351 | NCBI WGS metagenome assembly OGHJ01 (sample SAMEA2582037, study PRJEB24529) | metagenome | biome: Human gut stool | place: China | collected 2011 | reverse complement strand
AGATATGCTGACAGTAGCCGGCAGACGTTTCAGAACCAGAGCTGATTATGAAGCAGCGCTGCGGGATCTGAAAAAGATAGAGCAGATCAAAAAGAAACTGGATCAGGAGAATCCGAAGCAGGTATATGAATTATATGCAGAGCTGCAGAGTGGGAGCTTCCGGTTTGAAACAGTAGTTGGTACTGATTTTGATGATGAGATATATGAAAAAATAGAAGCTTTTAAAGCACAGGGAATTACCGCCAGTAATGCAGGCACTAAAAGAAAATACATAAAAGAGAAAAAAGCAGGAAGAAAAGAAAAATCCGCAGAAAAGAAAAAAAATCAGACTGTGCACTCAGCGCAGTTTGACAAAAATCTGGAGAAACAGATCCAGAAGGAGCTGAAGAAAAGAGAAAGAAGACGGAAGCTGATCGTAGTGCTGGCTTCCGGGATCGCAGTGGTCTGCTTTGGGTATTTTGGTTTTTATTATTTTCAGAGTACAAGGACAGGCATGGATTATGAAAGTCTTGCAGAATTAAAAGGAAGCAGGACACTGAGCCAGCTAAATATGGGCAATGATGTTACAGTACACAGGACATCAGAGGATATGCCTGAGATACTCGACGAATATAAAACCTTATTTGAAAAGAATAAAAAGCTAATCGGATGGCTTAAAATTGACGATACAATAATAGATTATCCTGTCATGCAGACATCGGATAACAAGTATTACCTTGAGCATAATTTTAATCAGGAATATGACAAAAACGGCAGCCTTTTTCTAGACTGCGCCTGCAGTGTGTATCCAAGAAGCACGAACCTGATCATATACGGGCATCATATGAAGTCCGGGCAGATGTTTGGACAGCTTCAGAAATATGCCAAGGAATCCTATTATGAAAAACATAAAGAAATTCAGTTTGACACCATCTATGAAAAGGGAACCTATGAGATAATGTATGTATTCCGTTCCCAGGTGTACAACGAAGATGATCTTGTTTTTAAATATTATCAGTTTATTAATGCAAATTCCGGAACAGAGTTTCAGTCATATATGGAGGAGATGAAGAAGCTTTCCTTATATGATACGGGAGTGACAGCAGGCTATGGAGACAGCCTGTTAACCCTGTCTACCTGTGATAACTCGCAGAAGGACGGAAGATTTGTGGTAGTGGCAAAAAAGATTTTATAAGGTCTTTGATCGATAGAAAGATACAAAGATGAATAGGGAGAAAAATCTGATGGCAAAAGCAAAGGAAACAAAGGTAAAAAATCTCAGACTCAGAAGAAGGATAAGGAAAACAGTCGGTGCACTGTTTATGGCATCTGCGGTAGCAGTAGCAGCGATACCTGTGCAGGATATAGAGGCTGAGACTTTGAAAGCTGATTCTGTAAATGATACCAGAAATAACATTTCTTATAATTCAGCAAATCATGATATTTCTTATGATATGCAGACAGCACTGTCAGGGCCTGGAAATAAGCCGACAAATACTTCCTACTATGTAAGAGACAATGGCGGTACATGGTCCCTGAACTGGCAGTTTAAATATTATGTGGTACAGGTTAATAATGCGAATGCAGCTATTATTTCTGATTACAATGATACCTTTCAGGAATCAGAGATTAATATAGACAGTTATACCTCCAATGAGTATATGAAGGTAAACAAGACGGAATTCGATAGCTTCTATAACACAGGAACAGGAAGCCAGAAAACTTCATTTGCCTATGATCCAGATTACCTGAATTACAATTCGAGCGGACAAAAGACAAAAGAAATGGAGTGGATTGAAAAGTATCGTAAGGAGGAATACGATACCTTCATGGAAAAATGTGATTATTACCTGAAGTATACAAAAGCAGAAAAAGCATATAATGACGCTATTGATGAGTGGAACAAAGCTGGAGCCATAGAAGAGAACAAACCGGAAAAGCCTGCCATATTAAATGATCCTGCACCATCACAGCCAACAAAACTGGAATATGTGCCTGCTAATGATTTTTCACCTGCCGAGAAATATAAGTATTATTGTGACCAGACACCTGCGATCAGTGTGTATGGTGACTTTGCACTGGTACCGGCAAAAGATGGTACGCCGGAAGCAACAGAAGCAGATATTTATCTGGTAAAGGCAGATACGGCTACTTCAGATACAGATAAACTGGGCTTCCTTGTAACTGGAACGGCACCGATGCCTGTTCTTGGTGTAGCAAGTAATGCATTTAAGGGTGTTACGAACGTTAATACTCTGAATATGCCTGATACACTGAAATATGTAGGAGATGAGGCTTTTGTAGGAAGCTTTATCCAGAATGTGGAGCTGAACAATGTACAGCATATCGGGAACAGAGCCTTTAAAAACTGTTCTGATCTGAAAACGGTATCCCTGTCATATACAAGTAAGATAGGAGCGGAATGCTTTTATGGCACAGGAATTACACAGGTAAGCTTTCCTTCCCTGCTTTCAGAGATCGGATATGGCGCATTTGCAAACTGCTCCAATTTAAATGAAGTGAATTTAAATACGATCACGACAGAATGCACGATCGATGATTATGCGTTCTATAATGATCCGGCTATCCAGAGTATTCAGATGGACACCTCCGGTGTTATTGACCTGGGCGAAGGTGTATTTGCTCTTTCCAGTGCACCGACAGGGGGACTTAAAAATATCGCCTTACCCAATGGCATTACAGGAGAAAAGAATAAAAGTGAGCTGGGAGATTTGCTGTTTGCAGGAAGAACCGATCTTGAAACTGTAAAATTCCCGAGCAACTACGGTACTGGAATTTCCAATAAGGTGAATGTTCCTTCCGGAATGTTCCGAAGCTGTGCAAGCTTAAGGGAAATTGATTTTTCGCCAGCAAAAGGAAGCAATATCAATGGATTCGTCGGTTTTAACGCAACTGATACGTCAGCAGATTATAATCTGTTATTCCTGGATGTGATCAATCCTGATTTTCAGGTTAAGGGACCGGAGACAAATCTTTCCGGACAAACTGCATTTCCAAGAAAATCCACCTGGAATGCCTTTACTAAGGTTTCCAATTTTGTACCCTACAACTACGTGGATTCCAATGGAATAAATTGCTATGAAGTAAGTGATGGTAAATATCTGCTGCAGGCAAATGAAAATGGTGAACTGACCTCCTGCGAGCTGATAGACAGAACCACCAGTGCATATCCGATCGATCTCATTATTCCGAGCAAGGTCGGAAATTATCCTATTACCAAAATAAGCAATGGCTGTTTTGCAGATGATAAGCTGAGAGATGCAATCAGGTCTATTACGATTGAGGATAATTCTATCCAGACGATCGATGCAGAAGTATTTAAGGGACTTGGTAATCTGGAAAGCGTTGAAATAGGAGATTCTGTAAAGAGCATAGGGGACAGTGCTTTTGCAGATTGCCCTAAACTGATCGATGTAACATTCCATACACCGTCAGTTGGATATGATGGCTTTACAATTGGAAATAATGCATTTAAAACGACCAGTAATGAACTGACCTTCCATGGAGATATTGTGCCTGGATATGCGCCGTTTGATTTTGCAACTGATAAAGACAGCAGTAAAATAGATGATGCAGGTAAAAGAATATGTTACAAGAGTCTGGCACCGGATTTCCTGACTGTTATGTATGACAATAAGTCTGGTGAAGTAACGCTCCTGGATTATCCCAAGTATAATGAGCTTGATGAGCGTAATGCGGACTACTGTGCTGCAATGGAGAAGTATTATACAGAAAAGTATGGAAGCAGTCAGACTGCTTATGACGGATATCGTATTGACTTTACTAAGCAGTGGGCAGCTGCTACTACACCGGAAGACCAGGAAAATGTGTATAAAGGTGTTTATTATGGACCGTGGATTGATGACGATTATGTAAAGGATTTTAGTACATGGTGTACAAATAGCGGAGTACCAAGTGCAAAAACACCGAGTGCCTTTTATAAATTGCCGGAAAACAAGTATAGTATACAGAAAAATTATGAACGGGGAAGCAGTGCCAGAGGAGAATTTGAAGCTGTTACTGATGAAGAGCTGCAATGGATCAACTCCTGTCTGAATATTGTGGTTCCTGCTGGAGTAACCTCTATAGATGCAACTGAATTTTTCGATGCAACTGAGAACACAAGAAATGTGACTACATATTTTGATTCCTCGGATGAGGGATATAAGAGTTACCAGATGTGTACCAGAAGCACAGATGATTCCATTCCCGGGCTCTTCAGCGGCTATTATAAGGATTATGATAGTGGAAGTGATGAAGAAAAGCAGTATGAAACAGAAAATAAGGGAAATGATAGAATTCTGTCTGTTACGATGACAGATGTGAAATATCTGCCGGATTATGCCTTTGATAGCTGTGAAAGACTGCAAAGTGTTACATTGGGCAGTGCATGTACTGATATTGGCACAGCGCCCTTCAGGGGATGTGATTCATTAACTGATATTACGGGAAATGATTATTTCGCAGCGGAGAACCGTATTGTATATTCTGTGAATGAAGATGGAACTTACACGATAGAAGAGTGTCTGCCCTCCAGAGGAAAGACGGGAAGCAGTCCTATCGTAGCATCATCGACGGATCCTATTATTTCTAATGTCAGTGAAATTAAGGATGGAGCCTTTGAAGACTGTGATGATGTCGTAAAGGTATATCTGGATGATGCCAAAAATCTGAAAATAATTCCTAAGAACTGCTTTAATGACTGCGATATGCTGAATGAAGTCGGACTTCCAGATTCAGTAAACCGTATAGACACAAAAGCTTTTGGTGGAAACACAGGAATTGAAGTAACGATTCCCGGCAAAGAAGTACATATTGTAAGTGATGCCTTTGAGCATGTATCTACCAATACGATTAATACCTATAAGGGTACCTCGGCAGATGATTATGGTCAGTATTATAATATTAATGTAGAGTACTTATCTGACCTGTATACGGTAAAATTCCTGGATTATGATGGAACCCTTCTGAAAGAAGTAAAGGATGTCGAAGCCGGAAAGAGTGCTGAACCGCCGGCTGACCCGACAAGAACTGGATATACATTTACCGGATGGATGCCTAAGGATGGTTATAATAACGTAACATCAAATGTAACACTGATCGCCCAGTATTCGGATAATTCCGGATCTTCCAACAGACATACGGTTACCTTTTACGCATATGATGGAAAGACGGTCATAAGTACACAGTATGTAGACCATGAAGGTGCAGCAACGGCGCCAATGCCGCCAGCAAGGAGTGGCTATAAGTTTGTAGCGTGGATACCGGATACCTTCTCCAAGGTAACACAGGATATGAGTATAGTAGCATCCTATGAGAAAGGTGATTCTGAAAATAATGGAGGCGGCAGCGGAAGTGGTTCCAAGTCCTCCGCATCTCCGTCACCTACGGCAAGTCCAGGAGCAGGAGATTCTACGAAGAAATATACCGTAAGTGTATCCGGTGGAAGCGGAAGCGGCAGCTATGCAGCTGGGGCAGTAGTAGCGATCAACGCATATTTTATGGGTGAGGGACAGACCTTTGATAAGTGGACAACATCTACTGCAGGAGTAGGCTTTGCCAATGCCAGTGCATCTTCTACAACATTTACGATGCCGGCAGCCAATGTTGCAATCACAGCAACCTATAAGGCAGGAAAAGGAACTGCAGCAACGGGTAGTGGCGGTTCCGGCAGCAATGGCGGAAGCAGCAACAGCAGCAATGGAACAGCTAATACAGGAAATAATTCAGGAACAGTAGTAGAGATCACGAAGCCGGGTGTATCCAATACAGGACTGGCCGGAGCAACTGTAACAGGGGCAACGGATAATTTTGTTGTCAAGATCACGGAGGATCAGAGCGCTACGGATGCTGTAACAGCAGCACTGCAGGCGGAATATGGTGATATTAGCAGGATCCAGTATTTCCCGATGGATATCAGTCTTTATGATTCAACCGGAAGGACTAAGATAGCAGATACGACAGGAATTTCTGTCAATATTACCATGCCGATCCCGGATGAACTGGTACAGTATGCAGGCAATAATAAAGCCGGTGCAGTAGCAGATGGAAGGCTGGAGAATCTTGGCGTGAAGTTTACGACAGTAAATGGAGTTCCCTGCATTAACTTTACAGCGACCCATTTCTCTCCGTATACGATTTATGTAAATACAGCTGACCTGACAGCTTCAGGTACGATTGATGCAACACCTAAGACAGGTGACCCGATCCATCCCAAGTGGTTCCTGGCAATCGGTATGGCATGTATTTCACTGGTACTGTTCTTTAAGAAGGACAGGGTGTATATAAAAAAGGCAGGCTGATTGGAAGAGTGGAGAAATTATGAGCAGGAAAATAGCGAAACTTCTGAGTGCCATGCTGCTGGCGCTTGCCATAGCAGTCACTCAGATTCCTGTGTCAGATGCGCAGGCCAGTGTGGTGGTATCTTCTGACTTTCAGACAGATGGAACTAAATTATTAAAATATACAGGCACGGCTCAGACCGTGTCTGTTCCTGATGGGATAAAGGAAATTGGAGAAGAAGCGTTCTCAGGGAATGATGATCTGATCCAGGTCGATCTTGGAGATCAGGTGGAAAAGATTGATTACAGAGCCTTTGCGGACTGTGGAAGCCTTCGGACTGTGAGATGTGGAAATGGCATGCAGGAGATCGGTATGGGTGCCTTCAGCAACGATACATCGCTTGTCAATATGTCTCTTGGAGATCAGGTGAAGGAGATAGGAAGCGGTGCCTTCGCCGGCTGCAGCAGCCTGAAGAGTGTAGAGCTCTCTGCAGGAAATACCTATTTAAGCTACAGTAACGGAGTCATTTATGACGATGAACAGACGATTATCTATGCACTTCTTCCCGGCTATGAGAAGGAGGCTTTTACCCTTCCATCTACAGTAGAGGAGATCAAGGGATATGCCTTCTGGGGGAACCCATATCTGTCCTATGTGAAGCTGGACAGTGCACTGACGAATATTCCGGCATATGCCTTTTCCAATTGTATGAATCTTCAGGAGGTTTCGATTCCTCTTCCGGTAAGAACCATAGAGGCAGATGCGTTTCAGGATTGTGTGAATCTGGCGAAGGTCAATCTGCCGGAATCTATCAATAACATTCACGATACAGCCTTTGATGGCTGCAGTAAGGTGGAGTTTGAAACAGTTCCAGGAACCTATGGGGCGGCCTATGCGGCAGACAGAAAGGCAGCCCAGGCAGATACTGTAGAATATGAAGAGACCGGGGATACCCAGGTGGTTTCACCGGATGCAGTTACAGGAAATGCTGATGCACAGAGTACAGGAACAGATGAAGCTGCAGATGGGCAGCCATCAGCGTCACCACCACCATTACCATCACCGTCAGCCACAGTGCCTCCTGAGGTTCATGTGGTACAGGGAAGCTATAACAGTGAAAGGCTGCTTGGGGAATCCAGTATTGTAGCTGGAAAGGCAGTTGTATTTATTGATAATAAGCAGTCTGATGTAGTTGCCGGAAACAATGGGAAGGTCAATCTGCAGGATGCGGCAAATACTGACAACAACAGTGGAGACACTGAAAGTCTGGGGTCTTTGCTGGCACAGAATGCAGAAAAAGGAAAGGATTTTCCAAAGTATACAGTAGTCGGGGATAAGATTGCCTCTAAAGCCTATTATCAGGATGGGACAATTGATACTTATGAGATAGAGGACGGGATCCATGAGATCGGAGAGTTTGCTTTTGCAAGAAGTGCACTTAAGGAGATGCAGATCCCGGATGGCGTAACAACGATCGGATATGGTGCTTTTTATCATTGTGACAGTCTGACGGAGGTTTCAATCCCGGACAGTGTGACACAGATTGAGGGTAATGCCTTTGCGAAGACACCCTGGATCCAGAATGCCATGAGAGCTTCGGCGTCCTATCCTTATTTGGTAGTGGGAGATGGGATATTACTTGCCTATGATGGAAATGACAGTATTGTAAATATTCCTGCAGGTGTAAAAAGGATCGTGCCGGAATGCTTCAGGGATCATATGGGCATTACAGCAGTAAATCTGCCGGACAGCCTGATCGGGATCGGTGAAAACGCTTTTGCAGGCTGTAAGAATTTAAAAACGGTAAATGGTGGAAAAAACTGTAAAGTGATCGGTGCCGGAGCATTTCAGGACTGTCCATTATCAAAGATCGTGATCCCGGCATCTGTTGAAAGTATCGGAATTGCAGCCTTTGACAGCAAAGGGGGAACTGATACGGTAACCTTTGAAGGAGATACGCTGCCTGTCATGACGTTTGGAAGCAGTGCAGAAAGACTTTCCATGCCACAGTCCAGAAGTCTGGTATTTTCCGGCTGCAGGACGGCAGTTGTCAGTGACCAGATCACAGATTTAACAGGAACAGTACTGGAGAATGGAACCTTTGGTATGAAGGGGAGTGTCAGACAGGAAAACCAGAATGTACTGGCAGAGCTGGCAGGACCACAGGCACAGACCACAGAAACAGGGGTAAGTGTCCGGATAAACAGCAGCCAGATCAGAAATGACGGGGCAGACACCATGGCAACCATGCCGGGAAATGATGGCAGCTACCTGCTGACTGTTGAGGATTCCGATGATGCAGCAGCAAAGATTACCGCTGCTTATGGAGAATTATATGGAGGTGCACAGCCTTCTGACCTGAAAGCATTTGATATTTCCCTGAAAGACAGTACAGGACAGATCCCCATAAAGAAACTGGGAAGACAGTATATGACAATACAGCTTCCGGTACCGGATGGACTTTCAACGGATAATCTTCATCTTGTGACACTGGATGAGGATGATCAGCTTGAGGCTGCAGAGTTCCAGGTACTTTCCCTGGAGGATAGCGACTACATCCAGTTTACAGCAAGACATTTTTCACCTTATGGGCTGTATCATGGCAGTAAAGCAGTAGGACAGGGACAAGTGATCAATGGCGGTGCACTGATCGGACTTTCCGGAAATAAAGATGATACTCCGGATACCGGTGATTATTCCCATCCTAAATGGTCATTTGCAGCCGGACTATTTTTTGCTTCTGTAGCATTGTTTTTCTACAGGGGAAATGAGAAACGAAAAAAGAAATAAAAAGAAATAAAAGCGCATCAGAAAGACTTCTGGCATAGAATAATTAAAAAGCCGGGAGTCTTTTTATGTTTCGTGTCAGAGAACAGCTTGGGTTTAGTGATAAACTGCTTGCAGAATGTGGGAGGGACAGAATTACAGTAGCTATGCTGGATACAGGAGTAGCCAGACATCCGGATTTTGATGACAGGCTGCTTTTGTTCCGGGATTTTGTCAATGACCGGAAGGATTTTTATGATGACAGCGGGCACGGTACTCATGTAGCAGGCTGTATCTGTGGAAGCGGCAGGGCTTCTATGGGAAGATACCGGGGGATTGCTCCCGGATGCAGACTGATCGTAGGAAAGGTTTTGGATTATCGTGGAGACGGCATGCTTCAGAGCATGACAAGGGCACTAGAGTGGATATTGAATAATCAGGAAGAATTTCAGATCAGGATACTGAATATTTCTATTGGTATGGGTGAAGCATCAGATGGGGAACGGATGCGGGAGCTGCTTTCGCTGGTAGATGAGGTGTGGAACCGGGGGATCATTGTGGTATGTGCAGCCGGAAATGGAGGTCCGGGAGCAATGACCATTTCACCTATTGGAGCACGTAAAAAGGTGATCACGGTAAGCTGCAATGAGGATGGATATTTTGGAGAAAGGGAAGATCTCTGCGAGGAGTACAGCAGCCGGGGACCAAGTCCCTATGATATGAGAAAGCCCGATATTGTGGCGCCGGGAACAGATATTATTTCCTGTAATGCTTTCTTTGAAAAAAGAGGGTTCCGGTATCGGAATGCCTATACCAAAAAGAGTGGAACTTCCATGGCAACACCGATCGTGTCAGGAGCTCTGGCACTTCTTTTACAAAAATATCCGAGGATGACAAACGAACAGGCAAAGCATAAGCTGATAATGACAGCAAGAGATCTGAATGAGCCGTGGAGCAAGCAGGGAGCTGGCATGATAGAGATAAATTCTTTGTTGACATGAGATGTTTTATTGTATACAATTATACATGGACTTTGGGAATAGTTCAGGAGGAGATAGTGCGATGGCAGAAGAAAACAATGTTTTTTTAGACAGACCGGTGTTTTTAAATTCCAAGAATAATCTGCTCGAGATAGAAGAGCATATGTATATTCTGGATGATGTAGAGAAACCGCAGGTATTCAGAAATATGTTTCCTTATTCAGAGGTACCTAAGATCCCTTTTAATGACAGGATCGTGCCTCACAATATGCCTAAGGATATCTGGATCACAGATACTACCTTTCGGGACGGACAGCAGTCAAGAGCACCTTATACCACAGAGCAGATTGTAAGGATCTATGACTATCTGCACAGACTGGGCGGACCAAATGGTATGATCCGTGCCAGTGAGTTTTTCCTTTACAGCAAAAAGGACAGAGATGCTGTATACAAGTGTATGGAGAGAGGATATCAGTTTCCTGAGGTGACAAGCTGGATCCGTGCCAGCAAGGAGGATTTCAAGCTTGTCAAAGAGATCGGAATGAAGGAAACCGGTATTCTTGTGAGCTGCTCTGATTATCATATTTTCCTGAAGCTGAAAATGACAAGACGCCAGGCCATGGAGCATTATTTAAGCATTGTCAGGGACTGCCTGGAAGAAGGCATTAGTGTCAGATGTCATCTGGAGGATATCACAAGAGCAGATATTTACGGTTATGTCATTCCGTTCTGTCTGGAGCTGATGAAACTGTCCAAAGAATATCAGATCCCGATCAAAGTCCGCTGCTGCGATACCATGGGTTATGGTGTCAATTATGCCGGTGCTGTGATCCCGCGTTCCGTACAGGGTATCATTTACGGTCTGATGGTCCATGCCGGTGTTCCTTCTGAAATGATCGAATGGCATGGTCACAACGATTTTTACAAGGCTGTCAGCAATTCCACAACGGCATGGCTCTACGGTGCGAGCGGAGTCAACTGTTCTCTGTTCGGTATCGGAGAACGTACCGGAAATACTCCGCTGGAGGCAATGGTGTTTGAATATGCACAGCTTCGCGGTACCCTCGACGGCATGGACACCACCGTCATCACA
>OGHJ01003581.1_pt1 | contig 11122 bp, 8 predicted proteins | sample 1571351 | NCBI WGS metagenome assembly OGHJ01 (sample SAMEA2582037, study PRJEB24529) | metagenome | biome: Human gut stool | place: China | collected 2011 | reverse complement strand
TACACGACGTTCTTCCGATCTTTTACAATCAAATGCTCATTCATCGGGTTCTCTCGCACTTTTCTATCAAACTCTGTGCGTGAAAATTCCTTATTGAACAGTGGAATATCATAGTCATAGAGCATTACTCTCTCATCATCAACAGATAAGATTTCATACTCAGAAGCACCGATATACACCTTATCGCCAAGATGATATTCATATTTCACATCTTGCGGTATTTCTGCTTCTTCAGGTTCTTTTTCGGTTGGTTTAACCTCCTGCTCCGGTGGTGCATTAGAGAGTATCTCACGATTTCTTTTCGTTTCCTCGATTTTGGCTCTGTGTTCCTCTTGACTTTCAAGCCACTGAGGATAGCGTTCTTTTTCCTTTGGATTTAAGTATCTGTCCATTCGGATAAGTTCCCCGATACGCTTCTCCACCTGCGACCACGAAAGCGTGATATGTGGATTTTCTTTACCGATGCCTTTCGTAATCGTAATACCTTTTCCATCGTGGCTCTCATCAATGCCTGCTCCGATTATGACGGGATAAGAACCGCCCCAACCGTATTCATTTTTCAAGAAGTCGGCATTTTCTTTTGTAGAAAGGCTTTTTTCAAACTGCTCATAGATACGCATTTTTCCCTCAGAAAATCCGCTTCCATTCGCAAGAACAGCGTCGATAATCTCCTGAGAAAAAGTAAAGGCAGAGGTTTTCTTTTCCTCTGCCCGACCGTCTAATATGAATGTCATCTGACCGTCCATTGACGGTAATGGTTTTATGCTGTCACTTAATTCTCCCAGTAATCGCATAGCTTCAAAGTGTCGGGCAATAACAGCCCAATCATAAAAGCTCTGTGCGGTTCTGCTGTCGTATTTGCCCTCCCACAAATGCAGAACGTTTTCAAAGGTCTTGTACCCTACTGTCCTGCCATCCTCTAAAGTAAGCTCGGTATAATCATTATTGAAAATACTCTTTATATACTCTGTGCGGTCTTTGTTATCAGGATTACGTTCATAATAATCTTTGATTTCTTCCAGACTAGCCGACAAATGTGGTGTTGTTCTGAGAATTTCATTGATTACTTCATCACGTCCAAAAAACGGAAGGCTTTTATCCTCGTGCGTTCTGTCGTAATATTCTAAGCGAATATCACTTCCGCTTTCACGATTTCCTGTGCCGAACTGCGAAGAGAGTTCATCAGACGAACCCATTTCATCATATCCTCCGCTTTCATCTGTTCGGTCACTCCCTCTTTCTGTGCCATCTGGCTCAGGATTGTTTCCTCCATCTTGCTGGCTCTCTGTTCCACTTCCGCCAAGTGCTGTGTCAGTTCGCCCCTCGTCAGGAGATTGTAGTAAAGGACTCTGTGATGTTCCTTCAGAAACTCTCTCCTCATCTGAGCGTATCTGCCCAGCGTCACTTCCGGCTGCTGTGGAAGTTTCAGGTTCGGAAGGCTGTAATCGCCCACCATCGTGTAGGTCAGTTCGTTCATTGTCCAAACTCCTTTCGTCGTTATTTTCAACCTTATTGTATTCATTTCTGTCCTGACCGACAATTATGCGATTTTGACGGTCGAGTGCAGTAATTGTTTTAGATACTTCCGTCAATCCCATTTCTGCAATATCACTGGTAGCAAATCCAAGTGCATTGAGTGTTTCCTGCGTATTGAAATTGGTAACATCTCTGAAATCATCAAGTTCAAAATAACCGTCCGTATCAACGCCGAGCCTTGACATCATCATATATGCCACACTGTTTGTCACGACATTTTTATAAATGAAAGCCACAATATCCTCTTCCACTTCCTCAAAGGAACTGCCCTCGGTTGCATAGTAAAGGTCTTGCAGATAATCAGGGATATTATCCTCTGCCGCATTTCTTGCTGCTCCCATAATTGCTTCGGCAAGACTGCTCTTATTCTCAATCTCTCCGAAAGTGCTTTCCAATGTTTCAATCACATCAGCTTCGTATTCCTGACGCATATCCCAAATCGGGACTGTTCTTGAATATCTGCTTTCGTGAGTATCTGAAATGTCAAAGTAATGTGTCAGTCTTTGCCGTGAACGGTTTTCATCAGCAAAAACAGCAATACCTCTTGCACCTCGGTTGACCCATCTGCCAAAAATTTTGTTCCACTGCTCTATCTCAAGAACCGCTGTTGCATCAGGTCGCTGTGCATATACAAGAAGCTGTTCGTCATAGCGTAACTTATAATTTCGGCAAGCCGAAGCCAAGAATGCCTGCCAGTTCTGAGGATTTGACACAACCGTTTTGCAGGTGCGGTTGTAAAGCTCAGAAATAAGGTCATATTTTCGTGCCATTACTCTTGCACCTCCTTATCGCTGTTTTTCTCTGTTTCTGGTCTTGTTTTTTGACGGTTCGGATTGATTGACAGGTTCAACTTTACTTCCACTAAGCTCCATTTTTTCAGCAAACTCGCATATATGATAGCAGCAATTTCCGACATACAAATGGTAGTCATCAATATACTTGCACACTCTGTCTGCTGTGTGTCCATCACGAAAAGTAATCCTGATTTTCCCTCCATCGGGAATATAGAATTTCAAATTGTAATGACTGTCTATAAATCGAATTTGCTTTTCCTGCGGCTCTGCTCTATTCTCCTGTTGCTTCATTTTCCTTACCTCTCATTTTTGTTGCTTCATCAGAACCGCCGCCCAAATACGAAAAGAGTTTACCGGACTTTGTATTCTTCTGAAGCTCCATAATCACACCCATATCAGGAATCGTGATATTCGGGATTTTCAGGATTGCTTCCATATCAAGCTGCTGCAACTTTTTCTCCGTATCACAACCGGAGTCAAAGAGTTTATTCAGCACCTTGACCTTATTCTGAAAAGTTGCTTTGTCTTTCACAAAAATACCTCCTTAGCTAATGTTGATTACAATAGAAATACTGCCGCTCTGTTCTTCTTTCTGCGGATTACGTGAATACTCAGGAAAAAGGGACTGTACTCTCTGCCTTGCCCTGCGTATGGTTTCAAAACAAGGAAGTCCGTATGCTCGGTAATTAAATACAATATCCTCAAGCGGAAGATTTCCGGCAGGTATATATCCGTACCGATTGTAATAATGCAGAATGAGAAGCATATCATCATACCTCGACATCGGGCATTCCTTTAAGATTTCAAGCACTCGGCTCTCCACCGTTTTCTGTTGTTTCATAATGTTCCTCCAAAAATTAAAGGGACAGAGTTTTTTACGCTCTGCCCCGACTGGTTAATGTTCGCTTGTTACTTACTTCTTACGGTTTTTAACCTGAAGAAAGATAAAGCCGCCGACAATAACGGCGACTAATGCGATAGCGATAATTGTCTTTGCTTCCATTACTCGTTACTCTCCTTTTTCTTCTTTTTGTGTGCAACAACAGAAGTTACAGCGATACCGACAGCAGAAAGTCCGGCAAGGACATACCAAAGTTTCATATTGGTATCATCTCCTGTTTTCGGCGTATCTCTTAACTCATTGTGCATTTTTACAACGGCTGTTTCATCAAGTTTGATAGTAACATTCTGGTCGGCAGGTGTGATATATGCGGCAGACGCATTGTTTGCCACTTCTGATACGGTATATTCGCCAATACGAAGTCCCTCAATCACGATTTCGCCATTCTTATCTGTTTCAAATGTCATATCATACCCGTTTGCTCCGGTTACTCTGAACGCAAAACCTTTGACCTTACCGTCTGAAGATGTCTTGACGATTTTCAGTGTTCCACGCATAGCTTCATTGATAAATCCAACTCCAGCCTTATTCTCAACGGAATAAGTTGTTTCGTCTTTCTCAATGAAAACAGAGTATTCTCCCTTATCAAGCAGGAAGCCCTCCGGTGCTTTTGTTTCACGGACAATATATTTTCCGTAAAGCAGCTCTTTCATCTCATAAATTCCGGTTTCGGTTTCTTCAAGATTTCCGATAAGTTCATCGCCATCATCAATCTTTCCGTTCTCATTGGTGTCCTTATATACCTCAAAGGTTGCACCCGTAAGCTTGTTGTCCGGATATTCAGCGTCCACCTTCGTGAGTCTGATATTACCGTGAACATACTCATTGACAATCTCAATTTCAACTACCTGCTCGGCTTTGCTGATATTGACCTCATACGCTTTTTCATCAAGAACAAATCCCTTTGGCTGCTCGATTTCTCTTACAATCCATTTGCCATAAGGAACTTTTGCAAAAGAAAAACTACCGTCTTTTGCAGAGGTAGTCGTCATAAGTGCAGTATCCTTTGTAAATTCTGTTTCTTCGGCTTTGAAGATACCGATAACAGCACCCTCAAGTGCTTCTCCATTCTCGTCAATCTTCTTACCTGATACAGAACCATAGATAAGTTCATTCTTGATTTCTTTTCCGTCATTCACTTTGATTTCAACCGTTGCGGTATCCTGACCTGCGTATTCAAATACAACCGGATACTTCGTATCAGAGAGAACATAATGCTCATCGGTTGCAATCTCTTTGACATAGTATTTGCCAAACGGAAGGTCTGACTTCATAACAGCAGTTCCATTTTCATTTACGCTGACAATCTCAATCAGTCCATCAGCCGGAATAACGGTACCGCTTGCAGATACAATATCTTCTGCGGCATAAAGACCAAAGCTGATGTTTTTGATTTCTCCGTTGTCGCCAATACCAAATGTCTTATCCTTTTCAATGGCTTTTGCAAGGCTTACCTGCACTTTCTGTCTTTCGTTATAGAATGATGTGGAAGTTTCGGTAACAGAGATATTCTGACCTGCATAAGTAAGCTCAACCGTATGTGTTTCGCCACTCACTACCATTCCATCAGGTGCGGTAATTTCCTTGACCTCGTATTTTCCGAGATAAAGCTCTTTGCTCTTAATAAATCCATCGGAGCTTGTTGTGATAGTATCTACCACTTCGCCCTTTGAATAGCGGAGTGTACCGTCCGGTGTGCTAATATCTTCCGCAGCACGGACTTCATAAACTGCACCCTCAAGTCCTGCCACTTCATAAACAGGCTGATAAATAACATCACTGTCCTCAGAACCACTTACATTGACACCACTAAATACTTCTCCGGTCTTTTCAACCGTGATAGTACCTTTCTGTGCCATATTCGGCTTATTGACTTTCACAACAGTTACGCCGCCTTCCTCTGTGGAATTTTCTTCGGTAATATCAAAATATACCGGAGTATCATCAAGTACATATCCGTATGGAGCTTGTACCTCTACGATAGAATATCCCTTGCCGTAATCCAGTTTCTCAGGTGTGACAAGAGAACCATTTGCGTCGGTATAGAACACATCAATCGTGGTCGGTGTCGGATAAGTAAAGGTCATTTTGACCTGATTGCCCTGCGGGTCGTAAATCTTAAATCCTGCTCCTGCATACGGAATACTCTTTCCGCTTTCTGCGTCCACCTTGACTACATTGACAAAGCTCTCGAAGTTACGGTTATTGATGAGATAACGATAAGTCTGTGCGTTCTGTGAAATGAACACATCAAAATCGTCCATCATCTCTCTGCCTTCCCAACCAGAAGTCTGGTGTACGGTATAAATACCATACGGCATATCTTTTGTCTGACCAAAGCCATTTTCATCGCAAACAATGGTATCTCTCTCGTCTTTATTGGCTGCGTCATAGCTTCCGGCAGATTTCAAATAAATCTCAAAGGAAGCACCCTTTTCAGGAGTTTCAATCTTTGTTTCTCCATCATCAGTGTGTTTAATGATAGCCACGTTACCTTTGATTACCTGCTCGATTACATCATTGGAAGTAAGGTTGTGTTCCACCTCATAAAGTTTCGGGTCTGCACCTACTTCATGGATAGTCTTATCAAGCAAATATCCCTCTGACGGTGTAATTTCTCGGATTGTCCAGTCGGTATCACAAACATATTCTTTGGTAGTGAACTGACCGTTTTCATCAGTAACATACTTGTCTACAAGCGTTTCGCCCTTATAGATACCATAAACTGCTCCCGAAAGTTTGGCATTGCCCTGTGCTTCGCCTTTCTCAGCGTCGCTCTTTGTTACTGTTACAGTAAATTTCTTCAAACTGTTATTGAAGTTTCTTGTGGTTACTTCTTTCCACTTCACTGGTGCAGTCTGATTTTTTGGCACAACATAACGGATAGCTGTGTCCACTTCCTCAAGAGTATATGGTTCAGAACCACTGATAAGCACATCTTTGAAAGTTGCCACACCGTCTTTGTCCGTAACTGCATACTGGTCAACAGCATCACCGGAAAGAGAAGTACCGAAAAGATGGAACTTCACACCTTCAACAAGGTTATCTTCTGAGGACTTCACTACCTGAAGGTCGCCACGCTTCAATTTGTTATTGAAAGTGACCTTTGCAATCTGTCCTGCTACAACAGTAACTCTATGTGTTTCCTGCGGCTCGTACTTATCGTATGCCTGCTCGGTTACGGTATAGATACCCGGCATAAGGTTATCAATCTGGAATTTACCGCCATTAGCTGTTGTAACCGTCTGATTGATACCGTTTCCGGTAATCGTGAAGTTGATACCGTCAACCTTGCCGTCCTCACTGGTCTTTACAATCTGACAAGAACCATAGCTGACTTTCATCTTCACATAACCGTTGATACTGTCGCTTACTTCCTGAGCATAGCTGACAACATCCTGCACACTGGAATTCTGACCGTGTTTACCCTCTGACCATACAACCACACCTCTGCGGACTGCATTTTTCTTCGTTGCGGTAATGGTAAATTCCTTACTCGGTGCAGTATCCATAGAAACAGTAAGTTTGTTACCATTCACTGAAAAGCTCACTCCACTAATACTTGCTTTGAAATTATATTTGGACAGCACATTATTGGAGTCTGTCAGAGTAGTTGTATACTTACTTCCGTTCCACTCAAGTTCTATTGTCTTTGCCGAACCGGATGATTTATTACAAAAACTCGGTATGGTCGCATGGTTCTGTACACTCTGCACCATACTGTTGTAATAACTGAAAATCTTATTGCGGAGCGGATGCTTTGCATTGATGACATCTTTCACATTGCTGCAACCACTGGCTGCTACATGATTGAAGTTCGCATCACGCTCTCCGATAACAGTTTCCCAGATAAGAAGCTGTGTGGCATAAGCCTGTGCAATGCTGTTTGCTGCTGCTTCATTCTGTGACCTCCAAGATGTCGAGATTGTCCCACGGTAGCCATACTGTAAAATACGACCAACGAAAAGACGGATTTCATCTCCGGAAATAACCCCGTTGGATGCAAGGTTATTAAAATAATTTTCGTCATACTTATTCATTGTCTGACCGACCTTGAGCGAAATTCCCGGCTCAATACAATAAGCAACATTGCCTGAGTATGAGCCAATAGCCTTAAGATTGGTAAAATTGGAACGTCCGGTATGCCAACCATTTTTCAAGGTCAAATTACTGTGTCCCCATACCCCATCGTAATTAGCATCGCCATCACGAGGGAAATCGACCATATAAACATCGGCTTTTTCTCCCGATGCAGCATATGCTGTTGTCGAGCCAATGCCTGCAAAAGTGGTCACACACATAAGGGTCGCCAAGAAAAGCGACGTGACTCTTTTGAATTTTGACTTTATCATTGCGTTTCCTCCTGTAAAAATTGAAAAACACACCGTATCTCTACGATGTGCCTTTGTGGATTTTCTCTTACGACAAGATTTACCTGCCGAAAAACAAATGCGGATTTTTCGTTAATTTTTCATTTTACCATACACCTCCTGTCCGTTCATACTGTGCGATTGCCCCTTAGAGATAGACATATACTTTGAGATAGTTATATTCAAGTGAGATAGTATATATCATTTTCGGTAGGTAAAAGTATAACTAAGGGGTTAGAGTGTGAGAAAGGGGAACTGTAAAACAGGCTATCTGCTGTCACGTTCTGCACGATTACGCAAAAACTTGTTGTAATGCTCCAATGCTTTGCAGACAAAATCCTCCGTCTGACTGACGGGAATATTTTTCGGGATAAGCTGTCTTACTCTGTCGCCCCTCAACACGATTTTTTCCTTTTGGTTCGGCTTTTCCTCAGACATAACAGCATGGATTGCTTCTGTTGTAAGGTTGCCCTCGTTGAATAACTTTCGCATACGGATTGTCTGGTCGTGTGACGGGGTAGCGTCATTCAGGTCGATTTCATCAACCACATCACGCTGGCAATCTTCATCAAGATAGGAAAGTTCCACGGCAGGACGCATTTTAATACGCCCCTCATCAACAAATTCAAGCAGTTCGGGAACAAGATTTGTCAGACGCACATAACGGTGTATCTGATTTCTGCTGTCGCCACATTCCTCGCTCATTAAATCAAGACTTTGCTTTCCTCGTAAATCAATCCCCACTGGGGATGAATTTTCTTTGCCCGGTCTGCCTGCTTGTCTTTTCATTGCTTCCAAACGCATTTTATAGGCAAAGGCTTTTTCACTCGGCAATATCTCTGACCTCTGAAAATTACTCTCAACCATTAAAATGGTCGCTTCATCTCTGTTCAGGTCTACAATCTCACTTCTCAGGGTTTCAAATCCTGCCAGTTCACACGCTCGCTTTCGTCTGTGTCCTGAAACAAGTTCGTATCTGCCGTCCACTTTCTGCCTTACCGTTGCCGGAGTAATCACTCCTCTTTCCTTGACACTCTCCACAAGCTGCATCATATCTTCATCGTCCCTGACCTTAAACGGGTGGTCGGGAAAATCATCAATCAGCTCCAATGGAATATCTCGGATTTTTGAAAGCTGTTCTTCATCTCTCTGTGCCTGCGTGGTAAATAAATCATCGAGCTTCGTGAGAGTGAAGTCGCTCTTTCTTCCTGCCATCGGCTAACACCTCCTTTGTAAATTCAGCGTATGCCTTAGACACTGTGCTGTTTGGCTCATAAGCATAAATGCTCTTGCCTTTGGAAGAAGTTTCAGCGGCTTTTACTGCAATCGGAATTTGTGTTCGATACATTCTTATCTGATTACCGAAATTCGCCCTGAGTGCTTCCACCGTACTCTTTGCAAGGTTTGTTCGGCTATCCACCAAAGTAAGCAGCATACCGTCTATCTTAATATCCGGATTGAGATACTTCTTTACTTTAGAAATGGTCTGCACAAGCTGTGTCATCCCCTTTGCAGGCAAATACTGAGCCTGAACCGGAATAATAACACTGTCTGCCGCCGATAAAGCATTGAGAGTAACCATACCAAGTGAAGGCATACAGTCTATAATTACATAATCATATCTGTTTTTCACTTGACTCAAATAATTCTTGAGTGTAGTTTCTCTGCTCATTGCGTTTACAAGGTTAAATTCCATTGCTGAAAGCTCAAGGTTTGCCGGAACAAGGTCAACACCTTCTTCGTGATGCAGGATACCAACCATAGGGTCTGTCATCGTTTCATTGATTACATCTGTGAGTTTCGTTGCAAGCGTGATACCCAAACCGTCTGTATCCTGCCAACCAAGACAAGTCGTTAAATCGCCCTGCGGGTCTGCGTCTATGAGCAATACTTTCTTGCCCTGCATTGCAAGCCCGACTCCGAGATTAACTGTTGTGGTGGTCTTTCCGACTCCGCCTTTCTGGTTACATACGGAAATCGTTTTGCAGTTTGACACTTCTTTTTGCCCTCCTTTCTGATAATTCATAGCCACCGCATTATGGCTATGTACCTGACCGACTCATTTCCTAATCGGTCATAGCAATATTTGTTCTCAACACCCCTTGCCAAGCAAAATGCTTATGGGAAGTCACTAAGGAACAGACTGCTTATCTGTATCATAGGATTCTAACCTCTGCCGGGTACTCCGCCAGCTCCGTAGAGAAGTATCATTATCATTCTGACTGTCATCGCCATATCAGGAGCAACCTGATACTCATAACCGGAGTTCTCGCTATTCTGAAATACAGAAATCACGGCGTACCTGCTAAAGTGGCTATCATCAGAAATAAAGTCTTAGTGAATGACTTATTCAATTTTCAAGCGAAAAGGCTTCCGTTTTTGCTATCCGGAATGAACCCCTTCACTCATTTGGACAAAGGGGTATGAAATGCACACCCAAAATCGCTGCTTTTCAAAAAATTTTTCAAAAAATTTTTCGAAATAAAAAAAGCCGCCTGCTCCGGTTAGGAAACAGACGACAAAACACGTTCTAAATGTATTCAATTTTCAATTTCTTTTTCTTTGCTTCAAGCACCTTACATAGAACATCATCTACTGCATCGGTGTATCGTCCCTGAGCTGCTAAATTGTTCTTCAGTGCAATGAGTGATTGTATCACTGGGCTTCGTTCTTCTTCATTTAAGTATCAGGTGTAAGCGGTAAGTTCTTCTCCGACCACTCCGAAACAAGCTCCGGGTGTACTTCTGCTAAACTGTTGTTCATAGCCAAACCTCAACCTCCTTGTGCTTAGAGTATATGAAGTTTTGGCTTTATCTTGTAGTTTGCGAATATCCGTATAAATAGAAAAAGCCCTTTGAGAAAGGGATTTCTCCTCTCTCAAAGGGCAAGTTGGCAAACTTGAAGTTATAGTGCAATCTTTTTCCATTTTCTAATCTTGGTTCTAAAGGTTCCGAACGGAGCAACTGTATTAACATGTATGAATTTGTATACTTCCCAGACAGCTGTTTTAGTTGCTTCGTCAGCCCATTTTCTCATATGTGGTTTAAATAATTCTTCCTCACTCAGAGAATCAATCATTGCATAAATAGAGTTGATATTCTCATTCAATCTGTCTTTCAATTCTTGCAGTGACAGCTGAGCATATGTATCTGTGAACCATTGATATAATTCGCCAAGCTGATTCCACTTAAAATTATCCGAAGGAGTTTTAACTGGAATACCCTTTCTTTCGTCTGATTCCCATTTAATAACAAGAGTTGTCCAGCCAACCTGATAAGCAAGATTTTCTGCCGGAGTTCGATCGATCTCATCAATTCTCTTATCTTTTAAATGCTCCGGAATATCATTAAATTCTGAAATATATTTTGCAAAGCTTTTATTTATCTCGTTTTTAAGCTCGTCTTTATTCTCATATGTTCTCAATAGTCTATCTCCTCAGCTTCCGATTTTCCAGTTTCAAAAACTGGAATTTGACTTGCCTATTTTCTTAAAATCTCATGTGGAGCTTCTATTTCATTTGC
>OGHJ01003578.1_pt1 | contig 11137 bp, 10 predicted proteins | sample 1571351 | NCBI WGS metagenome assembly OGHJ01 (sample SAMEA2582037, study PRJEB24529) | metagenome | biome: Human gut stool | place: China | collected 2011 | reverse complement strand
TGCGGGGTGCGCCGCAAAATGTGGTCAATGGAGGGAAAAAAGATTGAAAACCTGGATGCTGATGCCGGATTCTTTTAAGGGGACCATGAGTTCTGCGGAGATCTGTCAATGCATGCGCACGCAGATCCTGCGCCATGTTCCGGATGCAGAAGTTATTTCCATCCCCGTAGCAGACGGCGGAGAGGGAAGTGTGGAGTGTTTTTTGGAAGCTATGGGCGGCCAAAAGGTAGAGGCGGAGGTCTATGGGCCGCTGGGCACCTGGATGACGGCGCACTACGGCATTGTTTCTCAGCATACCGCCATCATCGAGATGGCGGCCTGCGCAGGCTTGCCGCTGGTGGAGGGCCGCCAGAACCCTACGGTGGCGCTGGCCAACAACGGCGCCGAGGAGAGCAAGGGAACCCCGATGCTCCGGGAAGCCCACCAGCTGCTCAAGGCAACACCGGGCATCCGGTTCGTGGGCAACATCGAGCCCCGTGATGTGCCCAACGGTGATGTGGATGTGGTGGTCTGCGACGGCTTTACCGGCAATGTCATCCTCAAGCTGACCGAGGGCGTGGCCAAGATGCTGCTGGGGATGCTCAAGGAGATGTTCCTGGCAAACCTCGGCGGCAAGATCGCCTACCTGCTGCTCAAGAGCGGCGTGGGAAGCCTCAAGCACCAGATGGACAGCGAGGAGTACGGCGGCGCACCCTTCCTGGGCGCAAAGCAGCCGGTCATCAAGGCTCACGGCTCATCCAAGGCCAAGGGCATAAAGAACGCCATCCGTCAGGCTAAAATTTGCGTGGAGAACGATTTGTGCGGCACCATGCAGGCTGCGCTGGACGAACTGAACACCACCAAGGAATAACATCGCAAAAGGGAGTAAAAAAACATGAGCCATCAGTTGGAAACAATTATTGGTTACAAGTTCAAGCACCCGGAGCTGCTGGAAACGGCGCTCACCCACACCAGCTACGCCAACGAGACCCGCCCGCCCGTCAAACACAACGAGCGGCTTGAGTTTCTGGGCGACAGCGTGCTGCAGATCGTCTCGGCGGACTATCTGTTCCACGCCTATGCCGACCGCCCTGAGGGCGATCTGACCCGCATCCGCTCCAGCCTCGTCAGCGAGGGCGCACTGTTCCAGTTCGCTCAGGAGATCGATCTCGGCGATTACCTGCGTCTGGGCCGGGGCGAAGAGCACTGCGGCGGCCGCACCCGCCCCAGCGTCGTGTCGGACGCCTTTGAAGCCCTCATCGCCGCCCTCTACCTCGACGGAGGCATGGAGGTGGCAAAGAACTTCATCTTGCCCTTTATCACCGAGGGCAAGTACGCCGAGGCCGACTACAAGACCCGCCTGCAGGAGATCGTCCAGCAGAACCCCGAAGAGAAGCTGAGCTATGTGGTGGAGCAGGAGACCGGCCCCGACCACAACAAGCACTTTGTGGTGGCCGTCCGGTTCAACTCGGACTGCGTGGCCCGGGGCGAGGGCCGCAGCAAGAAAATGGCGGAGCAGCACGCCGCCCGCGAGGCCCTGAAACTGCTGGGCGTCATCAAGGAAAAGTAACATGGTGTTCAAGGAACTGGAAATTCAAGGTTTCAAGAGTTTCCCCGATAAGGTCAGGATACGCTTCGACGAGGGCGTCACCGGCGTCGTCGGCCCCAACGGCTCGGGTAAGTCCAATCTGTCGGACGCGGTGCGGTGGGTGCTGGGCGAGACCAGCTCCCGCCAGCTTCGCGCTGCCGGAAAGATGGAGGACGTCATCTTCGGCGGCACCCGCAAGCGCAGCCCTATGGGCTTTGCGCAGGTACGGCTGACGCTGGACAACGCCGCCCACACGCTGGATGTGGACGCGGACGAGGTGACCATCGGCCGCAAATATTACCGCTCCGGCGACAGCGAGTACACCATCAACGGGCAGGTATGCCGTCTGCGGGACGTGTACGAGCTGCTGCTGGATACCGGCATCGGACGGAACGGCTATTCGGTCATCGGGCAGGGACGCATTGCGGAGATCGTGGCGGCTAAAAGCAGCGAGCGCCGCGAGATCTTTGAAGAAGCCTGCGGCATTGCCAAGTACCGCTACCGCAAGTCCGAAGCCGAGCGCCGTCTGGCTGCGGCGGGCGAGAACCTGGAGCGCCTGCGGGATATCCTTGGCGAGCTGGAAAGCCGGGTGGGTCCGCTGGAAAAAGAAAGCGCCAAGGCACAGAAGTTTCTGGAACTGAGCGCCCAGCGCAAAACGCTGGAAGTGACCCTGTGGACCGACGGGGTGCACCGCGCCCGGGAAGCCGTGCGCCAGCAGGTGCGGGACTACGAGACCGCCCAGACCGACTACGAGCGTTTTGACCGGGAGACCAAAGCCGCCGAGCAGGAGGCTGAGGAGATCCGTATGCAGGCACAGCAGCTGACGGTTGCTGTCGAGCGCCTGAATGGGGATATCCGCAGCATCACCCAGCAGATCAGCGGCTCCGAAAGCCGCATCGCCGTGCTGGAAAACGATATTCTGCGCAACGACGAGAGTGCGGCTTCCCTGCAGCAGGAGATCGCCGCTGGGCAGCAGGATACTGCCGAAGCGGATGCCGCGTTGCAGCGCCACCGCGCCGTGGCAAAGACCATGGAGACAGCGGGCGAAAAGCTGGCGGCAGAGATCGAAGCGCTGAACGCCGAACTTGCCCGGCTGGCAGATGCCAGCACCGCCAGCGGTGCCCGCAAGGACAGCCTGCGGGCAGAGCTTGCCGACCGCACCGCAAAGCGCACCGAAGCGCAGGTGGCACAGGCTGCCGCCGAAGCAGCCGGAGATACCGCCCGGCAGCGCCTGCCCGCGCTGGAACAGAGCGCCCGAGACGCCGCCGCACAGCTGGAAGAGACAAAACAGGATCTGGCCGATACCGTAAAATACCGCCAGACGCTGGAGGAAAACGAAAAGCAGCTGGGCAATATCCGCTCCGGTCTGGAGCTCAAGCTGCGCAGCCGCAAGGCCGCGCTGGACGAAGCCGATGCCGCCGAGCAGCGGCTGGGCAGGGAACTGGATGCTGCCCGGCAGCGCCTTTCGGTGCTGCGGGAGCTGGAAAAGAACATGGACGGCTACCAGAATTCGGTGCGTGCGGTCATGCGCGCCGCCGGGGCCCGCCGTCTGCGGGGCGTTCTGGGGCCGGTATCCACGATCCTGAAGGTGGAGCCCGGGTGCGAGGTTGCCATCGAGACCGCACTGGGCGGCGCATTGCAGAACATCGTGGTGGAAAACGAATCCGCCGCGAAAGCCGCTATCGCCCTGCTGCGCAACGACCATGCAGGCCGCGCCACCTTTCTGCCGTTGGATACCGTGCAGCCCGGCGTGTTCCGGGGACGGCTGTCTGGCACGGCACGGCTGGCCTCTGCGCTGGTGCAGGCTGACCCCCGGTACGAGAATATCGTCTCGAACCTGCTGGGGCGCATCATCGTGGTGGAGGATATCAACGAAGCCTCCCGCGTGGCACGGGACAACGGCTACCACAACAAGGTGGTCACCATGGACGGACAGGTGATCAATGCAGGCGGCAGCTTTACCGGCGGCAGCGTGCAGCGCAGCGCCGGTCTGTTCACCCGCAAGCAGGAGATGGAGGAGCTGCGTCTGAAGGCGGCGAAGCTGCAAAAGGACTGCATTGCCGCACAGGAAAAGACCGACCAGTGTAAAGAGCAGGCAGATGCCTTGCAGGCAGAATTGACCGCCACCGCCAGCGAGCAGATCACCGCTGCCAACGACCGCGTGCGTGCAGAGGCCGAGCAGAAGCGGCTGGAAGCTGCCGCTGCCCAGCTGGAAACTGCCGTGCAGAATGCGCAGCAGCAGATGGACGCCTTGCAGGCTGCCTTGAACGACAGCCGCACCAAGGCCGATGCCGCCGCTTTGCAGCAGGCAGAGCTGACGGGGCAGATCGAGCAGCTGACTGCCGAGCTGAGCCGCATCGTGCAGGGCAGCGACAGCTTTCTGACCCAGCAGAACCAGCTGGCACAGGCGCTCAGCGCCAAGCGGCTGGAACAGGTGACCCGCCGCAAGGACGCGGAACTGGCTTACAGCCAGATCGCCGCGCTGGAACAGCGTGCCAAGGACGCCGCTGCCCGCCGCACTGCATTGGAAGAAAGCCTTGCCGCCCTTGCTGCCCGCAGCGAAGCCTGCCGCACCGAGATCGCAGCCATCCGCAAGGCCAAGACCGACAGCCAGACTGCCATTACCCAAAAGGAGCAGGCCATCCGCGAAGCTACCGAAAAGCGGCTTGCCTGCCAGCAGAAGGAAACGGAAGCGCTGGCAAAAGCCCGCACCGTCTCCGACAGCCGCGAGGAGATGGGCCGGGAGATGGCACGCCTTGCCGAGCGCAAGGCTGCTGCCGAGACCGAGTACGACCAGACCGTGGCAAAGCTGTGGGACGAGTACCAGCTCTCAGTCAGTCAGGCCGAGGAGCTGTGCGTGGAGTTCGACAGCCTGACCGCTCTGCGGGCACAGGTGGCTGACCTGCGCGGCAAGATCCGCGCCCTTGGCAGCGTGAACGTGAGCGCCATCGAGGAATACAAGGAGGTCAAAGCCCGTTACGATGAGCTGTCCCGTCAGGTGACCGATGTGGAGGAGAGCCGCAACGAGCTGAGCCGCATGATCGCAAAGCTTTCCGCTCAGATGCGAGAGATCTTCACCGACAGCTTCCGCGCCATCAACGAAAACTTTAGCCGCGTATTCACCGAGCTGTTCGGCGGCGGCGAAGCCAGCCTTGTGCTGGAGGACGAAAGCGATGTGCTGGCCTGCGGCATCGGCATCCGGGTGGCACCGCCGGGCAAGGTGATCAAGAATCTGGAAGCTCTTTCCGGCGGCGAGCAGGCGCTGGTGGCTATCAGCATCTACTTTGCCATTCTGGCGGTGAACCCCGCGCCCTTCTGCATTCTGGACGAGATCGAAGCCGCCTTGGACGATGCCAACGTGGTGCGGTTTGCCCAGTATCTGCGCCGCATCAGCGACAAGACCCAGTTCATCGTCATCACCCACCGCCGCGGCACCATGGAGGCCGCCAACGTGCTGTATGGCGTGACCATGCAGGAGGACGGCGTGTCCAAGCTGCTCAAGCTGGATCTGGAACAGGTTGACGCAACGCTGGTTTCCTGATATAAAATAAACAGAAAATAGATAGGAGGACCACTATGGCGTTCTTCGGATTTGGAAAAAAAGAAAAAGATAAGATGAAAACGGGTCTGGAAAAGACCCGCACCGGCTTTTGGGGCAGCATTATGAACACCCTGACCGGCAGCGTCATCGACGATGAGATGTACGATGATCTGGAGGAGCAGCTGATCCTTGCCGACGTAGGCGGCGAGGTGGCGGTGCATCTGGTGGATAAGCTCCGCGACCGTGTGCGCGACAAGGGGCTGAAAACCGGCGAACAGGCCGCAGATGCCCTGCGCGACATCATTGCCGAGGAGATGACCCCGGAAGCTGAGATGGCGCTGGACGGCAAGCCCGCCGTCATTCTGGTCATCGGCGTCAACGGCGTGGGCAAGACTACCAGCATTGCAAAGCTGGCTGATTACTACACCCGGCAGGGCAAGCGGGTCATGCTGGCTGCCGGCGACACTTTCCGTGCCGCTGCCAGCGAGCAGCTGGAGATCTGGGCAAGCCGCGCCGGTGTGCCCATCGTCAGCGCGGGCGAGGGCGCAGACCCCGCCGCCGTCATCTTTGATACGGTCAAGTCTGCCACCGCACGCGGCTATGATATGGTCATTGCGGACACCGCAGGCCGTCTGCACAACAAATCAAACCTGATGGCAGAGCTTTCCAAGATCAGCCGCAGCGTCAAAAAGGCAAGCCCGGAAGCCAGCCTTGAGACCCTGCTGGTGCTGGATGCCATCACCGGGCAGAACGCCATCAGTCAGGCCAAGGAGTTCTGCAAGGCTGCCGATGCCACCGGCATCATCCTGACCAAGCTGGACGGCACCGCCAAGGGCGGCTGTGTCGTGGCGGTCAAGCAGCGCCTAGGCTTGCCGGTGCGCTTTATCGGCGTGGGCGAGGGCATCGATGACCTGTTGCCCTTTACCCCGGAGGGCTTTGTGGAAGAGCTGCTCCCCCGGGAATGGAAGCACTAAGGGGGCGCGGAAAATGAAAATTTGTGCAGCCACCGGCAACGCCGGAAAGCTCCGCGAGCTGCGCCGCATTCTGGAAGCGCAGGGGCACGAGGTAGTCAGCCAGAAGGAACTGGGCATCACCATCGAGCCGGAGGAGACCGGCACCACCTTTGCCGAGAATGCTCTCATCAAGGCCGAGACCATCTGCAAGGCCAGCGGCCTGCCCACCATCGCCGATGACTCCGGCCTGTGTGTGGATGCGCTGGACGGCGCACCCGGCGTGTACAGCGCCCGCTACTGCGGCCACCACGGCGACGATGAAGCCAACAACGATAAGCTTTTGGCTGCCATGCAGGCGGTGCCTGCCGGGCAGCGGGGCGCAAAGTTCGTCTCGGCGGTGTGCTTCATCCTGCCGGACGGCCGACACCTGACCTGCATGGGCGAGTGCCCGGGCAGCATTGCCTTTACACGGCTGTGCGGCGACTACGGTTTTGGCTACGACCCGCTGTTCATCCCTGCCGACTGCGGCGTGGGCAAAACGGACAAGCGCCCCAACACCGAGAACCGCAGCTACGCCCAGCTGACCCCCGACGAAAAGGACGCCATCAGCCACCGCGGCAACGCGCTGGCAGCGCTGGAAAAGCAGCTGCCGGAGTTTCTGGGGGAGTGAAGAGGCGCAAACTCAGCTGCGTTTGCCCCGGACGGTTGGTACTTTCTCTGAGGACCGTCCGCTGGGGTGGGACCCTGTTGCCCGCAGGGCAATAGGGCGGGCGATGGAATGGCCCGATTCGTGTCCGAAGAGAAATGTACCAGCCGCCCGCGCCACCTCCCGTGAAAAAGTAAAATTGAAAAATCTGCAGATTTTTCAATTTTACAAAATATAGAAAGAATTCCTCTGATATTGTCAGAGCGCAAGCGGAGACAATTCTAAATCGTTTCTTTACCGAAATATCAACCTGAAAATAAAGGAGAAAAACTATGCTGACTAGCAAACAGCGCGCTATTCTGCGCGGCAAGGCAAATACCATGGATCCCGTTTACATCGTGGGTAAGGGCGAGATCGACGAGACCCTGATTCAGGGCGTGAAGGACTGTCTGGACGCTCGGGAACTCATCAAGCTCAAGGTGCTGGAAAACAGTATGTACAACGCCCGCGAGGCTGCTACCAAGCTGGCAGAGGCCACCGGCGCAGACTGCGTGCAGGTCATCGGCTCCAAGTTCGTGCTGTATCTGCAAAAGAAAAAGGACAGCGCCTACGCTGCCCTTCTGAAGTAAGATGAAGATCCTTCTCTATGGCGGCAGCTTCGACCCACCCCATAACGGCCACCTGAATAACCTGCGTGCAGCGGCAGACCGCGTGCACCCGGATAAGATCGTGGTGATGCCGGCAGGTACTTCCCCCTTTAAGGAGGAAACGAATGCTTCCGGTGCGCTGCGGCTGGAAATGTGCCGGTGCTTTGCGGCACTGGCGCAGGAGCCGGGTATGCCGCCGCTGGAAGTAAGCGGCTGGGAGGTGGCGCAGGCCGCAGCGGGCAGCCGCAATTATACCGTGCTCACGCTGGAAATGCTGGCGCGGGAAAACCCCGGCGCTATACTGTATCTTGCTATTGGCAGCGATATGCTGCTCAGCTTTGAGGGCTGGCACCGCTGGCAGGATATCCTGCGCATTGCGCGGGTGGTGGTCACCAGCCGGGATATCGGCGATGCCCCGGCGCTGCACGCAAAGGCAAAGCAGCTGGACCCGTCGGGCGGACGCATCCTGTTTGCCCCCGTGCAGGCGCTGCCTATGGCCAGCAGCCAGCTGCGGGCCCGGCTTGCCGCCGGAGAGGAATGCGAAGCCGAACTGCCGGAAGCGGTGCGCACCGTCATCCGGCGGGAAGGACTATACCGGAACACAGAAGGAAGTAGCAGATAAATGGATCTGAAACAGGCAAAGGAACTTGTGCGCGGCCGCTTGAGCGATAAGCGCTACGAGCATACCATCAACGTGAAAAAAATGGCCGTCAAGCTGGCCAAGCACTACGGCACCGACCCGGAGCAGGCCGCACTGGCGGCGCTTTTGCACGATGCCGCCAAGGAATTGCCCAAGGACGAGATGCGCGCTATCATGCAGGCATACCCGCAGTATGCGCAGGGCGGCGAAGCACGCCCCACGCCAGTGTGGCACGGCATCTGCGCCGCCATTCTGGCGCGTACGGAGTGGGGCGTCACAGACGAAGCCGTGCTCAGCGCCATCGCCTGCCATACCGCAGGCAAGGCGGGCATGACCCAGCTGGACAAGATCTTGTATCTGGCCGATATGACCAGTGCCGAACGGGACTGGCCCGGGGTGGAAAAGCTGCGCAAGCTGGAAATGAAGGATTTGGACGCGGCCATGCTGGCGGCGCTCAAGCAGACCAACGGCTTTGTGCTGTCCGAGGGCAAGCCCCTAGACCCCGAGAGCAAGGCCGCCTACGAGGATATCTTAGCGCACAGCGGGCAGAATGAAGGGTGAAAAGCCGGGCACCGATTAAAAATGGTTTCGGCCATCCCCGGATAAAACAATTGCAGATTTTGCCGTACCATGTTATACTGAAGGATATGACAGGTCTGCAGGTAAAAAACTCTGCAGAGCAGTGAAAAGCTGGAGGATATAAAAGCATGAGCCAGACGCCACGCCATATCAATACAGACCGCTCGCTCAGCCGCCCGGATCAGGCGGCGCGTGCCCCGCAGGCTGCCCCGGAGCAGAACACCCGCAGCACTGCCGGGGCGCAGCACGCCGCGCCGCCCCGCTATGCAGCACAGCCCGATCTGGGCGGGGACGATGCACCGCGCCGCCGCAAAAAAAAGAAAAAGACCCCGTTGTGGCTGCCCTTTGCCATCGTGATGGGCGTGATCGCCGTGATCTCCGGTGTGGTGGTGTACGGTGTGAGCCTTGTGAACAAGGTGGAGGACAGCATCCGCCCGGCAGAAAGCGCCCCCTCCATCGTGGAGGAGATCCAGACCGCCGAGGAGTACAAGGGCGATGTGGTCAACATTCTGGTCTGCGGCATCGACTTTGAAGAGGGACGCACTTACAGCGACACCAGCTCCAACGACGGCATGACGGATATGATCCTGTACTGCCAGTTTGATATCAAGGGCGGTGCGCTGCGGATGCTGCAGATCCCCCGCAACACGCTGGTGACCACCCAGAACCGCAAGCTTACCCTTTCCAACGGCAAGACCTATGCCGTTTCCAACTACCAGATCAACTCGGTGGCGCTTTCCAACGGCGGCAGCATTGCCGCGCTGGCGGATGTCATCTACGACCAGTACCACCTGCCCATCGACTACTATGTTACCATCGATATGCAGGCGCTGGTGGAAATGGTGGATAACTTCGGCGGCATCGAGGTGTATATCCCCCGGGATATGTCCTACGGCGGCAGCAAGCTGCTGAAAGGCTACCGCAATCTGGACGGTGCTTCGGCGGAGTTCTTTGTGCGCTGCCGCCACGGTGACGGCTACGCAAACTCTGATATCGACCGCTTGAATATGCAGCGCTACTTCTACGCAGGTCTGTTCAAGCGCGCCCGCGCCATGGGCATTACCGATATCCTGAACCAGCTGCCGCTGATATTCAAGGACTATATCCACACAGATATGGATATCACCACCATCGCAAAGCTGCTGGCGTCCTTCCTCAAGATCGACAGCTCCAATATCATTCTGGCGCAGACGCCGGTGTTCATGGGCGTGCCCAACGTGGGCAAGACCGACTCCTTTGCCGGCTACTCCTGCGTGGTGCCGGATGCCGGTTCCATCGCAAACCTGCTCAACCAGTATTTCTGCACCTACACCGGCCCGGTGGAGGTGAGCGACCTGCACATGATCACCGACCAGTGGCCCCACGGCAGCGCATCCACCGATGCCAACGTGCAGTATATGGGACGCATCGACAAGGAATCCGACGACGCCATCCTCAGCGGCGATACCGACCTTTCCGGCGCTGTGACCACCGATGGTCAGGCAGCGGGCACCGGACAGTAACAACAAAAACAATGCCCTGCACACCGGGTGCGGGCGTGTTCCGACAGAAGGGAGAAACACATGGATAATTTCAACGACAGCAAGGCGCTTGCCATTGAGATCGCCAAGATTTTGGACAAGAAGAAGGCACAGGATGTGCGGGTGCTCAAGGTGGAAAGCCTGACCGTCCTGACCGATTACTTCGTCATCGCCTCCGGTACCTCCACCACGCAGGTGGCGTCTCTGGCAGACGAGGTGGAGTACGAACTTTCGCAGAAGGGTCTGGAACCCTACAGCACCGAGGGTCACGACACCAAGAACTGGGTGCTGCTGGATTACTCCAACGTCATCGTGCACGTCTTTGTGCCCAACAGCCGCGCCTACTATGATCTGGAACACCTGTGGGCAGACGGCGAGCCGGTGGACATTTCGGAGTACCTGACCCCGGATAGCAGCATTGAATAATTAAGGCAAAAAGCTGTCTGCCCGAAAAAAGAACCCTCTCAGTCAGGGCGTTCGCCCTGACAGCTCCCCCGAGAGGGGGAGCTTGCGCAAAGGAGGGAAGGCTGCGGCCTGCACAAAACCTCTCCCCTTCGGGAGAGGTGGCATCGCGCAGCGATGACGGAGAGGGTTTTCTGGCAACGGCAGACGGCTTAAAAGCATACGCCCCCAAGCAACGGTATTTTGGTTAAAGTCTGGAGCTGATTACAAACATGAAGTATGATTACAAGGCTGTTGAAGCCAAGTGGCAGAAGGTGTGGGAGGACGAAAAGACCTTCCATGTTGAGATCGACCACAAAAAACCCAAGTTCTATGCCCTTGTGGAGTTCCCGTATCCTTCGGGTGCGGGCCTGCACGTCGGCCATCCCCGCAGCTACACCGCGCTGGACGTGGTAAGCCGCAAGCGCCGTAAAAACGGCTACAATGTGCTGTACCCCATGGGCTGGGATGCCTTCGGTCTGCCCACCGAAAACTTCGCCATGAAGAACCACATCCACCCTGCCATCGTCACCAAGAGCAATGTGGACCATTTCCGCAGCCAGCTCAAGGCGCTGGGCTTCTCCTTTGACTGGGATCGTGAGA
>OGHJ01003567.1_pt1 | contig 11179 bp, 9 predicted proteins | sample 1571351 | NCBI WGS metagenome assembly OGHJ01 (sample SAMEA2582037, study PRJEB24529) | metagenome | biome: Human gut stool | place: China | collected 2011 | reverse complement strand
TCTGCCCAGGATCAGGACACGCTTGCCCACCATGTAGCCTTCCATGTTGACATAGCGCTGGGCGGCGCCTGCGGTGTACACACCGGCGGGGCGGGTGCCCGGCGTGCCGATGGCACCGCGGGTGCGCTCGCGGCAGCCCATGCCCAGAACGATGCTCTTGGCCTCAATGATCTGGTAGCCCTCGGTCTTGGAGACGCAGTGCACTTTCTTATCCGGGGTCACTTCCAGCACCATGGTGTCCAGCTGGACCTTGACGCCGGTGTTCTTCAGCATATCAATAAAGCGTCCGGCATACTCGGGGCCGGTGAGCTGCTCGCCAAAGCGGTGCAGACCAAAACCGTTGTGGATGCACTGGTTCAGGATACCGCCCAGCTCCTTGTCGCGCTCAAGAATCAGAATATCACGCAGGCCGCTTTCCCATGCCTTGCAGGCAGCAGCAAGGCCCGCGGGGCCGCCGCCGATAATGACCAGATCAACCATTGCTCTTTCCTCCTACTTTCGTTTCGCTAACAAGCACATTGGAGCCGTTCTTGTCCTGCAGGATGTCCAGCGGGTCCATGCCCAGTTCCTTGCTGATGAGCTCCAGCACACGGGGGCCGCAGAAACCGCCCTGGCAGCGGCCCATGCCGGCACCGGCCCGGCGCTTGACGCCGTCGATGGTGGTGGCGGGCACTTCGCTGTGAAGGGCTGCCAGGATCTCGCCCTCGGTGATGGTCTCGCAGCGGCAGATGACCCGGCCGTAAGCGGGCTGCTCCTTAACGAGCTTGGCCTTTTCCTCAGCGGACAGCTCCTTGAAGCGGATGTGGCGGCGGCCATCATTGTAATCGGCTTTTTCGGCACCCAGAGCGCCGTGCCCTTTCAGGATGCCCACAGCTTCCTCGGCCACGGCGGGGGCGGCGGACAGGCCGGGGGACTTCATGCCGGCCAGGTCGATCCAGCCGGGTGCCTCGGGCTCTTCGCCAATGATGAAGTCGTCCACGTCCAGGTTGGCGCGGACGCCTGCAAAGTTGCGGATGGACTCGCCAAAGTTGATGCTGGGCACGCTGCGCTGGGCCGTGGCCTTGACGAACTCCAGCCCCTTGCTGGTGCAGGAGGTGTCATCGCCATGGACGGGCACTGCATCCGGGCCCACGATCAGGTTGCCGTGGACGGTGGGGGAGACCAGCACGCCCTTGCCCAGCTCGTTGGGGCACTGGAAGATGACGTGATTCACACGGGTGCCCTCGCTCTTGTCCAGCAGGTAGTACTCGCCACGGGTGGGAGTGATGTGGAAGCTGGCGGGCTCCACCATGCAGTGGACTTTCTCGGCCCAGATACCGGCGGCATTGATGACGTAGCGGGCTTCCACAGTGCCCTGGGTGGTGGTCAGGCGGTAGCCGCCGTCGGCCATGGCCTCGGCGTCTTCCACGCGGCAGCTGCGGCGCAGCTCCACGCCGTTGCGCACAGCCACTTCGGTCATGGCCAGGGCGTACTCCCAGGGGCTGACGATGGCGGCGCTGGGGGCCCACAGGGCACCGCAGACATTCTCGGAGAGGTTGGGCTCCATGGCCAGCGTTTCTTCCTTGGTCAAAATTTTCATATCGGGCACGCCGTTGGCCGTGCCGTTCTCGTACAGGTGCTGCAGGTGGGGCAGCTCGCTCTCGGACAGAGCCAGCACGAGGGAGCCGCACTGCTTGTAGGGAACATCCAGCTTTGCGCAGATCTCCTTGGCCAGCTCCACACCGCGCACGTTCAGCCGTGCCATCTTGGTGCCGGGAGCGGGGTCGTAGCCTGCGTGGAGAATGGCGCTGTTGGCTTTGGTGGTGCAGTCGGCCACGTCGTTTTCTGCCTCCAGAATGACGACTTTGTTCTCGTAGCGCGACAATGCGTAGGCTGTAGCGGCGCCGATCACACCACAGCCGATGATAGCAACATCATACATTACTCTTTTCCTCCTGTCAGTTCCGCCTTGGCCCGTCGGGAGCCGGGGTGCTGTGCTGTTTGTACAAAAAAAGAGCGAACCAAAACAAAGGCATAGCCCCTGCTCGTTTCGCTCATAACTCTTTGAAACAAACAACTTATGTTGGCTCTATCATACCCTCCTGCGGCCCAAATTGCAAGGCGTTTTAGAGGATTTGCACTCGATTTGTAGGAAGCCACAAAAAGCCGCTTTTCTTTTTGCGCATATTGCAGAACATGCGTCTCACATGTTCCAGACCGCCTGATTGGTGGTGGAAATGGCGGTGGCACCGGCATCCAGCGCGGCCATCACATCCTCTTTGTCGGCGATCAGGCCGCCCGTGAGCACCGGCACTTTGGCGTCCGCGCACACCCGGCGCAGAATTTTGGGCATGGTGCCGGGCAGGATGTCCAGACAGTCCGGGAGGTTGGCGGGCATCTTCCACAAGCTTTCCAGCGAGATGGAGTCCAGCAGGAACACCCGGAGGATGGCAGCCAACCCGAGTTCTTTGGCCCGGCGGATGAACGACTGGCGGGTGGAGATGATGCCGTCGGCCTCGGTCTGGCTGCGGATAAAGTCCACGGCCACCTCTTTGCTGGCAAGGCCCGCAATGAGGTCTACGTGGACGATGGCAAATTTGCCCGCCGCGTGGATCCGCTGCACCAGTGTGGAGATATTGCAGATATCGCCATATAGGATAAAGACCACCCGGATATTTTCGTTTTGCAGCGCGTTCTGCAGCCCGTCATCATCCTTGACCGCGGCGATGACCGGCGTTTCCTGAATGGCGTCCATCAGTTCCTGTTTCATGAAATTGAGATTCCTCACTTTCCTGTTTCTAAAATTCTCTCTTCTCCAGAAACATTATGACGGCTTTGCCAAAGAAAAGCAATCTTTTTTGAAAAATTCAACCATGAAACTGGTAAAGATGCTGGGTTTTTGGAGAACAGATTCGACAAAACATACAAAGATTTTGCATTTGGAGAACTTTGTATTGACAAATATGAACATCGTGTGCTACTCTCTGTGCATAGATTTCGGCCTGCGGCAGAACGCGCGCCGGACAGAAAAGAAGATGTGGCACAGCCGCCTGAAAGAGCAACGAGCAGAAGCAGCGGCTTGAGAACGGGAAAGATTTATCCTCTCAAGCTGTAGGTCTGCTCTTTTTTTGTGTACCGGGGGCGGGAGCGGGGCAGCAGGTCTGCTGATCGCTATGAACTTCGCAGACGGTTGAGGAGGGCTCTGCCATGATGAACACCGTGCAGCAAATGTCTTCGTTTGAATTCCAGATGGTCTGCGTGGTGCGGCTACTGCTGGCTTCCGTCTGCGGCTTTGCCATCGGCATCGAGCGCACCAACCGCCTCAAGGATGCGGGGATGCGCACCCACCTCATCGTCTGCATGGGCGCGGCCCTGATGATGCTGGTCTCCAAATATGGCTTTTTTGATGTCTCGCCCCTCACCGAGTTTTTCAAGGCGGATGTCTCCCGCGTGGCGTCCAGCGTGGTCGCGGGCATCGGCTTCCTCGGTGCGGGCATCATCTTTGTGCGCAACCGCAGCATCACGGGCCTGACCACTGCCGCCGGCATCTGGACCACCGCCGGCATCGGCATGGCCATGGGCGCGGGGATGTATCTCATTGCCGTGGCCGGTACCATTATCCTCATCACGGCCCAGAGCCTGCTCCACAACGAGCACATCATCGGCGGCGGGTTGATGTTCCTGGTCCTGCGCATCGATGGACGGAACGGCACCGTGAGCCAGACCGTCCAGCAGATCCAGGCACTGGGCGGCGAACTGGTGGACCTGACGGTAACGCAGAAGAAAAACGACATCATCCGTGTGGAAATGCGGATCAAGCCCGGTAAGAATGTGGACCAGCTGACCATCATCGGCGAGCTGGAGAAACTGCCGTGGGTGCTGGAAGTCAACGAGTGACCCGCACCGGGCATCACCGAAAGGGTGGTATAAAGTATGACCGACAAAATGGAACTTCTCAAGCGCACCAAGCTGTTTGTGCTGGATATGGACGGCACCTTTTATCTGGGCAACCAGATCTTGCCCGGAGCGGCTGATTTTTTGAAAGCTGTGGAAAAAGCAGGCAAGCAGTACCTGTTTTTTACCAATAATTCTTCCCGCTCGCCCCGGGACTACATGGCAAAGCTGGAAAAGATGGGCTGCCCCATCACCCGGGACCAGATCATGACCAGTGGCGATGTGACCATCCGCTATTTGCAGACCCATTACCCGGATAAGACCGTCTATCTGGTGGGCACGCCCCCGCTGGTGGAGAGCTTTCAGGAGGCGGGCATCCCTCTGGTCAATGAGAAACCGGACATTGTGGTCATCGGGTTTGATACCACCCTGACTTACGAGAAACTCTCCAACGCCTGCACGTTCATCCGGGAGGGGGCGCTGTTTTTAGCCACCCATCTGGATATCAACTGCCCCACCGAGACGGGCTTTATCCCGGACTGCGGCAGCTTTTGTGCCGCCATCAGCCTTTCCACCGGCAAGCAGCCCAAGTACCTGGGGAAGCCCTTTGCCGAAACCGTGGAGATGGTGCTGGACAAGACCGGCTTTGCCGCCCCGGAAGTGGCCTTTGTGGGCGACCGCCTGTATACAGATGTGGCTACCGGCGTGAAAAACGGAGCCGTCGGCCTGCTGGTGCTGACAGGGGAGACACATCTGGAAGATGTGCCGAATTCCGAGGTGCAGCCGGATGCCATCTTTGCCTCACTGGGCGAGATGGGCCAGCAGCTCTGTCAATTGTAAAATCTGCCTATAATTTGTGTTAGATTTAGGCAAAGTAGACGAAATTGGTCAAGATAGGCAATAGAAACTGTAAAAAATACGTTTTTCCCGTTGAAAAATCCAAGATGATATGATATCATCAAAACCAGAGAATTGCATCACGGACCCTGTATCTAGCTTGCAGAGATGAGAGCGCCAAGCGGACAACCAGAAAGAGACTTGAAGAGCCATTCGAGCCGTTTTGGATTGTTCGCTTTTCTTTTATCCCTGAAAACGGAAGAGCGGGGAATGGGATGCTAATTTACCATGGACCCTGCGCTCTATGGAACGGGCGCTTTTAAAAAAGAAAAAAAGAACAACCAAAACACGAAGGAAAGAAGGAAGAACTATGAAAAAGATCTCTCGTCGCAGCTTTCTGACCGCTACTGGTATCCTGACGGCTTCGGCAGCATTGACCGCGTGCTCTGGCGGCGGCTCCACCGGCAAGGCCGGCGCGGCGGCTTCTTCCGCACCCGCATCCAGCGCGGCCGCTTCCGAGGCTGCGGACCCCAGCAAGTATGAGGTCACCGAACCCATCACCATTACCTGGTGGCACGCGCTGGAGTCTCAGTACGACGATCTGGTGGCCGACGTGGTCAAGAAGTTCAACGAGACCCAGAGCCTCATCACCGTCGAGGCCCAGTACATCGGCGCTTACAAGGACATCAACGAGGCTCTGGTGGCTGCCCACGCGGCCGGAACCGGCCTGCCCGCGCTCGCCGTCGCCAACACCGACTACGTTGCTTCCTACGGCGACAGCGGCCTGTTTGAGAACCTGGACCCCTACATCGAGGGCACCGGTTATGACACCGATGACTTCTCCGCTGGTCTGCTGCTGAGCTCCCAGTTCGAGGGCAAGCAGGTGGCTCTGCCGTTCCTGCACTCCACCCAGGTCATCTACTACAACAAGACCATGGCCGACGCCAACGGCTGGACCATCCCCGAAAAGATCGAGGACTTTACCCCGTTCCTGGCCGAGGTCCACAAGACCGCCGGTGTGTACGGCACCGTGGTTCCGGGCTGGGACCAGTGGTATTTCGAGACCATGTACCTCAATGAGGGCGTGCAGATCATCACCGATGACAACACCTGCGACCTGGGCAGCGACACCGCTCTGGGCGTGACCAGCATGATCAAGGACTGGTGCGATGCAGGCGATGCCTATTTTGCAGCCGGCACCGATGCTTCCGCTACCATGCGTCAGAACTTCTACGATCAGAAGACGTTCTCCGTGATGCACACCTCTTCCCTGTATAACAACTATGTCAGCAAGTGCCCGGACTTCGAGGTCGGCATGGCATGGTATCCCGCCGCTTCTACCGGCGATAAGAATTCTGAGGTCGGCGGCTGCGTGCTGGGCATCCCCTCCAAGAACGACCAGGCCACCAAGAACGCTGCATGGCAGTTCCTGCAGTTCCTCTGCGGCAAGGAAGTCAACATGGAGTGGGCCGAGGGCACCGGCTACCTGCCCACCCGTAACTCCGTGCTGGAGACCGATGAGGGCAAGCAGTTCCTGGAGAAGAAGCCTGCATTCCAGTGCATCTTTGATAACCTGAACCTCATCAACCCGCGTATCCAGAACAGCGCCTGGAGCGAGCTGGCCACTACCTGGAAGAACTACATGGAAGTCATCATGAACCAGGGCGGCGACGTGAACTCCAACTCCGAGGATATGGTCACAGAGATCGACGAGATCCTGGCAGACCACGCTTGATAAATAAGTATTCGACACCCCCTGAAAGGACGTGAGATCATGAAACAAGCCGCTGTGGGCGCAGCTTCTGCCACACAGGCCGTGAAAGCCGGCAAGAAGCCGTTTTTTTCCCAGCGCACCCTTTCCCATTTTATTGATTTCCTCTTCGTTCTGCCGGCTCTGATCCTGTTGGGCGTGTTTACTTACTACCCCATCGTGAAGCTGGTGCAGATCAGTTTTACCGATTGGAACCTGCTGAATGACACCTGGAAATATGTCGGCCTGAAAAACTGGCAGTGGCTGTTCGCAGGCAGCGGTGCCAAATACCTGTGGAACTCCCTCAAGGTCACGTTCCTCTACTCGATGGGCGAGATCCTCGTCACCATGGTGGGCGGTATGCTGCTGGCACTGCTGTTCAACCGGATGACCCGCTCGTTCGGCCTGATGCGTGCCTTTGTGTTCGTGCCCAAGTATGTGGCCATGTCCTCCGCGGCAGTGGTCTTCCTGTGGATCTTGAACACCGATTCCGGCGTTCTCAACTACCTGCTGCAGTGCATCGGGCTGCCGGCGGTGGACTGGCTCAACCAGCAGTCCACGGCGCTGCCCTCGGTGTTGATGCTGACCGGCTGGCGTGTCATCGGCTACGGCATGATGATCTACCTCTCGGCCATGATGGGCATTTCGCAGGAGTATTACGAGGCGGCTTCTCTGGATGGCGCAAACGGCGTCCAGAAGTTCTTCCGCATCACGCTGCCCCTGCTGTCTCCCACCACGCTGTTCCTGCTGGTCACCACGTTCCTGTCTTCCATGAAAGTTTTCCAGTCGGTGGATATCCTGACGTCCGGCGGCCCCGCCCGTTCGACGGAAGTGTTCGTCTACCTCATCTACCGCTACGCCATGGTGGACTTCCGGATGGATCGCGCGGCCACCGCAGCCGTCATGTTCTTCCTCATCCTGCTGGTCATCACCGTGCTGACCATGAAAGTGTCCGACCGCTCGGTCACTTACGACTCGTAATGCTTTGAAAGGAGAATGCAGACATGGCTACGCAGAATACAGCTATGGACAACGCGGCTCTGATCAAAGAGGTCAACGAGGCGCACAAGCACAAAAAATATTCCGTGGGCTACCATGCACAGACCGTTGTGGCTGTCATCGTTACCTTGATTATGCTCTTCCCGCTGTACTGGATGATCGCAACGTCGTTCAAGTCCGCCGAGGAAGTGCAGCTGGTCATCCCCACGCTCTTCCCGCATGAGTTCCACCCCGAAAACTATCTCAACGTGCTCCAGAAAGCCAACTTCATGAAATACTACTGGAACACCATCGTCATGACGGCGGGCATCCTGCTGCTGCAGGTGGGCACCGGCGTCCTGGCGGCGTATGGTTTCGCGGTGGGCCGCTTCAAGGGCCGCAACGTCCTGTTCTATGTGGTGCTGGGCGCGTTGATGATCCCCCTGCAGGTCACGTTCATCCCCATCTACATCATGTGTGCCAACTGGAACCTGTGCGATACGTTCCTGGGCCTGATTTTGCCGGAAGCGGTTTCCGCTTACTACATCTTCATGCTGCGGAACACGTTCATGTCCATTGACCAGAGCTACATCGACGCAGGCCGCATTGATGGCCTGAGCCGCTTGGGTACCATCTGGTATGTGCTGGTCCCCATGAGCAAGGCCACCATCTTCACCGTGACGCTGGTCACCTTTACCAACGGCTGGAACGCTTACTTCTGGCCCAAGATCATTGCCAAGAACGAAGTCCGCCGCGTGCTGACCGTCGGCTTGGCACAGCTCAAAAACACCTTTGCCGGCCAGGCAGTTTCCAACTATCACGAGATCATGGCGGGCGCCGTGCTGGCCATCATCCCCGTGGTCATCCTGGTCCTCATTTTCCAGAAATATATGATGACGGGCTACTCCAAGGCCGCAATGAAGTAAATTCCTCCACACAACCGGAAAAGGGCAGCCCGCGGCGGCTGCCCTTTTGCCGTTCTGGCACAAAGCAATAAAGGAGGCACATGCCATGTTCTCGTACATTGCCCCGGGCGTGAAGCAGTACCGCGCCAACCTGCACTCCCACACCAACCTTTCGGACGGCACCCTGACGCCGGAACAGATGGTACAAGCCTATCAGGAAAAAGGCTACTCCATCCTGGCCATCACGGACCACGAGGCTCCCTATGACCACACGGCCCTTTCCACAGACGATTTCCTCCTGCTGACGGGCTATGAGGCCTATATCCGCCCCTCGCCCACCTGCGAGTTTGACCTGTTCAAGCCGGAAATTCACCTCAACCTGCTGGCAAAGGATCCGCACAACACCGCCATCATCGGCTGGGACCCCAATTTCTGCAAGTATATGCCGCTGGAAGTGGCCGAGCATCAGCGGGAGCACAAGGGCGACCTTGGCCCCCGGAAATACAGCCGGGAATATATCCAGCGGTTTATTGATACGGCCCGGGCCAGCGGATATCTCGTCACCTACAACCACCCCTGCTGGTCCATGGAGGCCGAGGAAGACACCCTGAGCTATGACGGCTGCTTCAGCCTGGAGGTGTTCAACACCGGCTCGGAGAAGATCAGCGGCTACGAGTGCAACATGGCCCTGTACGATAAGTTCCTCCGCAAGGGCAAATTCCTCTATGTCCATGGCGCGGACGACAACCACAACAAAGCGCCGTTCGGGGATCTGATGTGCGATTCGTTCGGGGCATGGACGCAGGTCCTGGCCGAGGAGCTGAGCTATCCGGCGGTCATTCGGGCGCTGGAAGAGGGCCGCTTTTATGCCACCACCGGCCCCGAGATCACCGAGCTGACGTTTGACGGCAGCCATGTGCGGATCGGCTGCAGCCCGGCCCAGCGGATTGTCGTCCACGGCAGCCCCAAGATGGGCAAGAGCTTTTACAACCCGGACGGCAGCCCCATCACCCACGCGGAGCTGGACCTGCCGCCCATCGGCGAGTACGTCTATTTCTCGGTCTACACGGCCGATGGAAAAGCCGCCCATACCCGGGCGTTCCGGCGGGCAGAGCTTGCGGAATAGCCCGGAAAAGATCATACAAAACAGAATAAACACGAACAAAACAACAAAACAGAAAGGATGAAAGCGATGTCCTGTTTCAAAAAAGGGTTATCCCTCTCTGCTGCCCTGCTGGCAGGGGCCCTGCTCCTGACGGCCTGCGGCGGTGCTCCGGCATCCTCGGCTTCTTCCGTGCCTGCATCGTCTGTGGCTTCCTCGGAGACGGCAGAGCAGCCGGAAGAGCCTGCCATGAAGTACACCCAGACCCCCACTGTGCCCACGGAGACCTACAAAGAGGAAGCGGATTTTGCGGATTTCCTGAGCAAGGCGGAGCCGGGGCTGGTCATTCCGGGCCTGGCCGAAAACCTCATCCCCCAGGGCATGGACCAGTGCGATGAAACAGGCGTCCTGTACATCTCCGGCTATTACACCACCGACGGAAAATCCTCGGCCATTCTGGCCGTGGACACCGCCACCGGGGAGCTGACGGCGGAGTACATCCTGCTCAATGCAGGTGGCACCCCCTTTGACGGCCATGTGGGCGGCGTGGCTGTCAGTGAAGACACCCTCTACGTCTCGGGCCAGAAGCAAAACGGCCTGTACACCATCTGCGCGATTCCCCTCAAAGACCTGCCCGCCGAGGGCAGCCACGAGGTGAAGCTGGAGCAGACCATCCCGGTGCCGGTCTCGCCCTCGTTCCTGAGTTGTTCCCACGGCTATTTGTGGGTGGGAAACTTCTACCACCCGGGCGCGGATTACCCCCTCTCGGACGGCATGAAGTACACCACGGCCAGCGCCGACGGCGAGGACTACGGCTGCTACATCATGGGCTATGACCTCAGCAAGGGGAATCTTTCCGTGGCGGATGGCGACGATTACGCTCAGCCGGATGTGGTACTGGTCGGCCCCAACAAAATTCAGGGTGTCGTGGTCGGGGAGGACGATACCGTCACCCTGAGCCAGTCCTATGGCCGGAAGAACAACGCCAGCCTGCTCCACTACTCGCTGGCACTGGGAGAGACGCTGGACACCATGCTGACCGTGCAGGGCAGGGATGTGCCGGGTTACATTCTGGACAGCAAGCGCCTCAAGGAGAGCGTGACCGCCATGCCCATGACCGAGGCGCTGGCCGACGCCAAGGACGGCGGCATCTATGTGCTGTTTGAGTCCGGTGCCATCCACTACGCCAACGGCACGTTCCGCACCGACCATGTGTGGAAGATCAAATTCTGATACCGGATGCAAAACACCTCTGCGCCCCGTGTGCAGGGGTGTTTTTCTGTCTGCGGGATTGATAAAATCCCACCGGTGCGGTATACTGAAACAGATTCTACGGAAAGGGGGCGGCGGAAATGTCCATCGGGCCAAGCAGGCCGCTGGTGCTGGAAAAACCGGCCAAGATCGATATCCCGCAGGCGGCGCGCTACTTTGGAGCCCGGGGGGAGCCGGACACGGCCACTCGGACACTGCTGGAAAAATGCGCGGTGCCCATTCTGGCAGCTGCCACGCCCCGGGCCGTCTGGCTGGAAGCCGATGTGGACAGCCTGCTGGAAGCAGGGATCCTGCAGGGCGGGGATGTGATGAAGCATCTGGATCTTTTTAACGGACTTGGATATCCGATGCTTCTTGGAACTTCCAGAAAATCCATGATCGGTCTGACACTGGATCTGCCGGTAACAGAAAGGGAAGAGGGAACTCTTGTCACAACCGTGATGGCAGTACAGAGCCATTATG
>OGHJ01003561.1_pt1 | contig 11198 bp, 11 predicted proteins | sample 1571351 | NCBI WGS metagenome assembly OGHJ01 (sample SAMEA2582037, study PRJEB24529) | metagenome | biome: Human gut stool | place: China | collected 2011 | reverse complement strand
GATATAAAACTGGCAGGCGGGCAAGAACCCACCTGCCATAATCATCCTGCCAATTATTTTACTGTAAATCAGCTTCTGCGTAGTATCCGGAATCAACAAGCAGCTCCTTGTAGTTGCTTGCATCTGCGAATACAGGCTCGCACAGGTAAGAAGGAATTACACCAGTACCGTTATCATAGGTCTCTGTATCGTTAACAGGTGCCTCTCCGCCCTTCATAACTGCATCTACCATTTCTACTACCTTGGATGCCAGTGTACGTGTATCCTTGAAGATAGACATAGACTGTTTGCCAGCGATCATATTCTTTACATTTGCGATATCACAGTCCTGACCGGTAATGATCGGCCACTCACCTGTGTAGTTTGCTTCCAGTGAGTTGGTAACACCAAGTGCTGTAGAGTCATTGGAGCAGAGAACTGCATCAAGCTTGGTTCCATCTGCATAGTTTGCAGAAATGATAGCATCCATTCTGGACTGTGCTGTTTCTGTTGACCAGTTTGCTGTTGCAACTGTTTCGAAATCTGTCTGACCAGACTTAACAACAAGCTTGCCTGCATCGATGTAGGGCTGAAGCACATCCATAGCACCGCCGAAGAAGAATCTTGCATTGTTATCACCAGGATCACCTGTTACAAGCTCAATATTGAAGGGTCCGTCTGCATTGTCAAGATCAAGCTTTTCCTTGATGTATTCACCCTGCTTGGTTCCTACCATGTAGTTATCAAATGTAGCATAATATGTAACAGCATCAGAGTTCATGATCAGACGGTCATAAGCGATAACCGGAATATTCTTTTCCTTTGCCTGCTCAAGAACGGTTCCAAGGGAATCACCATCGATAGAAGCGATTACCAGAAGCTCACAGCCTGAGTTGATCATGTTCTCGATCTGAGATACCTGGGTCGGAATATCATTTGATGCATACTGGAGATCTACCTCATATCCGGCTTCCTTCAGCTGAGCTTCCATATTGGAGCCATCCTGATTCCATCTCTGAAGATCCTTGGTAGGCATTGCCACACCAACTTTTCCGCCGCCGGCTGCTGTGTCTGCTGCTGTGTCTGCTGCCGCATCAGTGGTCTCAGATGATGCATCCTCTGCCGGTGCTGCCTCCTGCGTATCTGTGCTTGTACTCGTACTTTCTGCTGCCCCCTGTGATGACCCGCATCCTACCAGCATGGAAGCTACCATTGCTGTGGTAAGAAGTACGCTCAGTAATTTTTTCTTCATAGAAATTTTACCTCCCTATTACTTTGTAGATTTTGTTTACAGTAGGATCATACCATAGAAGAAGCAGGACAAAATTATGACTTTCTGTATTTTTTTGATTCCCTCATGGTGTCAAAAAGGACTGTGCTAGCATTTTTTTGTGCTCATCACAGTCCTTTTCCAAATTTAATCCTGTTCTGTTTTTATCGTCGCAGCATATCATCCCTCTTATTCCGGCATTTTCCCCGGTACATTTAAATAAACATCCTCCTTCAGATGAAAGCCGCTCCCTATGATCACCTCATTCATATTGTCCTCATTCACACTGATCGGCTCCAGTCCGATATAGGGGATCTCATAGGTTCCGTCATTCATTGACACGGTTCCCTCCAGTTCTTCTCCTTTTGCCAGCTTCACTGCACATTCTGCAGCCTTCTGGGCAAGCTTTTCTACCGGCTTGTATACTGTCATGACCTGGGTTCCCTCCACTATACGCTGACAGGCCTCCAGATCCGCATCCTGTCCTACCACAAGAATGTCTCCTGCCATCCGTTTTTCCTTAAGATTATGTACTACCTTGCTTGCCAGGTCATCATTACCGCACATAATGGCATCTGTTTCCGTCACAAGCCCCATATGATCATCCAGGTATGCTGATGCCAGCTCTGCCTTCCACCCTTCTGCGTGCATGGAGTCCAGAATCGTCACATTGTGTGCCCCCATGACCTTCCGGAAGCCATCTTCTACAAGGGGTACATTACTATCCGTTGCTGATCCGCCAAGCATCAGTACCTTGCCGCCATCGATTCCCTTTTCCACAAGAGCTTCTCCCATCATGTTACCGACCATTTCATTATCAAAGGAAATATACAGATCCACATCTGCATTCCGGATCAGTCTGTCATAGGCGATCACCTTGATACCGGCATCCTTCGCCTTCTTTACGCAGTCGCTCTGCGTATTGGAATCAATACAGATAATCGCGATCACATCCATTCCCTTATCAATAAAGTAATCGATCTGTTTTCTCTGCTGTTCAATATCTCCATTGGCATTCTGGACATTTACCTCCGCTCCAAGCTCCTTGGCCATAGATACGAAAATATCCCTGTCTCTCTGCCATCTTTCAATCACGAAGGAATCAAAGCACAGTCCTATCTGGATCTTGTCCTCCTTATCCTTTTCTCCCTCCGTCATTTCCTTTTCCATACTGCCACAGCCTGCCATAGTGATCAGCAGTATGAGCATCAAAAGAAAGCTGCCGATATGCTTTTTCATCCTACGGTATCCCCCTTATTTTCCTTATATTCTGTTGGCGTTACCCCTATATTTTTCTTAAAAGTCCTGCTGAAATAATTAGGATCAGCATAGCCCACCATAGAACAGATCTCCTTCATGGAGCTATCTGTCGTGAGTAAAAGCTCCTTAGCCTTATCCATTCTCAGATTAGTCAGATATTCAATAAAATTCTGCTCTGTACTGTCCTTAAAAAGCTTGCTGAAATAATAAGGACTGATATTTACCTCCCTTGATACCTCATCAAGGGAAATATCCCTGTTGTAGTTCTCCCTGATATAACGCATGGCCTCTTCGATCACACTTCCGGATTTCTCTGACCGTTTACTCTGGATATTTCTGCAGGCCTCTGCTATCTTATCCGTAAACCAGAGCCGCAGTCTCTCCGGATCCTCTATGCTCATGATTCCCGGCAGATAATCACTTCTGATATTCAGCTGATAGGTCATACCTCCCTTTTCATAGGCAATGTGTTCTGACCACAATACAAATTCCAGTACCTTCAACCGGATATCCATAAGCCCTGACCCACTTTCCATCATCCAGTCAAAGAAGCTCTTGGCAGAAGCTGTGGCATTATTTATTTCACCATTCTCAATTTCTTCAAATAATCTCTTCTCCAGCTTAATAGGATAATCCCCGGCATACTCACAGCGTATGGGGAGATCATCCACATGGGCAACGCTCCCTGTTGATTCCACCAGCACCCGTAATGCCTGCGTATAGGAATCTGCCATATCCCGCATTTCACCTACACTTCCAAACCCTATCCTGAAGCTGATATCTGTCCGTTTTCTCAGATACCGCACTGCTTCCCTTGCCTTTTCGATCAGCTCGATACGCTCATTATAATCCATGGCTTCCTTTTCATAGGGCACCAGGACTGCCAGCTTATTGGCCATTACCGATCCTACATAGCAGTTAAAGTATTCCTTCAGGATCGTGCGTACCTCCTGATAATGATTCTGCATCCTGACACTGCTTCCTACCGCATTGGTCATATGATTCCCCTGCTGCTCATCCCCGCATACAACTGCCACCATGTAGGCATATCCGCTGTCTATCCCAAGCAGCGTCTTATAATTCTCTATATCCTCTTCAAAATGCTCCTGCAGAAGGATATTGGATATCAGCCCGCTCTCAATGATAGGAACTACCGTTTCCAGCTTTTCCTTGACCAGCAGCTCCCTTTTCCGCTTTTCCTTTTCCCTGTCAATGATCCCCATAGCTTTTTTCAGGACAGCCAGGATCCGCTTTCTCTCCATGGGCTTCGTAATATATTCAAGAACCCCAAGTGAAATGGCCTCCTGTGCATAGTCGAACTTATCGTAGGCCGACATCACGATAAACACTGTACTGCTGTTTGACTTCTTGATTTCCTTTATTGCGTCAATTCCATTGATACCAGGCATCTGGATATCCATGACCGCAATATCCGGCCGGAAGCTTTCCGCCAGCTCAATTACACTTCTTCCTGTTTTGGCATACTGGATCTCACAGAGATCCCCAAATTCTTTTTCAATGATAAATTTCAGTGAATCGATCACAATCCCTTCATCATCAGCCAGCATGATCCTGTACATGATAAGGCTCCCCCTCTTCCTTTTTCTTCAGGTATATAACAAACTCCGTTCCCTGATTTTCTCCGTCACTGTATATACTCATCACATCATCCATTTCTGAATATAGCTTAAGTCTTGCGATAACGTTATCCATACCGATCCCATTGGAACCTCCCACATGTTTTTCCTCCCGGTAAGTACCATTCAGAATCTTCTCTATCTTTTCCGGACTGATTCCCTTTCCATTATCCCGCACACTAATACAGACAACATCCTCTTCCTGATAAACCTTCAGCCAGATCTTCCCTTTGCCTTCCATCTCCCGTATTCCATGGTTGACGCAGTTTTCTACGACAGGCTGCAGGATCATTCCCGGCATCTGTATGGAAAGCAGGCTTTCCTCTATCTTCTTTTCATAATGGATCTCTCCCGAAAATCTAACGTTCAATATATAAATATAGTTGTCTACAAGTTCAATTTCCTCTCTTACAGTAACCGTTTCATTTCCCTTTTTTACATTATATCTGAAAAACTCTGCTACATTCTGGACATAATCGTAGGTGCGGTCTGCTCCTTCCATCATGGCAAGCTGGGCACCCGCATTCAGGGTATTGAACAGAAAATGCGGATTGATCTGTGCCTGCAGATATTTCAGCTGCGCATCCTTCAGATGTGCTTCCATCATCAGCTCCTTTTCCTTCAGTGACTGCTGGATCTCCATACTCTGCCTCAGTCTCTCAATATACTGTCTGATGCTGACCACCATCTGGTTAAAGGCCTTGGTCACGATACCGATCTCATCTTCAGCCGCAACCGGTATCAGTTCCACATCAAAATTTCCCCTGGCAACCTCGTCGGCCGATGTTGCCAAGCCTTTGAGCGGCCTGATCATGCCACCGGTAAACCGGATGATCAATACCACATTTCCCACGATCACAACAGCCAGTACCAGGATGCTGATCGTTTCAAAACGTCTGAATGCATCAGACAGCCTGCTGTAATTCTCTGAGTTATTCCGGAACCGCTCATTATTCAGACTGTTAATATAGGTATTGATATAATCATACATCTGCGTGGCATTCTCATAACGCACCCTGTACTTCTCCACATTCCGTCCACGTTTGGCCTCGATTGTCTGCCCTACCACATCCAGATATTCCTGGGACATATGCCGGATACTCCGTTCCATCCGCAGAAAAGCAGTACCGGCGATCTCATCATTCAGCTCTTCCGCCATTTCAGTATAGGTCTGTTCATTCCGGTAAAACTCCTCCAGGGAATCACTGGTCTTGGCATTCAGATAATCGGTCATACTATCCTGCACTGACGTCAGTGCATCCGACAGCTCGTTCAGGTGCATATTGTCTTCATAAACCATATCTATTTCCCGGGACATACTGTTGATTCCGGTAAATAAAAGCAGGGTAACCAGAAATACCAGCATATTGGCCAGAATAAAAACACAGCTCATCTTCTCCTGAAGGGACAGCTTTTTCGGATTAATTCTCATCTTCATCACCGCCCTCCAGATACTGTTCCACATTACTTTTATCGATCAAAGTGACATCTGCCGTAAAATACTGACTGGTGTTTCCCAGCAAATAATATTCAGTCAGTGCATCTACACAAAATCCACCCATCTGCTCCGTATCTATGGAAATCGTTGCATTGACGACATTCCTGTCAATGGCATTGATAATAGTATCCGAATCATAATACCCCAAAATAGAAATCTGTCCAACCCGATTATAATCTACCACCGCCTGATAAACACAGGTAGTATTCAGCTCATTCAGACAGATGATGATATCCGGCAGCCTCTCTTCCATAAAAATATCCCGGATAGACTCCTCTACAGAAAAGGTATTGGTATCATCTACTGTGATATAGGAAACTGAAAACTTTGTTTCTCCCGTCTTTTCCTGTTCTATGGCATCCTGGATGCCGGAATAGATAATATTCTGTCCGGAATTCATCGTATAGGCATTCGTAAGGACAGCTACCTGTATTTCTCCCTTTTCTTCGGATTTCTCCTTCTTCTGTTCCTCTGCAATCTTCAGCACCTGTCTGCCATATTCCCTGCCAAGATTATAGCTTCCTACACCAACAAAGCTGCACCGTTTACTGTGGGTATTGTCACCATACAGCGTTACAACAGGAATATTCCTGTCTACAGCTTCATCGATCAGCTCTGTCAGCTCCCCACTTTCATCCGATTCCACAAAAATACCATCCACGCCTGAAGAAATCGCGATCCGCATCAGATCCTCTCTGGAATAATCCTCTGACAGATTTTCTCCAAGAAGATCTACATAGGCATTTTCTTCCAGTCCCCTCTGATAAGCACCCTGATAAACAGACTGCCAGAAAGAGGATTTCCTGTCCTTGGTGATCATCACGTAATACTTATCATAGCTGTCTGCATCTGCCACCTCACGAAAACCCCTGATATATGATAAAAACAAAAACATACATATACAAACTGCTATCACACATAAAAGAACCAGGATCCCACTGATCCAGACAGTCCGTTTTACATTTTTCTCCTTCATTCCCCGTTCCTCATTTATCTTCTATTCCCTGTAAATATATTCTCATATTGGCATTTTAACTTCATTGTTCCAACAGCACAATCAGTTCGTTTTTATAATTATAACAGATTATCTGGTTTTCTGTTAGTTCTTCACTCTTAATTTATAAAGTACCCTCGCATACCACCAATTTCTTAAATTTAAACACGTATGTTTTTACGAAAATTTAATATTTATATATTGTTTCTCTTTATTGACTGTACACATGTTTTCCATTTATACTTTTATTATGAGATGCTACCATAACGGTAGGCGGTTAGTCCTTCTTCAGGAGGACTGTGACCCTCTGTTGCTTATAGAAATCCACGGTATTTATGCTTTGGAAATTTGTACGAAAGAGGGACGATTAGGTTATAATAGGAGCAAGGTCAGAAAGCCTTGAAAACACTGGTGTTTCGCTGATTTTGTCCAACTTCACGAGCAAAGTGAAAGCAAGCTGTATGACTGCGGTGAGCTGCAACCGCGCTTGAGAAAGGAGGACGCAGCATCAAATCTAAATACCCAACGGGAAAGCCCCGGTATTGCACTGCGCATAGCAGAACAGTACCAGGGCTTATTTTTTTGCAGAAATGGAGGTTAATTCGATGTACCCGAAAGGTTGTGCAAAGGCGTTTGAAGTCTTGATGCAGGAAACGCCTTATTCGCACTTCGATAGTGGCTGCGATGGCATCTGCCCGGAATGCCGGTCATGTCAGTTTCATCGTCCCTATTGGAAATATCAGTCCTGCGTCTTTGAGGAATGTCCTTATTCCCCACATTCGCTTTCCACACGGAGGTTGAAGCCTTATGAGAAAGAGAGCTAATCAGGAATCGGAAATCGGAGTCCACAAATACGAAGGCTTTACGATGATGCAGAATCATCATCTCAGGAACAAAGGACTTTCTCTTAAAGCTGTGGGATTACTGTCAAAAATACTCAGTCTTCCTCCCGATTGGGATTATTCGCTTCGAGGTCTTGCTACTTTGAGCACTGACGGGATAGACGGCATTCGAAGTGCAATGAAGGAATTGGAAGATCACGGTTATGTCGTTCGTACTCAGCGCAGAGATGAGAATGGCAGGATGTCCAAAAGTCGCTATGAGGTGTATGAGATACCGCAACAGCGAAAACCGACAACGGAAAAACCGTCATCGGAAAATCCAACGCAAATAATACTAACCAAGTAATTACTCAAGTCTGATTTATACGTAGGATACCTCTTGACATTTTCCCGGAATATAGGAAAATAAGGACATTACAAATAGGTTGGATGTATGGCTGGCATTTTTGAATATTGGAGCGCATCGGAGAGGATTCTGAAGCTGAGAGAGATTGATCTGAAGTCGGAAGCGCTGACAGGACCAGCCTATGGAGGTCATTATGCGACTGATCGATCAGTTTGATTCAAAAGATTTGCATATTCTGAAAATATTTATCACACATTGCCAGGAAAAGGAGACTTGCATTACATCGGATTATCTGTCTGAAATCACGGGAAGGACAAGCCGGATCATCAAGGACGATATCAAAAGAATTTCGCAGCTTTTGGAGCGTTGGAACGTGGCGAAAATTATCTCTAAAAAAGGAGAAGGCTATCGTATCCTTCCGTTGGAACCGGAAATTTATCAAAGATTTTCCAAGACCATTCAGACTTACAGCGAATTTTATGGCAGACAGAATCTAGATGTTTTTAAGAGGAGGATTTTTCTTTTAAAGATTTTGCTGGCGGATGGGAAGATCGTTATGGATAAGCTGTCGGATATGCTTTTTATCAATAAGACGACATTGTATAAAGAGATGAAGGAAGTCAAGGCAATGCTTACCAGCTGGGGAGTGTGCACCAGGTCTTCCAGCAGAGGAATCGAGATTATAAATTGTGAAGAACCGGTTTACCGTATGCTGGTCATTGATGTTTCACAGGATTTTCTATACGAGACAAGCGGCTTTGAAGGCTTCGGTCTTTTAATCGGGTCCATAGAATCGCTTATAGACTCGAAGGAAGAATACATGAAAATCCGAACGCCACTGCTGAACTATTTGAGAGAAATTGACTTTGTGGTGCGCGACTACCATGCGAACGCGCTTGCCCTGTATGTCTGCATCATGAAACGGAGGCTGGCACAGGGAAAGGAGATTCGTGAACTTTCGGAAAAATACGCGGCTTTGGAAAAAACCAGGGAATACGGGATTGCAGAAAATATTTTTGAAATCACAGAAACCAAAGGGGCTGCAAAGGAAGAAATTCTGTTTTTGACAGCGCTTCTTCTGTGTAGCAGGGACTACTGTGTTTATTCTGATAAGGACGCGGCCTATATTGAACCGGAGCTTTTGCGGGAGTGCGAAGATCTGTATCAATATGTGATTACCAGTATTGAAAAAGTAGGAAACGGTTTCTGGAGCAGGATTATTTATTCAGAGTCCTTTCGGGAAAAGAAAGAGGCGTTTCTTTCTGAGTTCATGAGGATTCTTGTGAATTTAAAGTATGGCTATAGCGGCACGTCCAAACTGCTTCATATTTTTGAGGCGGCTATGTATGATTTTTCACAGATAGCGATAGAGATTTCCAGGCTGATGCTTTACTTTATTCAGAAAAGATATGGCGTACGTATATGCGGAAGGGATTTTCCCATGCTGATTTGTCTGGTGGAAGGGATTCTGAGTCAGCTATGTTTGTATTCCGAAAAAAAGAGAATCGCTGTCTGTTCGTATCTGGGGAGAGTGATTGCGCATCAAGAAGCCGGGTATCTTACGGAGCAGTTTGGCGCGTATATTGCTTCTGTGAAAATTTTCAATCTGTATGAAATACGGAAAGAAAATTTTGCGGATTACGATCTGATTATCAGCGACAGGGATATCTTGATCAATCGTTATCCGATTCCCTGCGTGTATTATGACTTTATGGACCAGGAAAAGAAATCCCATATTCTGAAGAAAGTATTTACGGAAACTATTTCCCATGAATTTGTCGATAAGCTTACTGCAATTACCAGGATAATTCCCGATGTGATCAGTACCAATATGCAGCATTTTTTAAAAACCCTTTCTCTGATTTATGGTCATGACGGTACAGAGGAGGTAATTTTTGAATTTTTAATGACAAAAGACAAAATTCTTGGTTATGGTAAAAATCCGGTGATTTTTATTTTTCTAGAGTATCCCCTCTGCGGAAAGGAATTTGTGGATGTATACAGAGTGGGGGGATTTGCGAGATATGCGTTTGTAGTGAGCTTGAGTCAGGTTTTGGATGTTCATGAAATCAAAATGATCAGTATGATTTTTGATCAGTTCCTAAAAAGAGACGATTATGTAAAAGGATTATTTTCCGATATCTGCGGAACCTATGAAAAACTTCTGTCAAATATATATGGATAAAAAGAACGCCGTATTTCATTTTCTTAGGTGAAATAAGGCGTTTTTTATTTACCACGATGAAGGATGTTTTGTTGAAACAAAGGCAGAAATGGGTACAATAAAAACAGAAACGCCGCAACGGTGTTCAAGATGCTCTGAAAATATGAGCGTATGAGCGGGACGAAAGAAGAAAGGAGGGAGGGGTTATGTTAAAGTTGTTTTTGTCTTCTCACGGTACCATGGCCAGCGGAATGAAGCGTTCTGTGGAACTGTTAAGCGGAAAAAATGATCGCTTGACGGTTTTCGATGCGTATGTGGATAACTGCCGGCTGGAGGATACGCTGGATGATTTTTTTGCTCACAGCAAAAAAGAGGATCAGAAAATACTGCTTTCGGATTTATACGGAGGAAGTGTAAATCAGAAAATGGCTTTATATCTGGATCGACCGAATACCTGGCTGATTGCCGGTGTGAATCTGGCGTTGGTATTGGAGTTAGTTCTTCAGGAAAAAGTGCAGGAAGAAGAACTGGAAAGCTTGGTGGAGGAAAGCCGAAAGCTGCTGAAGCTGGTAAAGCTTTCGGAAGTAAAACCGGAAACGGATGATGATTTTCTGTAAAAAGCTTCCGCAGGAAAGGAGGAACGATATGATTAAGCTTTTACGGTTGGATGACCGGATGATACATGGTCAGATCGCAACCAAATGGTCCAGAGTTTTGTCCGTGGATCGGATTATTGTCATCAATGACGAGGCGGCGGGCAATGAACTGGTTAAGAGATCTCTGATGATGGCGGCACCGGCCACCTGTAAAGTGGCGATTCGATCTGTCAAGGATTCCATTGAACTGTTGGAGAATCCCAAGGCGAAGGATCACGATATTTTGCTGATCGTAGCAAATCCCGTGGATCTGCTTACGGTGGCGGAGAATGTGGAAGGAATCCAGAAAGTAAATATCGGAAATTTCGGATTGCAGGAAAAAAGCGATGGTATAAAGCGAAAACGATATAACGAGTACTTCTGGTATTCGGAGGAAGAAGCGGATATTTATCGAAAAATCATAGAAATGGGTTTAGAATGTACGATTCAGGTGATACCGGACGATATGCCCAGTCCGTTATCTGACATATTGAAAAGGGGGAGCTGAATGAAATGATAGCAGTAGGATTAAAGCTTGGCTTATTGTATGCGTTTATTATGTGGCTTGACGGG
>OGHJ01003559.1_pt1 | contig 11202 bp, 12 predicted proteins | sample 1571351 | NCBI WGS metagenome assembly OGHJ01 (sample SAMEA2582037, study PRJEB24529) | metagenome | biome: Human gut stool | place: China | collected 2011 | reverse complement strand
CCGAACAGGCGGAACTGGGTGCCAGCCTTGCTGCCGCGGATCATGCGGATGCCCACCGTAAGCACGGTGACCAGATAGAAGATGTCGAAAACGGTCTCAATGATTGCTCTCATACGTTTGTCTCCTTTGTTTGTTTTAGATCGCAGGTTTTGTTTTTGATTTTTATAGCGAACCGGCGCGGCACAGCCGTACCGGAGGCATCGTAGGGAAAAGGGCTGGTGATCATATGTTCTGCGGAGCGCAGAAACCAAATTGAACTATGTTCACATTCGGGCTTAAAAACATCCCACAAAGATTGTGGGATGTTTTTTGCTTAATAATTGTGGGATGTTTTTTGCTTAATAAATGGTTCTGCGCACGATCTCCAGCACCGCAGAAGGGTCGAAGCTCTGCTGCACCACCGCAGACAGCATCAGGGAGAACAGGATGCCCGCGAACTGCTCCGGGGTGAACTGCTCGGTAAAAGCGTCAGGACGGACTTTGGCATCGTGGCGCAGCACGCTGCACAAGGCATCCAGAATGTGCTGCCATGTCTGCCGCATCTGCTGCTTGCCGCCGACAGTGTCCTGCTGCACAAAGCCCAGCGCGTGGTGGGTGAAGAAGCCGGGATATTGCTGGCAGCCGTATTCCATCTGCCGGTACATCCACCGGATGCAGGACAGGGTGTCCTGAAACACGGCTTCGTCCTCCGGGTGGCGGAAGATGTCGTTCCAGATGCTTTCCACTGCCGCGCTTACCAGCTCGGTCTTGGAGCCGAAGTAGTTGTAGATGCAGCCCACAGAGACCCCGCAGGCTGCGGCGACCGCACGGATGTTGACCGCTGCCCAGCCGTTCTGCTGGATCAGCTCCCGGCTGGTTTTCAGGATGTCCGCTTTGGACGTTGCCATTGGATTCGTAAACTCACCTCCCAACATGAACGCTGTTCACGATGCATAGTATACAGCGGCGGCTGGCGGCTGTCAAGGGGAAAATAAAATTATCTGCGCCGTTATCCCGCAGCCACATAGGGAAAAAACAGCCGGAATGTCAACGATATGATTCAAGTTTGCATCTCCTAAAATGTGCCAAATTCATGTCAAAATAGTAACAATTCTTGTTTTATCGTTAATTGTTGACGAAAAAAGCTTGCTTTTTTCGTCAACGTGCGTATAATGGAAGAACATCAGCCCAACCAAGGCAGTTGGTATGCTGCCGGGGGCCTGACACCAACAAAAGAAGAAAAAGGAGATTTCCCTATGAAGCTCAAGACTGTTGCAATTGCCGCTGCCGCTCTGGCACTGGCTGTCGGCATGACCGCCTGCGGCGGCTCTGCCTCTACCGCTGCATCCTCCACCGCATCCTCTGCTGCCGCCTCTTCCGAGGCTGCTTCCTCCGAAGCTGCTTCCTCTGAGGCCGAGGCCACTTCTGCCGAGTACACTGTGTACAACACCACCGGCAGCAAGGTGACCGAGCTGTACCTGTACGATGCAGGCTCTGAGGACAAGGGCGAGAACCTGGCAGGCGAGGGTCTGGCTGACGGCGAGAGCATCGTCATCACCCGTGATGTCGAGGCTGACAAGCAGGGCGATGTTGTCTACGTTCTGGAGTTCACCACCGAGGACGGCAACACCCAGAGCTTTGACACCCTGCACTACGAGGTGGCTCCCATCTCTCTGAAGAGCGTGGACGCCGCTGCCGGTGCTACCGCCATCGCTTTCGAAGCTCCCCAGAAGTAAGAGCAAACCCTTACATCCGCAAACAGAAAAAGGCTGCTGCACCGTGCGTGCAGCAGCCTTTTTTGGCAGAGTGGACGATTTGGAATGCGCTCCGCGATGCTCTGCGCATCAATAGCGGAATTTTATTTTTATTTGTAAATCGGGAAAATCTGCGGATTTTCCCGATTTACTTTTTCACGAGGAGGGACGCAGCGGTTGACAGGTGGTTTCCCTTTGCGACCTCTCCTGTGAAAATGGGATAGCGGAACGCCCGCAGGCGTTCCGCTATCCCGAAATTTAAAATAATTTTTCCGCTGAAAATGGCTAGAGCGCAGCGGAAGCCATTTTAAATCGTCCTCTTCCCATCACATTCTGAACCCACGGAAGCCCCAGCCGCCGCAGCAGCAGTTGCACAGCAGATTCAGCAAGATCATGCTCCAGCACCAGCGCCCAAACCCGCCGGGCTGGGCGTAGGTGGTCTGGGTGCGGTAGGTCTGGCCGGGGTTCTGCATCCGGCGCAGGTGCATCTGGTACTCGGTGTTGTTCGGGTCCAGCTGCACGGCGCGGCGGGCATCCTGCAAAGCGTCCACGCTTTTGCCAAGCCCCTGATTGGCCAGCGAGGAGAGATAGTACCACCGCGCGTTGCGGCCGGTCATGCCGTCCAGCACCTGGCGAGCTTCGGCGTAGCGGCCGCTGGCCACAAAGTTGCGGGCGGCCTGCATTTCCGGGGTGTCGGTGCCGGAAGCGCTGGGCCCGGCCTGCTGGTAGCCGCCAAAGCCAAAACCAAAGCCAAAGGGGTCGAAGCCCTCAAACCCGTCAAAGCCGTCAAAACCGGTGTAGCCGTAGTTCTGCTGGCCGTAACCCTGCTGCCCATAGCCTTGCCGGTTATAGCCCTGCTGCTGGTAGCCGCCGTAGGGGTTGCCGCCCATCTGGGGGCCGGTATCGCCCTTGGTAATGGCATCGTAGGCGGCCTGCACCTCCTTGAAGTGCTCCTCCGCCGTGGGGTCGTTGGGGTTCAAATCCGGGTGCCAGCGCTTGCACTTGGCGCGGTATGCTTTTTTGATCTCATCGTCGCTTGCGCCGCGCTGAACGCCCAGCACCTCATAGGGATCTCTCATGCTCGGTATACTTCCTCACTCATTATACTGACGGTACAGCGCCGCTGCACCATATCCGTTTTATTTTACCGGAATATCGGTACAAAATCAAGACACATCGGGCTTTCCGGTGCGTTTTGCGTTTTTGCAGTTGTATTTCAGCCACACGCCGGAATATAGGATGTTGCGCAGCAGATCTGCGTCCTCCACGCAGGGCAGACGCTCAAAGTTCTGCGCGCAGCGTGCCAGCAACAGCTCAAAGATGTCCAGCATCTCTTCCTCATAGTCCGGGTGGGTGCTCAGCTCCCGCAGGGGGTTGTACGCGCCCCTGCGCTTGTCGCGGGGCAGGTCGTCGTAGGCGTCCAGCAGGTAGATGAACTTGCCCAGATGGAAGCCGATGCTGCGCAGCTCCGGTGCCCAGCGATCCTGCCGGTAGTCGAACAGCTCCGCCATCAGGGTGCCGAAGCAGCCGGACACTGCATCAAGGTCGGTGCTGCCGGCGGCTTCGTACTCGGCAAGCTTGGCGAGACACGAGCGGATCGCATTGCACTGGCGCGGCCAACGCAGGGCGGCTTCGGCGGTGCTGTTGTCCAGCAGGGCGCTGTACCCCAACGCCAGCAGATTGCGGTCGTCCTGCCATTTGTCCTGCGCGTTGTAGTAATGCAGCGCCACGCTCAGGTCGGCGCAGTAGTCGGTAGGGTCGGCGCTGCGCCAAAGCACACCCCGCACCGGGTGGATGGGGCAGCGGCTGGTGCCGCTGTCTGCGGGGGTTTCGCCCTCGTACAGACTGCACAGCAGAATGTTCAAAAAGGTCAGGTCATAGCTCAGGCTGAACCGTCCACGCAGCCCGTGCAAAGCGTCGATGCGGCGGCACAGCCCGCAGTAGGCCGAGCGGTAGCGGCTCTGCGCTTCGGGGCTGAGGGCGGCCCGATCCGGGATCACATATCCGAACATGGCGGCTCAGCTTTTTTTGATGAACTGGGTGCCGCAGCGCGGGCAAGAGATCTGGATGCGTCCGCGTCCCCGGGGCACCCGCAGCTTCTGGCGGCACTGAGGGCAGCGGTAGTAGTGGTACAGCTTGCGGTTGGCCCACTGCTCCTTCAGGCTGCGGAACTTGTTATTGAACCGGTCCTTCAGGCTGTAAAAGCGGTAGTTCTCCTCGGTGCGCTTGGAGATATTGCGGCTCAGGCTGCGGTAGTAGCACAAAATCAGCAGCGCCGCGCCCAGCCATGTGAACAGGGAAACGCGGGTAAGCAGCGACACCAGCAGCATCACGATGGAGCTCATGCTCAAAAACTGGTTCAGGCCATCGGTGCCGTAGCGGCCGATCATGAATTGACGGAATTTTTCTCTCATAGGTTTTCGCATCCTCTTCTCTGGGGCTTTACACACGGAAACGCAGGGCAGCAGCGCCGCCCTGCGGAATACTTTGTACCTCTAGAATATCAGCCAACCATGATAAAATTTTGAACAGACTGCAAATCTATCATGAAAGGACGAAAATTAAACGTTTTGCTCCTCCCGGCTGCGCACGGTGAGCACCGCTTCGGTGTCCAGTGCGCCCTCCATGCGGCAGTGCAGCACGGCGCGTCCGGCCTTGCCGGTGGTGGCAAGGTAGGTGCCCGCCATGCCGCCCCGCAGGGGCACTACGCAGGGGCCTAAAATTTTCAGCGGCCCTTCCACGGACAGGCAGACGGCCTCGCCGCAGTAGGGCAGCAGGTTGCCGTTCTGGTCGATGGCGCGCAGGCTGACCGCAGCGCAGTCCCATGTGGGGCCATCGGTCAGCAGGGGGTTGTGCACGGTGCATTCCAGCCGGACGCTCTGCACCGGCTCCCGCACCACGGTGCGCACGGCGCGGCCATGCCACACCGCTTCGAACCGGTACACCGGCGCGGAGCTGCCCAGTACACCGATGTACTTGTAGTACATCCGCATCAGCTCGTTCCAGCTCAGCCGCAGCGAGAGCATCCGCGCCTTGGACAGGGGTGAAAGCGCCATGGCGTCCCGCCGCAGCTCGTTGAGGATGGCGGCAGCCTGCACGGCGGTGGCGTGATCCATGCCCTCGTATTTTTCCAGCAGCGAGCCGACAAAATCGTTGATCTCAATGGGCGGGTGGGGCAGGGCGGCAAAGCGTCCCCGGCGGTCGGGGGTAAACTCGGCCACAAAGTCGTTGCTGCGGTACAGCCGCACGCTCTCGGCGTTGGTGAACACCCAGCAGGCGGCGGCTGCGCCGCCGGGCAGGTCGCCCAGCGTCATGGCAGAGGAAACCTCCAGCACGATGTCGGAGGGGGCACGGGGCGTTTTCTGGCTGGCATAGACGGCGGCGGAGAGCTTCGGGTTGCGGAACAGATCCATTACGCCGTGGTAGCAGATGCGGTCGCCGCTGCCAAACTCCCGGTGGGTGTTGTAGTCGGTCATGCACCAGCCAAAGCTGCCCGCAACGCCCGGCTGGGCGATGCTGTCGTTCAGCACGGCGGCGTGGTGCAGTGCCTGCACCAGACGGTGGGGCTCGTCATCAAAAGGCTTGGCGGGGAAGTTCTGCCCGCCGAACTCGCTGATAAGGTAGCCCTTGCGGGTGTCGGGGGTCACGGCGGCGCGGTTCTCGCAGCCCGCGCCGCGCCCGGCGTAGGAATAATCATTGTAGGCGTAAACGTCCTCCAGCAGCTGGCTCTTGCGGGTGCTGCGGCTGCCCGCCGTAGGGCGGGTGGGGTCCAGCCGGTGGATGGCTTCGTTGGTGCGCTTATAAAAGGCTTCGTTGTCGGGGCTGCCGCTGATGCGGGCACCCCACAAAAAGATGCTGGGATGGCTGCGGTACTGGCACACCATCTCCCGGCAGTTTTGCAGCGCCTGCGCCTGCCACACTTCGTCACCGATGTGCTGCCAGCCGGGCATCTCGGGGAACACCAGCAGACCCAGCTCGTCGCAGGCGTCCAGAAACGCCGGGCTGGGGGGCGCATAGCAGGTGCGCACGGCGTTGCAGCCCAGCTCCTTTTTCAGCAGCTGGGCGTCCAGCCGCTGGATGCTGTCCGGCATGGCGTAGCCCTGATAAGGGTAGCTCTGGTGCCGGTCAAGGCCGCGCAGCTCCACCCGCTGACCGTTCAGGTACAGCCCGCCCGCCACGAACTGCACGGTGCGGAAGCCGAACCGCACCGTTTTTTCGTCCAGCACCCGGTCGGGCAGACCGCCGGTGCCGGGGCGGATGAGCCGCATGGTCAGGGTGTACAGGGTGGGGTGCTCTAAGCTCCATGGGTGCACGTTGTTCAGCGTGCCGGTGATGGGCAGCGAAAGCTCGCCGCTGTACACCGCCCGGCTCCCGGCGGGGCTGCGGATCTCGGCCTGCAGGGTGCAGCCGACCGTCTCGCCCACGGTGGCGGTATAGATGCGGAAATCGCCCTCCGCCTTTGCCTCGATGAACACGTCCCGCAGATAGGCGGGCTCCTTGATATCCAGACTGACGGCGCGGTAGATGCCGCCGTAGGTCAGCGCATCCAGCTGCCCGCCGAAGGGCGGGATGTTCAGATCCTCCCGGCTGTCGCAGCGCACAGCCACCACGTTCTTCTGCCCCAGACGCAGCGCACCGGTCAGGTCTACCGTAAAGGCGGTGTAGCCGCAGCCGTGGTGGAACATCCGCCGCCCGTTGCAGAACACAGTGGCATCGTGCGCCACTGCCCCGAAAGTAAGCAGCACGGTGCGGCCCAGCCACTCTTTGGGCGCAAAAAACTCCCGCCGGTAGCCGCACAGGCGCTGGTAGTCGTTCTCATTGCAGTAATTATAAGGCAGGGGCTTGACCGTGTGCGGCAGCCGCACCGGGGTAAGGGAAAGCTCCGGGCACTCCGGGCGCACCAGCGCCGGGTCGAATGTGGGGGTGAACAGCCAGCCCTCGTTCCAATCGTAGTGTTCCATAGCAGGATCTCCGTCTGAGTGATAAGCTTATAGAGGTATGGTATCACAAAGTTATGAACGAAAAAAGCATTCGCGCCCCTTTTGTGCCGGAACAGCAGAAATTTTGTAGTGCGCGGAAGCTGCCGGTGGCAGGTTGACCAATAAACGCGGGGCAAAAATTGTGCAAAATCGCCCATAGAAATGGAGCCCCGGAACGCCAGCGGCGTTCCGGGGCTCTGAAATCATTTTCACGAGAGGGGCTGTATGTGAAAAAATGGATTGGGAAACTCTGTGGAGTTTCCCAATCCATAAATTTAAAATAATTCTTCCGCTGAAGATGCGCAGAGCAACGCGGAGCGCATAACAAATCTTTTATCTCAGCGGATAAAGTTGGTCATGGGGCGGGGCGGGTTCTGAGGGTGGTCGATGCCTGCAGCCTTACCGGCTTCGATGCAGCGCAGCAGCCATGCCATGTTGCGGCCCAGTTCCTGCATCACGGCGCAGCCCTCGGCGTCCTGCAGCACCTGCTCGGGGTTGGAGCCATGTACCATCGCCCAGTAGGAGCCGTTGACCAGCGGCATATGGAAGAACTGGGGGTATTTGACCAGCTGGTCAAGAGTAGAGGTGGTACCGGCGCGGCGGGCAGAGCAGCAGATGGCGGCGGGCTTGTAGGCCAGATACTTGCCGCCCGCGTAGGCCAGACGGTCCATAAAGCTGGCCATGTTGCCCGCAGCGGAGGCGTAGTGCACCGGGCTGCCGAACACGAAGGCGTCGGCGGTCTTGGCCTTCTCAATGGCTTCGTTGACGACGCCGCCGAACACGCACCCGTTGCCGCTGCGGCAGCCGCCGCAGCCGATGCAGCCGCCCACGGGCTGACCGCCGACGTGCAGGATCTCGGTTTCAATGCCCTGTGCCTTCAGCTCCCCGGCAATAAGGGAAAGGGCGGTGTAGGTGCAGCCCTTCTCGTGGGGGCTGCCGTTGATGAGCAGAACTTTCATGCTGTATACTCTCCTTTGCTGAAATGCGCCGTAAAATGCGCAATATTGCTGCTATGATTGTAGCACAAAGCCGCCCGCAGCGCAATGCGGGCTCTTGACAATGCTATGCAGTTGGGAGATAATAAAGGATACGAAAGAGTTCAAACTGGCTGCCGCGGGGGCGGCAGCTACGGCAAGGAGGTAACATCATGCGCGTGATCGCAGGAGAAGCCCGGGGCCGCAGGCTGGAAGCACTGCCCGGCACCGATGTCACCCGCCCCACCCTCTCGCAGGTGAAGGAGGCGATGTTCAGCATCGTACAGTTCGACCTGCCCGGGGCACGGGTACTGGATCTGTACGCCGGCAGCGGCCAGCTGGGCATCGAGGCGCTCAGCCGGGGTGCGGCCCGGTGCGTCTTTCTGGACGAGAGCCGGGAGGCCGTAAGCATCGTGATGCGCAACTGCAAGGCCTGCGGCGTGTTTGATCGCAGCCGGGTGAATATCGGCGAGGCTGCGCGGTTTTTATCGGCCTGCCGGGAGCAGTTCGATCTGGTGCTGCTGGACCCGCCCTTCCGCGGCGGCACGCTGGAAAAGATCCTGCCTGCCGTGGAAAAGTGCGTTGCCCCCGGCGGCATCGTGCTGTGCGAGAGCGAAACAGGCATCGTGCTGCCCGCGCAGGCGGGCAGTCTGACCCTGCAAAAACAGTATAAATACGGCAAGGTGCTGCTGTGGAAGTACACAAAGCCCATGCAGCCCGCCGCTGAGCAGGAGGGAGAAGCCTTATGAACGTGAACGAGCTTTTGGATACCATTGAGGATGCACTGGAAGAGAGCGCAAATGTGCCCCTTTCCGGCGGCAAGCGCATCGTGGATGTGGAGCAGATCCGGGATTATCTGGACGAGGTGCGAGCCGCGCTGCCCGGCGAACTGCGGCAGGCGCAGCAGATCGTGAACGACCGGGCGCAGATCGTGGACAGCGCCAACGCACAGGCACAGGCCATTGTAAAAAAGGCCGAGGAGCGCGCCCGCATTCTGGTCAGCGATGCCGAGATCGTCAAGGCCGCCCAGCAGCGCGCGGCTGAGATCACCGTTGCTGCCCAGACCGAGGCACGCACCCTGCGCCAGACCGTGACCGACTACTGCGAGAATATGCTGCGCACCACCGAGGACACCATGGTGGAAAACGCCGCACAGGTCAAAAACATCCGCAACAGCCTGCGCCAGAACGCCAAGAAAAACGGCTGATAACGGTCAACTTTCCACACAAATTCCACACATTGCGGAAAACAAAGTCCCTGCGAGCAAAAATGACGGCTCACAGGGACTTTTTTTGTGGACTTTTGCGGCAAAAAGCCGCCCGAAAACCCTTGCATTCACAGGCTTGATTTGCTACAATAAAGATGTATCAGTGGGGCAAAGTGGGTAAAAGTAGGGCATACACCCTGAAAACGCCCCTGAAAGGGGGAGCAGCGCGTGTTTTTTGGCCGTTATGATTACACCATCGATGCCAAGGGGCGGCTGAACTTCCCCGCAAAATTCCGCGACGCCATGGGCGAGAGCTTTGTGGTGCTGGAATGGGTGGACAACTGCCTGTTCGCACTGCCCATGGAGGAAGTCCAGCGGCTGGCGGACAAGCTGGAAAGCGATGAGCTGATGAACAGCTGGGCTGTCTCCGGCGATCTGTTCAGCACCGCCTGCGAGGTGGTGCCGGACAAGCAGGGGCGCATCCTGCTGCCCGCCAACCTGCGCCAGCATGCGAAGCTGGAAAAGGACGTTACGGTCATCGGCGTGGGCCGCCATGCCGAGATATGGAACACGCAGGCCTGGCAGCAGATGAACGAGCGCCTGCGCAGCGGGCCCATCGCCGCCGCCATGGAAGAATTGGAGTTTTAAGCCATGAGTTTTCATCACATCCCTGTCCTCCTCGCGGAATGCATCGACGGCCTTGCCATCCGGCCGGACGGCATTTATCTCGACGGCACCGCGGGCGGGGCAGGGCATTCAAAAGAGATCGCCGCGCGCCTCACGACCGGCCGCCTCATCGCGCTGGACCAGGACCCCGACGCCGTGGCCGCCGCGTCGCAGCGCCTGGAAGGGCTGCCCGCCACGGTGGTGCAGAGCAATTTCCGCTATGCGGACAGGGCGCTGGCCCAGCTTGGCGTGGACGGGCTGGACGGCGTGCTGCTGGACCTGGGGGTTTCCTCACACCAGCTGGACGAGGTCTCGCGCGGCTTTTCGTATCAGGGCGACGCGCCGCTGGACATGCGCATGAGCCAGAGCGGCCCCACGGCCGCCGACCTTGTGAACACCGCCTCCCGCGCGGAATTGTGCCGTATCCTCAAGGAATACGGCGAGGAGCCGTATGCCTGGCAGATCGCCGGGAAGATCGAAAGCGCCCGCGCCGCCGCGCCCATTGAAACGACGGCGCAGCTGGTGCAGGCCGTCGCCTCGGCGCTGCCGCCCGCGGTGCGCCGCAAGGACAAAAACCCCGCGCGCCGCACCTTCCAGGCGCTGCGCATCGCCGTGAACGGTGAGCTGGACGCACTGAGTGAAGGGCTGGACGTGCTGTTTGCCGCACTGAAGCCGGGCGGGCGCATGTGCGTCATCACGTTCCATTCCCTGGAGGATCGGATGGTCAAGCAGCGGTTCAACGATTGGCGCAGGGGCTGCGTCTGCCCGCCGGATTTTCCCGTGTGCGTCTGCGGACGGACGCCGGCGGCGGAGCTGGTGCTCAAAAAGCCGGCGGAGGCGACGGCGGACGAGCTGGCGGACAACCCCCGCAGCCGGAGCGCCCGGCTGCGCTGCGTGCGCAAGCTGCACGACCGGTATGGCTAAAGCCAAGGATAACGACGCCGTCGGTACGGGAGCGGGGCTCCCCGCCGCCGGCAAGGAATGATAAAAACAAGGAGGACGCGTCATGGCAGGGCAGAGCAACCGTTCGGAAGCGTATGATCTCGCGCTGTTCGAACCCAAACAGGCCAAAATCGTCGAACTGACCCCGAACAAGAAGCTGCAAAAAGCCGAACGGCGCCGCACGCGCGTCCAGTCGGTGCTCAACACGATGGGAGTGCTGCTGGTCTCCACCGTCATCATCGGGGTGGTCAGCATGATGATTACCAGCCGGGTGCAGCTGACCGAAATGAACGCGCAGCTGCAGCGTGATCAAGCCGAACTGCAGGCGCTCAAGAGCGAATACGCCAGCATGTCCAGTGAGCTTGCCCAGTCGACCTCCAATCAGAGTATTGAGGATTATGCGGAAAATGTCCTGGGCATGCAGAAAATGGAGCCGTACCAGATCCAGTATATTACGGTGGACGGCGCAACGCAGGCGGCGGCGCTGAATGAGGAGCCGGAAGGTTTTTGGGCTTCCCTGTGGCAGTCGATTACAGACTTTTTCACCGGTTTGTTTTAAACCGGGCATAGGAGAGCGGACGCGGCCATACATATCTCTTGTGGGAACCGCAGCGGCGGCCGGCAGGAGGCAAAAGATATGTCGAATCACGTTTGATCGTGACGGTTGATGCTGAGAGTTGGGATGAAAACGTCTTGACTCT
>OGHJ01003553.1_pt1 | contig 11211 bp, 10 predicted proteins | sample 1571351 | NCBI WGS metagenome assembly OGHJ01 (sample SAMEA2582037, study PRJEB24529) | metagenome | biome: Human gut stool | place: China | collected 2011 | reverse complement strand
CGCTTGAATGGCATTCAAGAGGTCAGCGGTTCGATCCCGCTTATCTCCACCAAAACAATAACTCACACAGTCAATGCTGTGTGAGTTATTGTTTTATCCAAGAAGAATATGAGGACGAACACTCAGTTAAAAGATGTGTTCCTAAGCCCGTGCAAAAAATGCACGGGCTTTTTTTATTTTCAATGAAGTAACAAGATTGGAGGTTTACAGTGGGGAGTAAATTTTTTGAGGAACTATCCCGGTGTCTCGGAAAGGAGCAAATTGAATCCCTTAGCAAAGAGGACAGGCGGCTGGAGATTTTTCTCCATGGACAGCCTGTCCTTTCTGTTTCTCCTGGGAACGAAGTATTTATGCTTCCGTCCGGGAGCAAGAATCCAGAGGCCAACGAGCTGTATCACAGGGTCGCCATTGCAGCCGACAGAGTATTTGAATATGTGGAGGCTATGGAAAACACCCCCCTGCTCCGTGCTCGTGGTCTTGACAATAAGTTTCATCTGCTTGCGGATTTCGGCGGGGCTGTGCTGGCGGGCAGAGAGCGAGGCACCGGCCGGGGCTATGAGTTCGTTACATGGATCTGGGATTATGAAAGGGTCGGCGTCAGCCATGGGCACTATTATGAGGATGATTTTGCAGGAGCCAAACGGGACTTCGCTGTCCGCTCTGGTCTGATCCCCAAAGCCAGTCTCTTCTCCAATGAGGAGTTGACAGAGATTTATCGTGCAACGGATCATCTGTTGGCAGAAGACCCAAATTTGAATGACAAACAGATAAGAGCCATCCAAGAAGCCAGAATCAAAATCGAGTTCTCTGTCCCCGACTTGGACACCCAATTGGAACACAGACAGGATTATAGCCCTCAGATGGAGATGTAGGGCTCGGCATTGGAGGAATACGATGAGAATGAATGCTGTGTTATCAAATCCGAAGCATCCCGAGTACGGACAGTTTACCGTTCCCCTCCCAATCCCGCACAACCAGTATGACGGAATCATGGAGGCGCTGAATGCGATGGATATGGGAGATCCCCTGGCGAGGGACTGCCAAATGGACGAGATCCTTGGTGAGTACCCCATCCTGAAGCGACTGGAGGGAAAACCTGTAAATATCGACGAGCTGGACTATCTGGCCAAGCGGCTGGACAGCTTCTGTTATGCACAGGAGGGCGCTCAGTTCCAGGGTGCGGCGGTCAGCTACGACTATTCCGACATGACCGACCTAATCAACTTGACATTTTCCTGCCAGCAGGTCACGGTCATCACAGATTTTTCTGATTTAGAGCAGGTCGGCAGAGATCATTACATGGTGCTGAATGGCGGCTGCGCCAGCAAAGAGGAGCTGGACGCCCTTGACGGCTATGAAACCGCTCTGCTCCTCATTGATGAGGGCAATGGAGTCATCACACCATACGGAGTAGTCTATGACAACGGTATGCGACTCTCGCAGCTCTATGATGGGCGTCATTTTCCGCAGTATTTCTATGAGCCTCCCCTGCTGACCCTGACGGTACAGCAGAGTAAGGACGCTCCCAAAACCTGGTTGTATCTGCCTGCGCCAGATCTCCATATCAAGCGTTCCTTGGTTCGGGCAGGGATCGTTGATCCGGCGGATATGAGGCTGTCATTTCAGGGGAGCGAGTTTCCGGATGCCGTAGACTGTGTTTTGGATATGGAGTCAGAGTGCCTGGAGGAGCTGAATAAGCTGTGCCAGGCGATTCAACAACTGAGTACCGATGAAATAAAAAAACTGGGCGCGGTGGTGGAATACGCACGGCCGGAAACCGCCGCACAAGTCAGGCAGCTGGCAGAGAATCTGGAGCAGTTTGACTATGCCCCTGGTGTCCAGAATGTGGAGGAATATGGCCGCTACATGATTCAGAAATCCGGCAGGTTTGAGTACGACGAAAACCTGCGTGATTACTACGATTATGCCCGATACGGACTGGAGCGCATGAATGCGGAGGAAGGACGGGTCGTAAAGAGTGGATATGTTTCCTATCATGGGGTACTCACACTGGAAGAACTGATGATGGACGACCCTGCGGAGCAATACCAGCGGAATCAAGGCTTTAATTTTCAGATGACCTAAGTTTTTTCTGATAGACTTTCCGCTATCGTTGTGGTATTGATTGTGTTCATAAAATAATGGAGGTGAACTAAATGATGTGGCAAACACAAACGACAATAGAATATCCCTTTGCGCTTCGGCCCGCTTCCATTGAGGAGGCGGGCCTTTTCTATTCCCAGATGGACGAGGCCGAGGATGCGGTGCTGGGAACGGTAGGCCATATACGGATGGACTTCGGAGCTTCCGGAAAAGAGTTCTACCACACTTGGTGGCCCCACAACGGCGACCAGTTCAACACGGGGGAATTCAAAGACGAACTTCAGAAGTTTGTGGATATGCTCCGGTCGGATGGTCCCCTTACGAATCTGGCTTCGATGAGAAACTACTGCTATCAGCACGGCGGTAAGATCACCGAGGACGGCCGATGCTTCGGCTATATCGCGGAGACGGAGCACTACCGCTACCGCCTGCGCTGCACCCCTTCCCCTGGGGAATATCAGGGGTACCTTTATTCCTACGACCTGCGCCAGCAACGGATGGCCCAACAGGCAAAGCCTGTGGGTCGGATCACCTACGCCAGTGGTGAAGAACAGACCTTCACAGATGCCCAGAAATACTTGGACACCATTCGGGAGGAACTTCCATATCAAGCCACCACAGGCTTCCGCTATGAAACGCTGACGGACGATCCCGCAGTGCGGAAGGCGGTGGACGACATTCTGCTGGACTTTGCTGGGGAGGAGAACCCCCGGAGGGGCTGCAATTATGGCTTGACAGAGGCTGGGAAACAGGCGCTCCGAGAAGCCGCCGATCCCGACCGTCCCCACACCTACGCATGGTTCGTGATGACCGACTGCAACATCCCCGGAGAGCAAATCTACCGGGACTTGACCTTGGAGGAGGCCATCCGCACCTACCTGGACAGTGACCGGCCAGAGAAACGGCTGGGCGTCACCAAGGACGGTATCGCCACAGTGGATCTGGTTCGGTCGCTGAATGGAGAACAGCACTTCTTCACGGATCACTTGCAACTGGACAGTTTCAAGCGCGACCCAGAAATCGCCGCCGCAGTGAAAACGCTCCGATTGGAGCTGGAACAAAATACGCCCCAGCAGGGCATAACGATTGGAGGACTATCATGAGAGAGGTCTCGAGAGAATGGCTGGAATTCCTGCGGGAGCAGTATCCCAAAGGAAGTCGTGTTCGGCTGACGAAGATGGGCAACGATCCTCACCCTATTCCACCCGGCAGCATGGGCACTCTGAAATATATCGATGATGTAGGGCAATTTCATGTGAAATGGGACAACGGCAGAGGCCTTGCCTTGATCATTGGTGAGGACCAATTTCAAATCCTGCCTCCTGAGCCCCAGACGATCAAGTTCTATATGCCACTCACGGCCCAGCTCTATGCTTACGACGACTGGGGAGATCTGGAGGAGTATGGCAACGACCTGGATGGGCGTGAATTGAGGGACTATCAGTCATGTATTCACGAAGCACTGCTGGAAAACCAGATGCCTGAAGAAAAAAACCGTGGTCTGATGCACTGGTATAGGCTTTCTTGTTCAACTCACTAATGGTAGCCGGAGATACCTTGCTGCCCCACAGGGCTTCCGTAATATCCTCTACCCGGCGCACAGAGACGCCTGCCAGGTACATCTCGATGAGGGCTTCTTCCATGCTGCTCTCCCGGCGGCGATACCGCTCAATGATGGCCGTTTCAAAAGAGACGCCCTTAAGACGGGGCACATGGAGCGTGACATCTCCGGAGGTAGTGGTAAGGTTCCGGTCATAGTGGCCGCTGCGGTAGCCCTGGCGGGCCTCATTGCGCTCGTAGCGGGCAGCCTGGGTCAGTTTCTCCGCCTCCTGCTCCAGCAGCTCATTCAGCGTTTCTTCCACGCTGCCCCGAACCAATTCCTTAAGCTGGCCCTTGATAACTTCTTCGTTTAGCTGTACAATTTTCTCGGACATGGTTTGCTGTCTCCTTTCAGAATGGTGTGTCGCGACTTCATTCTACCAGAGTTCTGCAAACCATGTCTCTCTTTATACCTTTTTCAATTTGCGCAACTTATCTTACCTTATCGGCGGAGACCGCCTTCGGCGGTCGGAGCCCAAAACGAAAGGACATCCTTTCGGATGTCCTTTCGTTTTGGTGGAGGTGGACGGACCAAATAAGAACTTGTGGTGCTTTGCGGGTTATTTTGTCGTAATGGTGCTTTTATAAAAAGTAATTATTCGCCACTATTCCAATCACAGAAATCTTCGTAAGCCACCTTGAGCAAATCTACACGCATTCGAGATAAAGCAGAATAACTTATTCCTGCCTTCTGCATCTTCCCGGTGTCAACTTTATAAAGATGCTGATACTTATAAATTATCCCCTTTTGCTTCATATATTGAAGTATTTTCTGTTTGAACAGGTTGTTTCCGACAGTTACATTATCAATTCGCTCCCAGTCCTTAGCTAATGTATCTTTTTTATGCGTTCGAAATTCCATCATAATACAACGCATTGCATAAGTGAATTTTGTAATATCAACTGTCGAAGGATTATCAAAATCATACTTATAGGGAACTAAGCGATAATAATCATTTAGGTTTGGAATCGATAGTCTCAACTCTTTATCACTTAAAATATCAAAGATAGGAAGTTCTCCTGTGGACGCTTCATGACATACGAGTAAACAGCCTTCGGGAGAGTAAGACTCAATTACGATACTATCTGTCCCCCAGATTAATTTATTGCATACAAGTGAAGAATTATAGATGCGTGTATCTGTTCCCTTTTTTCCAATGCGTATATTGAAGTGTGGAAGGTCAAGTGAAAGATTAGACAGCTGTTCAAATGAAATAGTATCACAGTCTATAATCATGTCCAAAACAGTTTCTTCTCTTTCAGGCATTTTTTTATTTGTTGTCATTCCCAATAAAACTATTGCAAATATTGAATCAGATGCCATATCCTCCAAAACTTCCGAACACTGTAAATACGGGTGCTCTAGTGCTGTTGCTTTAGCGCGGTATGACTCAAACACATGGAAGAGATGACTCGCACGCACACGGCCTTCCGTAATATTAGTATAACAATCAAAGAAAATCTGAGATGGGAAATAAAAATCACTCTTAGCTTCATCAAAATACATATTTGCAAGTTTTTCATGCTTGCCAAGAATCAAGTTTGCCAAAGTATAATCTCTAAATGCCGGCCCAGTAAAATCAATGCTGCTGTGCCCTTGAAATCCGTGTTCAAAATCGTTTCGCACAAATGGATGTTGACGTAGAAATGTATCCAGAATATCTTGATACTCATCGACCATTTGTGGCGGCAGACATTCAATAGGATAATTGGAATATTTAGTATCATTGAACAAAATATAAGTAATTAGCCGAACTAGCTGCTCTTCTGGAGAATAAAGCATATCCCAATCAGAAAATTCTGGGTGCGCTTCGGCACATTTTTGTTTAAATGCTACCGTTACTTTCTCCTCCTGCTCCCTGACTAACAAATCCTCCATAATCTTCATAATAATAGAAACGCAGTCCGTCTGGGTTGATAGCATACTAATCATTTTTGCGCGATTTTTGCTAGTCTTAATATGCTCTGCGATAGCTTCCAGCACTGGTGCATATCCTAAAAAAGACTGGCATTCAATAGGTGTGATATTCTTTTTTACAACAGCGTAATAGGAATTGATACATTCGGTATCTGCAGCTGTTGCCTTGCCACCTTTTGGTATAATACTCTTTTCAATAAATTCTTTTGCTTGGTCTTCAAGGAAAAAACTAATTTCATAGTGAATTAGGGGAATCTTGTTTTCTGCGCAAAAAGAGGCAATATATTGAGCAGTCTCCGTACGGGCTAGCAAAAACACAGACGGGGCAATATGTTCTTGAAGACTATTACTTATATCAGCAATAAAGCTACTCACCATTTTCCGGCCAGAGATAATCTCAGCCTCATCAAACGCATCGACAATAAGTAGAGTTTTCGCCTTGTTTAAATCAGCTATAAATTGTGAATATTCAGAAGGGCCAACGGCATTCAGAATAGAACCGGCAAAACTATTTGTACCTAGTTTTAATTTTGCCAGATTCCAATATAAGGCTTTAAATCTGTAGGAAAGATATTTTGCGAGTGAACTTTTGCCAGCAGCTCCAGGAGCAGAAAAAAGAATAAACTTCGGATTTAATGTTGACACTTCCGCATTTGTTTTGACATCATTAAACGCAGGACTAATGTAAAACGGTTCATCGTTTACATAATAGAGATATTCCTTGACTTCTTGGTTCAGTTCGTATTTTTTGCAAATGTTATATTTTGAGACAATACCATCTAACAGCATTGATTTCATCTCCAGTACAGATTCAATGTATTTGATAGTATTGTAATCTTTATACAGTTTAATGTCAATCACTCCAAATCAGCAACCAATAATTAGGATAATTAGATTAACTTATTTTAAAGCTTTGCACTCGAAAATATAGTCACTTTAAGGAATCTCCCGGAGATTGTATTTTTTAGTAGATAAGAGCCAGAAGTAATTCTTATCCATATATAGGCAATTATCGATAAATTGTTGCATTTGGAAGGACATCAACACAAAAATAAATTGATAAATTTTTTATAGCGAAGTTTCTTGGTTTATTATACTTTGTGGTTGAGCATACTCAGTTACCATTTAGTTCAGGCTGAATTGACCCCATCTTTATTCGTGTATAACTGCTCATATTCCAACACCACATATGTATCCCTCTTGTAAGGGATACCTCGAGAATCGGGTATTGAAAATTGTTGCAATAGTGAGTATCGACGGTAATAAGCTTCTTAAGGCGCTTATTGCCGTCGTATTTCGTCTTGGCGCATTCGCGCCACAGTCTCTAGATACAATCCTGTTCGCCACTGGAGGAGCTGACATAGCGCTTACCCGTTTTGGTATCTGTAATATGTTAATGATACATACATGAGCGAATGAAACTCTATGCCACCACATAGACTAAGTATTCTGTCAACATTTCTTCATCTTGAAAATATCGGGAAAATAGGTTTCGTTTAATCCTATTTCATCTCCTGCTCCAGACTATCAAATTCAGCCGTGCTAAAGAATTGCCCAAGTGTGATATTCAAACCATCACAAATCATTTTAATGGTGACAATTTTAGGATTAAGGCTCTTACCGTACAGAATATTTTTAATAGAAGATGGCGGCAGACCTGATATTGTAGCCAAAGCGTTTATTGTAATATTACGCTCGTTGCAAAGTTGTAGTATTCGATTACGAACTGCTGTTACCATGTTCATAGTTATCCTCCCTTACGTAGTTAGCGTAAGGGATTTCATTTGCGTTTGTAGGCTATGCGTGATACTATTAGGCTATATATAGCCTAATAGGGGGTATCAATATGTGCGCCACAGCAAATGACCATCTACATGAACGGGTCAACGGACTACCCGCAAAAATTGAACATGACTCAGTCGTTTTGATTTTGGGGACGCTTCCGGGAAAACGGTCGCTTATGACCGGGACCTATTACGCCGACCCCTCAAATAAGTTTTGGGATATATTGTTCATGGCCTGTGGAGAGAAAATAGAAAAATCAGATACCGCAAAAGAAATATTGCTGAAAAAATATCATATTGCCCTTTGGGACATCTTACATTCCGCAGTACGGGATACGTCCAGCGACAAGGATTTGCTGGACGAAAAACCGAATGACCTTCCGCAGTATTTGGCCGAGTATCCCCAAATAAAGCTGCTCCTATTTCACAGCAACGACTCTTACCGATATTTCAAGCGTTTTTTCAAAAATACCGCTGTTCCTTATATTTGTGTATCCTCACCAAGTGGGCAAAACAGGAAAAGCACACTGGAAAAAGCAGAGGAATGGAGAGCGGCCTTGTCTTGTGTCATTCCACAACTCAGAATTGGGCCAAGATTGGCGTGGAAGGGGACACCTCTATGTGATATAATATCTTCACAAGAAAGGGGTATTGATATGGAAATTGAGAAAATCCGTAATTATATATCTTACTTTGAAACGGTCAATGCGGAAACCGCCTGTCGCTGGGAAGAAAGCATAAAACTGAAAAACGGTACTTTTTCCATGCCGTATCCTGTCTATGAAACTCAGTTTCTAAACTTTATAGATGATGTTTCTAACAGCGACCTTATGGATGTTCACTATGGAGATACATTGGAAGAATATGGGCTTGAAATGAATCATGAACTTACAAAGAAAATTGATACTGCTGATTTCAGACTGACAAAGGCAATTTTGACCTGCTACATCCGTCAAGAACGCTTCTGCGATGGACTATGGGGGCGGGCAATCAAAGAGGGCACCTTTTTGGCACTGCTGAAACGAATAGCTACCCTCTTGACACCGTGAATATCACAAAAAGGCCATGCTGCCCGTTTTGGGATAGCATGGCCCTTTCTGTGGCTTTTATGGCCTAAAAGGAAATAAAGATATTTTCCATTAAACCCTAAAAAGCCATATTGATGGGATTATCGGTCGAAGTAAAGCGGATTAAGTAGATAGCCGTCACCTTTGGGGCGCCCGCCTGTTGCTTGATAATATACTCTCTTTTTCAGATATCCGTATTCAATGAGCAAATCCAAAGCCGGGAGCATATCGTCTGCTTTTTTGAAATACTTGCTTCTGCAAAGGTGATATACACCGCTCTTTGTCAGCTCCCGTTTGGGCTGGGCCTCCAATCTTCGCAAGATGTATTTGGCTTCGTGGAGGGTTTTATCTGCTCCCATGACAGAGTAGGCATATTGGGCGTGCTTCAAAAAATACCTTGTGATTTTGGTAGCCCGCTTCATCGTGCGCCCCGAAACGAGAGTTTTGTCAGGAGCTGCACAATGCTCTACACAGTGGAGAAGTCCAGCGATTCTCAATGCGGCACCCGCACACTTTCCTCCCCAATCAGACATATCCTCCAAGTCGGTCAACAACCGTCCCTCTATCTCCTTGGAAAATTCTCTATAAAACTCCAGCGCATCATCCCCAAGTTTTATCAAGGGCACACCGTTATCCGGGTAAGGCAAGGCGAACAGGTTCAGCAAAATTTGATTATAATTCTCACTCAAGTTATTCGGTATAGCGGGAGTATCAAATTGACGGTGACCCATCATAGATTTTGGCTTGCTATACAAAAAATGCCCTGTCAGTCCCCGATTCCGAAAGGCTTCGTTGCTTAACAACCCTTCCAATACGCTCTCCTGTGCGGATAAAAGCATGGTGAGCGCCGGGGTATCAATGCTTTCTGCCTCCCGCCCCTTGCGGTCAACACGAATTGGGTCACCTGTGTAAGCCTTGAGGACAGGGTCTATGGAGACCACGTTAGAGGAATATTTGCCATTGAAAATATCGAACAGACCGCCCTCTGTGGAAATCACCGTGATAATCCCCTTATTATCCGCCATAAGGGATGTCAGCGCCTCCGGGGTAGTATCATCGGCTATCAGGCGTAGCGGCCTGATACGGCGCTGTTCCAGGGCAAAGCACTCCCGCCGCAAATTATCTGCTTCTTCCCGCAGATCTTTCCGCTCGTATTTTTCAATTTGCGCCCGCCAGCGGTTCAGCTGTGCTTCCTCCTCGGCAATCATTGGCTTCCTTCGGTTGTTTTCCTCCCGCTCATACTGATAGATTGCCTTGGTCATGGTCTTGATAATACTGCTTTTCCGTTCCCCAGACTTTGCGATAATCAAAAAGTACAGGTTTAACTGCTCATAATAATCAGATTTTCCCTCAATGATAAATTTCCCCTGCACCGCCGCCGCTACCAAGGCCAGGGCGGCAATCGCCGGCATATCCACAGCGGTCGCTGTATTCTCTGAAACCGCCATAACATAATCCCGAAGCACAGATGGCAACTGCCTGACTGGAAATGACGGGAGACTATATTCTTCCAACAGTTCGGGGGTATCCCATTCAGTCGGGCACAGTTCGTTTGTAAATTTGTCAATCGCCTGCCCTACGGTCAAGCCCTCTGTTGCCATCAGATAGTCAATGATGCTCCCCCCAACTTCGCCGCTGGAAGAAAAGCAATAAAATGTGTTGGTATCCTTGTAATAGCGAAGATTGTTTTTGTGCCCGCATACCTCGCAATTTTGGAAGCTCACCGTGTTGCCGCTCTCAGAATACGGGCCATTCCGTTCAATCAGATAAGAAAGAAAATCAAACTTCTCTATCTGCGCTTCCAGTTCCGGGTTTCTACGCAGTTCCAAGGAAACGATATTTTTGGGGGTGTCCCCATCGGCAGGTTGCTCTTGGTGAGAAATCGCTAATATGTTCTCCACTGAAATCCTCGCATTTTTGTTGAAAAGGACCACTTCTTTGTTCGTGCCCAAGAACAGGCGGTTTGCGTTGGTGCAGGCTTTATCGCTCTGTGGGAAAATAGAAATCAACCGTTCCACAATCATACGCCGCACATTGGGGTCGGTAACAACATCTTCCATGATAAACACAAGCCTGAATTTGGGGCGTTGGCTGCTATGGCTGAATGTCTGGTAGCAGATAACGGGAGTTAAGCCGTATCCCTCACAAATTGATAACGCTTGTTCCTGTGTTAACTGGGGCTGGCCCGTATCCACATTGTCGATATCTACCATAAATACTTGCTGCTCCCGCCAATCAGCGGCCTTGGTCCCATCCAATACGGCGGGGCAAATTGTATGACCTGTTCTGATTTTTTGCGCTAATTGCTGGACTGTCACCTCTTTTATGTTGGCTGAGTTCAATACCCGCTTGGAGATTCTACCCCATTCACGTTCCGCTGGCTTTGCGTCTACCCCTCTTGGGTCGATGTGCAGTCGTATTTTTGCCATCACTATCATCCTCCGATTTTATGAATTTTTGGTATTCCTCTTGGTGAGATGCGACATAAGCGGCAACATCACGATAGATGGCATAGGCAAAGATTCGGGCCTGTTCCCGGCTGATTTTAACCTCGCTGTCCTCCATGTCGCTTCACCACCATTCAGAAACCTCTTTACATTTCAGGACAAATCTCTTATAATAATCCTGTAGATAGGAGTATTAAAAAATTTATCCTGAACTTCGTATTGAATGGTAGCACAAAAAATACGGCTTGTCAGGAAAATCGGTTAAGCCGTCAAAAATAAAATATTTTAATAAA